>OASX01000238.1_pt1 | contig 63330 bp, 59 predicted proteins | sample 1516531 | NCBI WGS metagenome assembly OASX01 (sample SAMEA2579911, study PRJEB22360) | human gut metagenome | biome: human gut; feature: human-associated habitat; material: faeces | place: Denmark | collected 2008/2010
TAACCGTTCGGCCACCAGAGTTTTGCATCCGGAATCAGGATTTCCTCCTCGAAGTAATTGTATCCGGATGTAAAAAGCCTATCCTTATAGAGCTGCTCAAAGACTGTTTTCCCTTTATAGCTTATTCTGACTTTGTATGTCCCGTCCCTGGAGCTTATAAATCCCAGATTCTCCACATTCAGCATCAATTTCAGTTTTGCCTGTTCTCCTGCCTCCTCGGTGTGAAGGCTGACTTCCCTGACTGCGATCTTCTTATGCCCTTCCAGCCTGGCACCGCCTGTGATCCCGCAGGTGATGACCTTGGGTCCCCAGTCCCATCCCACGGTGTACTGTGGTCTTCTGACGAACGCTCTTCTGGCATCCCCCCGGTACTTTCCTCCGTTGTCTGTTTCCAGGCATACTGCGTAATTCAGTTCAGACAGATCCTGGTCTGAAACTGCTTCCAGCCCGCTGCTCACTCTGACTGTGATCACATTGCCGCCATCCCTGATTTTATCTTTTATATCATACACAAAGGGATAATGTACACTGTAATGGCTTCCGATGTATTGTCCATTGATGAAAATATCACTTCTGGAGTCCAGGCCTTCCAGGATAAGTTCAATGATATCTTCCTCCAGGTCCACATCACTACTGTCAAATGTATGTTCAAACCACCATGCTCTCTTTTCTATCCACTCAGATTCCCTGCAGTAGTCAGCCAACACCGGGTCCTTTATAACCCCTGCCGCTATCAGCGGCATTCTCACATCCGCAGGAAGGCTGCAGTGGTACCACCCATCTTCCAGGCCATGCACATATGCCCACTGATCTTTCTCCACACTTAAAAGGCTTTCGTGGAGCTTCCAGTTTTCATTCATCTCTAATCGAAACATTTGCTCATTCCCCCATTCTATCTGTCCTTAAATGCCTCTGCATTCCTACTCCCAGGGTTTCAGGATCACTTTACAGGTATCCTGCCCCATAAACTTCTCAAAAGCTCCCTGTACATCAGAAAATCCGTATACATCCGTAATGATCTTATGTACCACGGGAGAACGCCTGAGTATGGCAAACATCTCCTCCCTGTCGTCCATGTTGTAATGCCAGGAACCGATCAGGGTAAGTCCTTTTCTGATAAAATCATCGCTCGGACAGATAGGAACGGTATTGTGGTTTTCGCCTATAAAGGCCACACTTCCTCTTGGCTCCATCATATCAATGCACAGTCTCTCCGCATTGCCGTTGCCTGAAGCGTCTACTGCTTTGATCAGCGGTGCATCCTTTTTAGCCTCCCTGATCTTTTCTTTTACATCAGGGTCTGTGGGGTCCAAAACCACATCAGCGCCCATCTCTTTTGCCATGTTTTTTCGGAAGGGTACACTGTCCAGGGCAATTACCCTGGCGCCTAAAAACTTGGATACGGCAATCGCCCCCATCCCCACCGGACCCAGCCCGGTGATCAGAATCGTATCATACCCTTTCACATTCAGCCTTTTAATAGAACTGAACGCAGGTCCTAAGGCACAGCAGCCAAGTGAGCCCTGGTCAAAGGTAATATCATCGGGAAGCTTTGTGCAGACAAAATCCTGCACCAGTACATATTCCGCAAAGTGGCTGAAATACTGTGGTTTATCTGTACAGTAAATATAATTTCCCGAGCGGCACAGAGAACAGTGCCCGCAGCCGGAAAGCGGATTTAAAATGACTCTGTCCCCTTCCTTCAGCAAATTGGAACCATTGGCAGCCACAACAACACCGGCACCTTCATGACCGGCATCACGCACGGGTGTAGGTGAAACAAAAGCCTTCCTGTCACTTCCGCAGATTGGTGTGGATTCCACTTTCACCACTACCCACTCTCCATGCGGGACCGGATCCGGCACGTCCTCCAGGTAAGCCCGATTATTTCCAAGAACTAATGATTTCATCTTCTTCCTCCTTATGCCTCTTTCGGCCAGATTTTATTGACTGCCTCACTCCCGGCAGCCACAGCTTCCAATTTGAGTTTTTATTGCCTGCCCCCCCCCCGCCAGCCACAGCTTCTTCAAATTTCATCTTTCCCAGCTCCTCCACAAAAGGCTCTGCCAGAACCGGGCCGGTATATCCCATATTTTTTAAGCCCTCAAAAAACTCATCGATTCTCAGGATTCCCGTACTTCCCGGAAGTGCCCGTATCACATCCACCTGTTCCTCCCTTGGAATCCCTGCGGGTGCATCCATAATATGGGCACAGACAACCCAGGATTCATCCGGAAATTTTGCGAAATCCTCAAAGGTCTGCCCTGCCATATCCCAATGCCAGACATCCATCAGTATGCCCATGTTTCCGGTACCGATCGCGCGGCACAGATCCAGCATCTGATCCAGGGTATGTATAAATTCATACTTCTTCCCCTCCCGCAGTTTGGGCGGCCCTAAAAACTCCAGTCCCAGGGAAATACCGTATTTTTTCAGGATGCGCGCAGCCTCCCCCAGCCTTTCCCTGTGCAGATTGAAATTTTCTTCATAAGTCAGTTCATCGCTGGCCGGAATGATCCAGGTGATACAGCGGTGCATCCCGCAGTCCCTGGCATATGCCGCGTACTCCTCCAGCTTCTCCATATCCTTCCTGAAGGTTTCCTCGTCTTTTCTGTACTCCACAGGAAGTCCAAAACCCGCTGCTTTTAAATGGTGTTTATTAAGAATTTCCTTTGTCTTTTCTACAGGGATCCGGGCCTCCCGCTCTATATTAAACCAGATTCCTTTAAATCCGTATTTCTCCGCCAAAGGTGCGGATTCTTCCAGCCCGACCCGGTGTCCGATACAATCCGGTGCCAATGTCTTATACATAGCTATACCTCCAAACTTATCCTTTCACTGCTCCTGCTACCATACCTTCTATGATCCTCTTGCTGAAAACAAAGTATAGGATCATAACCGGAAGTGTTGTTGTCATAATGCCTGCCATTAATCTGGGATAGTCTACCGTGTACGCTGACTTAAACATCGTAAGTCCCACCGGAACTGTCCGCAGAGTGTCACTGTTTACCAAAATCAATGAGAATGAAAATTCATTCCACACCGCAAAGAACTGTATGATCGCCACTGTTGACAATATGGGCATGGCAAGCGGAAATACAATCTGAAACAGACATCTGAAAAAGCCGCAGCCGTCTATGGATGCTGCCTCCTCCAGTTCTTTGGGAATTGATGCAATATAACTCTCTATGAGCATAATGGATATGGGAAGTCCAAAAGCCACATAGGGAAACAGCAGTGTATACCAGTGATTTGTAAGCCCGCTCTGCCTGAGCTGTACATACATGGGAACCAGCAGTGCATGTACGGGAATCAGCATACCCATAATGAAATAGTTATATATGAGGCTTCTCCCTCTGAAACGGTATCTGGAGAGAACATACCCGGCCAGGAAGGAGAATACAATGATGATCAATACCGATAAAATTGTATTTCTTGCACTGTTCAGCATATACATCCCCAGTTTTGTCTGCGTAAATACAGATATGTAGTTTTTCAGGTTCAATGCCTGGGGAAGCGCTGTTGAACTCTGGGTAAATTCAGTCTGTGTCTTGAAGGAGGAATAAAAGATCCATACCATCGGGAAGATACAGGAAAAAGAAAACAGCAGGAGAACTGCATTACAGATGACTTTCCCAATACTTTTCCCAACCTTTTTTGCGGGAACCGCATTCTTTTTCAATTCTGCCATGATCAGTAATCACTCTCCTTTCTCCACGGCCTGGTAATGATCAGCCTGCTGATACCCACAAGCCCCAGACTCAGCACTAAAATACCGATGGACATGGCGCTGGCATACCCGAACTGATTCTTAATAAATGTTGTCTTATACACCTGAAGTGCCATTACCATGGAACTGGTGCCCGGACCTCCGTTTGTCATAACGTATATATGGTCAAATATTTTCATATTTCCTGCTATGCACAGCATAACAGCCACAGCAATGGAACCTTTGATCAGCGGAAGTGTTATCTTCACTGCCTTCTGCACTCCTGTTGCCCCGTCAAGCTCTGCCATCTCATATATACTCGGATCAATGGATGTCATGGCTGCCATGATGATCACCATATAGTAACCAATGTACTGCCAGATCAGAGGAATACTGACAACGCTGATGATCGTATTCGGATTATCCAGCCAGGGCTTTGCAAGATTCCCCAGGTGCAGGGCCCTTAATATAACGTTTACAAGACCATAGTCATAATTAAAGATAAATGACCATGTAAAACCAACTACGACTGCTGATATGGTAGCAGGAAAATATGCCACTACGCGGTGGAGCTTTTTAAACCTGACAAACCTGGATGTCAGCAGCGCTGAAAAAACAAAGGCGATTCCGATCTGCCCCGCAATACACAGAACCGCGATCCAGATATTATTGCTGAACGCATGCCAGAAAGATGTATCTTTTAACAGAATCTGATAGTTTTTCCATCCCACATATTTTGCCTGCGGGCCTCCGGACCAATTATAAAAACTGTAATTGAAAGCATTGATGATCGGCAGGATAACCACATAGGTATATATAATGAGTGCCGGCAGCAGGCATACGATAATTGCCATTCTTGTCTTGGGCTTCAGCGTGGATTTTCTCAAGCCAGTACCCCCTTTTCTAATATCGCGGGGATTTTCACCCCCGCGAGTTTACACTTGTCTTTACTGAGCAAGTTCCTGTTCCATCTGGATCTCATCTGCCAGTTCTTCAGGTGCCTTTTCCCCAATTAGCAGGGACTGAAGACCAACATTCATAGTTTCAATAACAGACGCATCCATGCATGCATCATAGATCGGCACTGCTGTAATGTCTTTGATCATGGCATTGTATTCATTAAATAATGCCGGCACTTTCGCTGTATCATATTCCGGGTTCGCCCATGCGGTAACTCCGCCCATGGAAGCTGTTACATTTGCCTGGCGCTCGTCTGTCAAGGCTTTCAGTAAATCCATAACCAGCTCACGTTTTGCCGGGTCGGTCACTTTACTGCTGAGAGACATAAACCAGGCCGGTCCGCCGGATACTGTCTTCTGGTTTTCGGCACCACCTTCCACAGAAGGAAGGATGGCGAGCTTTGTAGCTGCTTTTACATCTTCCGGTGCGGAATTATCAATAGTGGGAATAAACCAGGTACCGTTTACGATCGCTGCTGCTTTCTTGTTGAAATATACTGTATTCTGCTCTGTATCATCAATAGAGTTGATGTCTTCGTTGAATGCGCCCCTCTGTGCCAGTTCCTGAAAAGCGGTCAGTGCCTTAACAAACGCCTCGTCTGTAAATTTTGCCCCTGAGCCCTCCAGTATGGACTGTGTCCAGTCCGGTCCGGTAAAACGGTCTCCCAGGGTGCTTAACCAGCAGGACTCTGCAGGCCAGTTCGGTTTATTTCCCATAACAAACGGGGTGATTCCTTTTTCTTTGAATTTATCCACTGCATCCAGCAGTTCATCCCATGTTTCGGGGAAAGTCTCATATCCGATTTCCTTCCACATATCAGAGTTGTAATACACCATACCTGTGGACATACTTTCCTGAGGCACTCCGTATATTTTGTCATCTCTTGTTGCCGCATCAAATCCACCTTTAATATAAGCATTTTTCCATTCCTGATCGGCATCCAGCTCTGCGGTAATATCTGAAACCCATCCGTTTTCCACAAATGTCTTTGTCCAGGAGCCTTTCATCATGAACAGGTCCGGCATATCGCCTGACGCGCCCAGGGAATTGATCTTTGTCTGGTACGCAGTCTGATCCATTTCCTCTACTTTCACTTCCACATCCGGGTGTTCTTCCTGCCATGTATCAAGTGCACCAAAGAAACCTGTGGTGAAGCCGCCCTCACCGATGTTGCTTCTGGATTGATGGCAGATCACGGTGATGGTTGTCTTACCGTCTGTACTTTCCTCTGACGCTTCGCCGCTGTCCTGTTCTTTTTTCTCTTCTGTCTGGGCTGTATCCTTGCTGTCCTTGTCATCGTCCACTGCCTGAGGTGCGCCGCATGCGGTCATAGATGCCGCCAGTGTTACCGCCATAAGTGCTGCTAAAAGTTTCTTCTTCATTGTTTTTCCTCCGTTTCTTCTTCATGATCGTTCTGATTTCACTGTTAAGGTTTCACTACAACTTTTACTGCTTCTCCTCTTGCAAGTTTCTCAATTCCGTCCTTCACTTCCTGAAGAGGGATAACGTCTGTGACAAGCTTTTCCATATCTACCATATGCTCTTCCAGCACGCGGATCGCTTCCGGAAACGTTGCATTGGCAAGCCAGGTGCCGTGAACGGTTATCTCTTTTGTGGTGATCTCACACTGCGCCACCTGACTGACAGATTTTTTATTTACTCCGAAAAGGACAACGCGTCCGCCTTTTCTCACCAGGTCCACAGCCTGCACTACTTGGGAGCCGGTTACATCAAAGACGTAATCCGGTCCGATCCCTGTCTGTTCCAGGATAATGTTCTTTGCATTTTGACTTTTGACATCTATGACTTCTCCCAGCCCAAGCTGCTTTGCGAACTGGATTCTGTAAGGCGCAGCTTCCAGCAGGTAAAGTTTTCCGATTCCGGAGGCTTTGGCCAGCATGGCGATCATAAGTCCGATGGGACCGCATCCGATGATCACTGCGCTCTCTCCCGGAAGTATACTCACCTTATGAAATCCATTGATCGCACAGGCCAGTGGTTCTGTACATGCAGCAGCCTCAGATGATACCTTTTCTGAGATCTTATATGCGACTTTGCCTGAGATCAGACAGTATTTTGCAAACGCTCCGTCGTAGTCAATTCCAAGTGGAATGATATTCTCACATTCGTTGGGAAGATTTTTTCTGCAGTATTGGCATACTCCGCAGTAATCATTGGGATTCACCACAACGCGGTCTCCTACCTGCAGATGTTCCACAGCTTCTCCTTTCTCTATAATTTTCCCAACAAGTTCATGTCCGAGAATGGTTCCCGGAGTGGCTTCGTATCCGGGAGGCACTGCAGTGATATGTACGTCTGTGCCGCAGATGCTCACCGCCTCCACTTCTACCAGTACCTGGTCCTCTCTCTGAATCTGCGGAACGGGAACCATTTTCAGTTCCAGTTTACCCACATCCTCAAAAACTGCTGCCAACATTTTTTCCATATATTTTCCTCCTCCTAAAAATTAACGCCGCCTTCCAGAATAACATTCGCATATGGCGTACACTCACCGGTCCTTATGATCACCTTCGCTTTTGGAAGTATGTGCTTGAGTTCTTCATGAGACAGCTTCTGTCCCGGCACACCGGACAGCCTGCTCTGTACATACTGCAGCAATTCTGTACTGGCTGTCTCCATCTCCTCAGCATAGATATAAGAATCTATGACCAGTTCATCTGTTACTGCATCAAAAACTTCCGTAAATCCAGGAATCCCTTTCACCAGCGATATGTCAATTACTGTTACATTCTCCGGTATAGGAAGTCCCGGGTCTGCTATCACCAGATAATCTGTATGCCCAAGCGATGATATGGCATAACAGATATCCGTGTTCAAAATACCTTCCTTCCGCACGTTTCACTCCCCCTGCTCCTCACATACCAAGTACGCGCCTGGCGTATTCCCGGTTCGTCTTTGCTCCCTCATAATTGCTGACTGTGGGTGTGTCATTTTCAATCACCAGGTATCCGTCATATCCTGTTCGTTTTAATAGTTCCAGGACCTTCGGGAAATCAATCCCCTTTGTTCCCAGTTCATAAAATCTCTGATGCCTGTCCCATTCATGAATCCATTTCTGTCTGTAGTCCTCTGCATCCACCGCTGTATCCTGATCCTTCAGATGTATGTAACCGATTCTTCCCTTGTATTTCTCAAACAGCTTTTCAAAGTCAATTCCGGCAAGTACGGTATGCGCAGTATCAAAACAAAACTTTACATACGCAGGATCTGTATGTTCCGCCACGAAATCAATTTCATCCTCCTGCTCCACTGTCATCTGGAAATGAGGATGCAGGCATAACGTCACATCATAATCACGGGCCATCCTGCCTATCTTATCCAGTGTTTCCGATAATTTCAGCAGATGTTCTTCTGACGGCTTTCCGTCTCTGGCCGGGGCCTGGATATTCATGATTCCGGCACCGGTCTTTTTACAGAACTCCAGATATTTTCTTGTTCCCTCCACATTGTCCGCATCCATATCGCGTATGTAGTGGTACAGGGCTGTAAACTTCAGTCCGTACTCTTTCACCAGCCGGTTAAACTCCTCTTCCCTGCCTTCATACAGGTCAGCCATGCCGATAAAGTTCTCAAAATTTTGATAGCCCAGCTTTTTCATGTCATTCAGCGCTGTCTTCAGGTCATCTTCTGATTCCAGTCCCCATTCCCAAACCGTATAACCTATCTCCATAAGCCATATTCCTTTCGCTATTTGATAAAACGTTTTATCATGATTTATGAATTTCATTATATACATTTTTTCTACATTGTCAACACTTTTTTGATATTTTATCTGTTTATTTTGTGCATTTTAATTTTTTATAAACTTTTTTTACTATTGTTTTCCTATCATTTTGCCGCTATAATAAGGGCATAGCTCCCCCATACATGTTAAAACGCTTTATCACTTTTTCAAATAATTACAATATACGGAACAATACATTGCATTCAGTATTTACCCATGATAAAATCAGGATGCAATACAATATCTAGTGTACTGTTGCTATAGTCAACAGACAGACAGCACGCTGGTCAGCACTGCGTGGAAAACGACAGGGTGCTGTACCAGTATTTATGAGGTGAATATATGCGAGTAACTTTAAAAGACATCGCAAGAGAAACGAATTTATCTGTAACCACCGTATCACTGGTTCTGAACCAAAAAGAATGCCGTGTATCCGACAGCACCCGCAGTCTGATTCTCAAAACAGCGGAAAAATTGCACTACTATCCTAACCAGCTTGCCGTGGGTCTGGTAAAACAGGAGACTAAGACCATTGGACTTATCATCCCTGATATCAGCAATCATTTTTTTGCAAATCTGGCTCTGGGAATAGATGATGAAATGCTGAAACATGACAGGAATATTATATTAAGCAATACAAATGACCGCCCGGAACGGGATCTGAAGAGTATCCAGGTGCTGAAATCCCGCGGCGTAGACGCTATCATCCTTGCCATGGCATCCAATGTTGACCAGACTCATATACGTTCCTACAAAGACATCATAGATACTTCACCGATTCCAATCATTACCGTGGACCGCTGTAATCCTGCCTTTAACTGCAGTGCCTTAAAGCTCAACAACAAAAAGGGAGCCTATAATGCAGTCAGTTATCTGCTGTCACTTGGACATAAAAACATCGTGTGCATTACAGGCCCTGCCAATTCTGACAGTACCCAGGAACGGCTTGCCGGTTATGAATGGGCTTACCGTGATGCCGGAGTCTCTCTTCCTAAAAAGTATGTATTTCATGGCGACTATCTGAAACAAAGCGGAAATGAAGCTATGAAACAAATCCTGCAGGAAACGAAAGCCACTGCTGTTTTTGCATTCAATGACCTGATGGCATTAGGAGCCTATCACTGTCTGCGGCAGGAAGGCCTTTCCATTCCTGAGGATATGTCTATCGTGGGATTTGACAATATTGACTTTTCTGATATGCTGGAGGTGCCGCTGACTACAGTAAACCAGCCCACTTACGAAATCGGACGGGAAGCTGCCAAGCGTGCGCTGCTTGAGATCACCAGCCCCGAAGCTGAGAAGCAGACGATAAGCTTTGAACCACACCTGATCATACGAAAAAGTACGGCAAAGCCGAGATAGAGGTGTTTTTATGGGAACCACAAAGAATATGCAGTTTTTAAGAACCAGCAACCGGGCTGCCATCATCAAAGCACTGGCGCTGGGAGAAGCCTCCAACCGTGTGGAACTCTCCTCCCACCTTGGTTTGTCTAAAATGGCAATCAGCGGACTGATCAACGACCTGGTTGCTGACGGTTATGTGGAGGACAGAAAATATTCTCCCTTCCGGGATTCTACCTGGTACACAGGGGATGCCAGCGGGAGAAAGCCCTCCGCTCTTTCCATTGTCCCCAGAAGGATCAATGCCATCGGGATACTGCTGAAACGGTACGAAGTGCATTGTATGATCGCGGAGATACAGGGAAATATTCTCTATCACGATTTTTGTGCACTTCCCATGGATGCGGACAATGCCTCCCTCTCAGAGATCCTGGTTTCTCTTGTGGAAAAAGCGCTGCATTCCCATGGAGACTGCTTCATAGCGGGTATCGGAATCGCGTCCATCGGACCGCTCGACATCACACAAAAAAGGATCCTATATCCGCCGAATTTCTGCAGTATCGGTAATTTGTATATCGGTGAACTGCTGGAAGAAAGGTTCCGGCTTCCTGTTTATCTCGATAATGATATGAACGCAAGCGCCATTGCAGAACAGTTCTATGGGGTAGGCAAAACAGCAGACACACTTGCCTATGTAGGTTTCGGCTCCGGCGTCGGTGCCGGGATCATGATACACGGTAAACTTCTGCATGGAAGCGCAGGATTCGCCGGTGAAATCGGTCATATTTCCATCAATCCGCAGGGTCCTCCGTGTTCCTGCGGACAAAAAGGCTGTATCGAAACCTATACCAGTGTGTCCAGGCTTTTGGATGATATGGGAACAGATTCTGTCACGAATCTATGGCAGATGATACATGATAAAAGACTGAATGAGAAGGGGAAACTCCGGCTGGAAGAGTGCCGGTACGCACTTAAAACCCTGCTTATCACCATTGCCAACCTCTATGATCCCGAGGTCATAATATTCGGTGAAATCCCGCCGAAACTGGCTCCTATCTATCTAGATGAAATGGAGTCTCATATGAATACCAATATGTTTCACCACGGCTTTCAGAATATCCGCCTCTACCCCTCTTCATTCGGTGAAAACGCCCCTCTGATCGGGTCGGCTTCTTTGATATTCAAAGGGATATTTGACGGAAAAATTTCTCTTCCTGACCGTATTTCCGAATAAAAAAACTGCCTTCTGAAATGAGCATATCTAAACTCCACATTCAGAAGGCAGTCTTCATTATATATATTTTCTTATGTAATCAACGATCATATCCATCGCTGTCCGAGAAGGAGTGGCTCCGTTCAAGATAAGATCCGCCCTCCATTTTGACGGCTCTACATACTGGTCATGGCGGTATCGCACTGTATCCAGATATACATCCGTGATTTCTTCACGGGAAAGGCCGTTCTGCATATTGCGTTTTAATCTCCTGAGAATCCGTTCGTCCGCCCGGCAGTCCACAAAAAGCTTCAGATCCAGCAGGCTGCAGATGGCATCATCATAGAGGGTCAGCAGGCCTTCCACCAGGATGATCCTTGTTTTGCCGCAGTCTCTTTCTCTTATGATATCCTCGTATAGCTGCTGCAGATACATGGTATCCGGATGGTTATCATCCACATATTCTCTGTCTCCGGTCAGAGCACGGACCCTCGGCCGCAGCTCTTCCGGTTTGAAATACTCATCCATATGAAAGACTTTTGGGCTTTCCTTTTCCAATATCTCTGCCAGTTTATTACACAGTGTTGTTTTGCCTGACGCACTGCCTCCGGCAATACCGATAACCAGAGCTTTTCCTTTTTCCATATGTAAAAGCACCCGCCTTTCCGCTATTCCGACACCAGGGATTTTCCTAACCGGTATGCTTTTTCCACACCGTCGGAATGTTCCATATCGCCTTTTGCATCCATCCCGGGAACGGTCAGAATCCCTTTATTTTCCCAGCGCAGATAGGAACAGGTATCCTCATAAGCAGCAACCGCAGAGCGGTAAACACCATCGGAAGCGGAATCCAAAAGCAGCGCAGCATAGCGGATATTGAATCCTTTTTTTGCCCTGGCATAGAGTCTGTCTATGGCTGCCTTTAACTGTGCACTGATGGAAAACCAGTAAATGGGGGACGCAAAAACAATCATATCCGCATTGTCTACTTTATCCAGTATCTCTGCCATATCATCCTTCTGCACACACACTCCGTTATGTGTAAAACAGAATTCACAGGCCAGACAGGGTGCAATTTTCATATGCCCGAGGTTTACTTTTTCCACCTGATGTCCCTGTTCCGATGCTCCTTTTATGAAGGCATCTGCCATGATCTCTGTATTTCCCTTTTTGCGGGGACTGCCGTTTAATACTAATATATTCATTCATTTTTCCTCCTGTACCTGTTTCTATCACTATAACATTGCGGAGAAAAAAAGTCACTACGGAGGGTCAAATTGTCTGCTGGAAAATTTTCCGAACGCAGAAATACCCGCCCCGTTTGCGGACAGGACAGGTATTTTTCAGTTGTATTTCATGCAGTTCTGACTGTCATGATTCCTCTATGACCAGAGGCACCACTGCCCCTTTTTCCACATCGATCAGCCCACAGTCTGTCAGCTTCAGAGCCGGGCTGACCGGCAGGCCCAGGGTACACAGGGACATAATTGGATTGTAGTGTTCATATCCCAGATTCTCCAGGCTCCTTCTCACATCACCCAGCATTCTTCCGATATCATCCGCCGGAAGCTCTGAAAGAATGCCGCATACAGGGAGAGGCAGTTCTGCTGTTATCTGCCCGTTTTCGGCGGTACAGATGCCGCCCTGCAGCTCTATCAGCCGTCTTGCTGCTATGAGCATATCCTCCGGATCAGCACCAATCACCATGAGATTGTGATGGTCATGGTAATATGTGGTGGCCGCCGCACCGCGTTTCAGACAGTTTCCGGTCACGAATCCGTATCCTATATTACCGTTTTTGCCATGGCGTTCCAGCACAACTGCCAGCACGCAGCCGCTTTTTTGCCATTTTAAATGACCGTTTTCCACTTCCATCCGAACCTGCTTTTCCCTTGTCTGGGTGCGTCCGTCTCTTACCTCTATGACACGGACTTTAACGGTTCCCCGGCTTTTTGGTACTTTCGGTTCCAGGTCTTCTGCTTCGATCTTATCAAGGTGCACGGAGTGATAAAATTCAGTGGGAAAACCATAGGGTTTTAGCTGCCTTTTTGTCTCCCCTTTGCAAAAGATCTCCTTACCGTCCTTGAACACGCGATCCGGTTCAAAGGCAGAGACTGCCTGTTCCCTGATTAGCTGGAAATCTGCCTTTCTCCCCGGTGCCAAAGTGCCTCTGTCCCTGAGATTCATACGTCTTGCCGGGGTATAGGAGGCGCAGTAAACAGCTTCCTCAAGGGGAAATCCCATCTCTACTGCCTTTTTTACAATATAATTGAGCTGGCCTTTTTCCAGAAGGGCATCTGCCATGGTGTCATCCGTGACAAAACAACAATGCTCAAAGAGGTTGTTTTTTATAATATAATCCAAAATCTCCGGTTTCAGCATTTTCTCCTGCAGTTCCACGAACATGCCGTTTTCAAAACGCTGTCTGATCTCCTCAAGGGTGTGCTCTGTATGGTCACCGTCAATTCCCCTGAACAGGAACTTGGCCAGATCCAGGCCGACAAGAGAAGGGCAGTGGCCCTCAATAACAGCCTGCGGATCTTCCTCTCTAAGGTAATCCAGAAACTTTGTGATCTCCATCTCAGTCCCCTTGACAATCTGGCGGTAATTCATGATTTCCCCTACACAGACAACGCCTTCTTCCCTCATGAGGTGCTTCATTTCCTCAAATCCGATGACACCTCCGGTCGTCTCCAGGCTTTCATTTGTGGAGGGAACACTGCTGGGGATTCCGTAGAAAATATCAATCGGTGAATCTTTTGCCCCGTTGATCATCTCATGGATTCCCTGCACACCCATGACATTGGCAATCTCGTGAGGCTCGGACACCAGCGTGGTAACCCCGCAGGAGGCTGCCCGTTCCCCAAAGGAAACAGGTGTCATCATGGAGCTTTCAATATGCATGTGTATATCGATAAACCCCGGCAGCATCAGACAGCCGCTGCCGTCCAGCACCTCATCCGGAGAAAGCGCATTCTCCTGCCTGGTATCCACATAATAAATCCTTCCATCCTGCACATATACATCAGCCGGCATAAAGCATTTCAGGTAGGAATTGTAAACTTTCGTATTCTTTATGAGTAAATCCGCCTTTTCCACAGGGCACCTCCCATCTTACACAATTGAGTAGAAATAAAGCAGACAGACTGCCACCAGCACCCACATGACAGGACGAATCTCTTTTATCTTTCCTGCTGAGATCTTCATCACCACATAGGTGGGAAGGGCAGCGCAGATGCCGTTGGCAATGTTGTTTCCGAAGATGGTAAATGCAATACATACAAAGGACGGAAATGCCTCTGTAAAATCATGGAATTTGATGTTTTTCATTGCTCCCAGCATATTGATTCCAATGTACATCAGCACCGGCGCAGTAGCTGCTGAGGGAATCATCAGCGCGATCGGAGCCAGGAACAGGGCCAGCCCGAAGAAAACAGAAGTAAACACTACGGAAAGTCCTGTCTTACCTCCTGCCTCCACGCCTGCAGAGGACTCCAGGTATGTTGTCATACTGGGCATTCCGAACAGAGCGCCGAAACTGGTAGCCACTGCATCCACCTTGAAGCATTTGTCAATGCCCGGAAGATTGCCGTCCTCATCCAGATACCCCGCCTTTGCGCCAACCCCCAGCACGGTTCCGAAAGTAGAGAAAAAGTCGGGTACAAAAAGTGCGATCAAAAATGGAATATATGCAAAATTAAGTGCGCCCAGGAAATCCACATGCAGGAACTGCCCGCTGATATTGGCCGGCATGGTAAACAGGCTTTCCGGCATTTTTGTGACGCCAAAGGGAATCCCCACCAGTGTGGTAAGGGCAATGGCCAGAATCATATCTCCCGGCACATTTCTGGTTTTAAGTACCAGTAAGATCACAAAACCGATGACTGCAACAATAACCGTAGGAGCGGTCAGGTCACCGAATCCCAGGCTTTTCTTCGCTTCATTTGCGATAATAAGGCCACAGCTTTTCGCCCCCAAAAGCGCGATGAACAGACCGATGCCGGCACTCACCGCGTGTTTCAGACTGACGGGAATGACTTTCACTACAGCTTCTCTGAGTCCCAGAAAAGAGATTGCAATGAACAGCACGCCGCTCCAGAAAATAACACCGGAAGCCACATCAGGCGCAATGCCGTCGTTAGCTATCATTGCTGTCACAATACCCACACTGCCCAGTCCCGGGGCAAGCGCAAACGGCCGGTTCGTGTAGAATGCCATCGCACAGGTTGTAAGGATGACCAGTAAGATCAGCACCGTGAACATTACGTGCTTGTCCAGTCCTGCGGACTCCATCATGTTGGGCACTGTTGCCAGAACATAGGCCATGGTCACAAATGTAGTCAGACCGGCCAGAAGCTCTGTTCTGACATTGGAATGAAACTCTGATAATTTAAATTGTTTTTCCAACCACTGTTTCATATAGATTTTCTCCTGCCTTTCTCAATCGTATAACTCCTTGATTCTTTTCCATTTTCATTGTATGATAACCGTAATCGGAAGTCTAATTCATCTTAACTATAAATTCTATTCCAAAGTGGAATAGTGCCCCCAAAAACCATATCCGGCATAGGACCCGGTACCTTGCTGTACCATCCGGTATTCCAGCCATTCGCTGAGAAGAGGTCAGGAGAAATCTATGAATATCCACGAATTGAACTATGTGCTTTGTATTGCCAAACATCAGAATATGACGAAAGCCGCCCAGGAGCTTTTTATTTCCCAGCCGACCCTCAGCAAACATCTGGGAAAGCTGGAGCGGGAACTGGGCATCAAACTGTTCAGCAGAGTTGACAACTGCTATATCCCCACTTATGCGGGAAGGCGGTATATGGAATACGCCTCAGGCGTACTGGAACTGACTCATGACTGGGAGAAGGAGCTTGCGGATCTGCGCTCTCTCAATGACGGAGAACTGAATGTGGCCTTTCCCCTCATGCGCAGCTCCTGCATGATACCCAGGATCCTGCCGGCATTTCGCCGGATACATCCCAACATCCGTCTGAACTTTCTGGAGGAGACATATGCGATCCAGGAGCGTCTTCTCACTGACAGCCGGATTGACTTTGCAATTTTCAGCGACGGAAACCTGCACCCCAAGCTGGAATATGAAACTCTGGGCCGGGAAGAAATCCTGCTGGCAGTTTCCCCCCGACATCCTCTGGCGAAAGAGGTCAAGTGTAAAGTCTGTCAGGATGGCCCTTATCCCAAGGTGGATTTGTCACAGCTCGGCAGCGAAAAATTCATACTGCATTTTCCGGAGCAGAATACAGGCGCCATAACGGAACAGCTTCTGAAAAAATACGGCATTGAGCCTAAGGTTCCGTTCTATACCCGGAATACCCAGGCTGCACTTCTGCTGGTGCAGCAAAATGAAGGAATCTGTTTCGCACCGGAGACTTACATAAAAAACATGACGTTTTCTACACCGCCGGTCTGCTTTTCCCTTCATGATCCGGATGCCTTTACACGTACCATTATCGCATATCGGAAGGGGGCTTATCTGACCTCCTATGCACTGGATTTTATTCAGATATCAAAGGATTATTTTGGCGGTGATCTGCATAAACGGTAAATGGAATTCCCTTACAGAATGCCCATAGTGCCCCTGAAATATACTTTGATGCTGCACTCGGCATCCGCATTATGCGCCAAGCAATTCCTGTGCCGGTTCTGCCAGTGCCAGTATGTCGTCAATGGAAACGCCGAATACCGCTGATAAAACCACCAGATTATCCAGAGAGGGAAGAGCCGACCCGCGCTGCCATTTGTAGATTGCCTGTGGAGTGACAAACCCAAAGATGTCCTGCAGGTCTCTGACAGACAGATTCTGCTGCTTTCTCAGCCTCAGTATGTTCCGCCCTGTGTTGATCATATCTATGGTGGGGATAATCATTCCGGTCCTTTGATCCCTGTCTGCTTTTGCAGGCACTGCTGCCTTTGTATCTGCATACATACCTTTCACCTCCTGTTCTTTTCCTGTGTGCCGGTGTCTTATTTTCTATCACGGCATTCCTGCTTTTTATGCTTTAAAATTATAAATCGGTTTCATAATATCAATAATATCCACGGAATCCTGTATAACATCCAGAATATCTTCCAGTCTTTTATATGCCATGGGTGCCTCATCAAGCGTTCCCTCTCCCACCGATGTAGTGTACACATTTTCCATGGATTTTTTATAATCTTCCATGCTCAGATTTTCTTTAGCGGCAGTTCTGGACATGATTCTGCCCGCCCCGTGCGGGGCCGAAAAATTCCAATCCGGATTGCCTTTTCCAAGTGCCAGCACACTGCCGTCACGCATATTAATGGGAATCAGGATTTTCTCCCCCTTGTGAGCTGCGATAGCTCCTTTTCTCAGTATTTTCTCCTTGATATCTATATAATTATGCACCGTATGAAATCCATCCGTACCTGTAAGACCAGCCCTGTCCAACAGGATTTCTGCCAGCAGCTCTCTGTTTCTCTTGGCAAATTCCTGACAGATTTCCACATCGTGAAGATAATCATCAAAATATTTTCCATAGACAAAGCACAAATCCTCCGGCATATCCGGCACATGATTGGTCCACTGCAGTTCCTTCAAGGCTCCCTGGATTTCTTTTCTTCTGCCCGCCGCTTTATACTCATCAATCAGTGCATCTCTCTTGATAAAATACTCCTCTTTTCCCTGGTGAAGCTCCACAGCCAGCTTCTGATAAAATTCTGCTGTCTGTTTTCCCAGATTACGGCTTCCTGTATGAATGACAAGATAATTTGTTCCGTCCGAAGCCCGGTCAATCTCTATAAAATGATTGCCTCCGCCCAGTGTTCCCAGACTCCGCTCCAGCCTTTTTGTATCCTTAAGACCCCGGTAACAGCTCAGACGTTTCAAGTCAAAACGTGTTTTTCTTTCCTTCCAGACATTTTTTCCGGAAGGAATAAAGTGGGCGGCCTCATCCAGCCTCTGCATAGGAATCTCACCTTTACCAAGATTCACTGTGTACATACCGCATCCTATATCCACGCCCACCACATTGGGAACTGCTTTGTCCGAAACGGTCATAGTAGTTCCGATCGTACATCCTTTTCCGGCGTGTACATCAGGCATAATACGGATTTTGCTGCCTGCTGTAAATTCATAGTCACACATCCTCTGTATCTGATCCACTGCCTCCTGCCCGATCACTTTTGCAAAACAGACCGCTGTGCTGACCTTGCCTTCGATTTCTAACATAATCTTTCATCTCCTTTTTCAAAATGCTTCTGTCTCCGGGATTTTTAGTACACACCTAAGGGCTTTTTTGTCATATAAAAAAGTTCGGAAAACTTTCCTATATGACAAAAAAGCCGCCCATCCATATAGGATCAGCGGCTTTCAGATTCTGCACATCATAAAAATCACCCGGCATGTTCCGGCACCTTTTCCCTATATGAACCCACCGCAAATAGACTCTGATTTTCACTCAGAGCATCCCTGTGTTCTTTATAGAGAGAAGTATGTACCAAAACTGCTGTGTTCTTCATCATGATATCCTTTCCGGGATTTGACTCCCGCGTTTATTTTCTGGTTCTACTATAGCATATGGAAGGGGATTTGTCATTATACCTGTAGTATAAAATTATACAGAGTCTCGTCTCAAAATCTCTTCATATATCCTTAAATCCTCATCCTTAAACACATTAAACACCACCCTCTCCATCCCGCTGTGCCCCAGCCACTCTCCCACGGTCTTCACCGCGATCTCCGCGGCCTTATGGTTGGGGAAATGAAATTCCCCGGTGGATATACAGCAGAAAGCCACGCTTTTAAGGCCCTTCTCCTCAGCCAGACTGAGACAGGATTTGTAGCAGGATGCGAGCTGCCGGCAGTGGTGTTTTGTAAGGTTCTCATAGACAATGGGTCCCACTGTATGCAGAACATATTTACAAGGCAGGTTGTATGCTCCTGTGATCTCTGCCTCTCCGGTGGCCTCCTCATGCCCCTTTCTCTCCATAAGCCTGCTGCATTCCTCCCGCAGTTCTATACCTGCCGCAGAGTGTATGGCATTATCGATGCACCCGTGGCAGGGAACAAAGCACCCCAGCATCCGGGAATTGGCAGCGTTTACAATGGCATCCACGGATAATCTGGTGATATCCCCCTGCCACAGGGATATTCTGGTACTGTTCTGTCCGGTTATGCCGTATGCCTCACGAATCGTGGGAATGTGCTCCACATCCACAATCCCCTTCTCCCAAGCCTCCTTCTGCAGAAAAGCATCCTGTATTTCCAGAAATTCCGCCGAGACGTGACCCGGCATACGGATGTTCATGAGTGAACGCAGTGTGGCGCGCCGTTCTGCCTTTTCCACCCGCAGGCCCCGGTACTGAACGGAATCCTCACATAAATAATGGATCAGATAATCCAAACGCTCTTCCTGGGTCATATCCTTAGCTCTCATCTTCCATTCTCCTCTTCCAAACGCTCAGGATCCTGCCGATATCTTCACTGATACAGACAGACTTTCCCTCTATTTCCTGCGGCGCATAGGCTTCCCCCAGATTGATGCACCCATACACCGCCTCCGGCCATTGGCTGGTAAGGCGCCAAAAACTGAACTTGATGATACCGGGTGTATTCATTCCGCAGCCCAGCTCCAGAAATAAGACCCTGCTTCCTTTATGGGTCTCCAAAAAATTCTCATACCGTCCGCAGGCTTCGTGCCATCCCTCATCCTCCACAAACGTGCTGTCTGCTCTCAGATTCATAGTCATGGGCTTTTTGCAGACAGGGCAAAGCGGAATCAGTTCACCCGGAATGCGCATATCCTTCTGTTTGGCGATCATGCGGCGCACGGTCTCCTCATTATCATAGGTTTTCTTATGGCACGGTACGGAACACTGCCACAGCCCAAAGTCCCCCTGGGTATAGAAAAGCCGCTTCTTGTCAAACCCGGCTCTCTGAAAACAATGGTCCACATTTGTGGTCAGCACAAAATAATCCTTATCCTTTACTAACTGAAGCAGATCCGTATAGACCGGCTTCGGCACCTCCCGGTACCGGTTCAGGTAAATATATCTGCTCCAATAAGCCCAATATTCTTCCAGAGTCTCATAGGGATAAAAACCTCCGCTGTACATATCATGAAACCCGTACTTCGCCTCAAAATCACGGAAGTTTTCCCGGAACCTCTCCCCGGTGTATACAAATCCGGCAGAAGTGGAAAGTCCGGCTCCGGCTCCGATCACCACCGTTTCGGCTGCCCGCAGTTCACGGTACAGATTTTCCTCTTTCTTCTCCTCTTTTCTGTTCAAAGCGTTCAAAGCCTCCATCAGCCCCAATAAACCTCCCTCCTATCTTCGATGTACTGCCTTGCAGGGACATACCTCCTGACAGTTTCCGCAGCGCAGGCAGTGCTCCTGCAGGATCACATATGGAACTGCAGACATATCAATACACTTCTGCGGGCACTTTTTAAGACATTCCCCGCAGCCGCTGCAGGTCTCGTCAATATAATAGTCTCCGCTGACAGGATGTCTTTCCTGTGCGCCGCCCAGGGAAAAAGTATGCCGCACCACGGGTTTTGCTGAGAGGTCAAAATATTCGCCCTGCCCCTCATACATGCGGAATACCTCCAATGCAGTACGGCTTTCCTCCTCCGGATAAATCTCCGCCATATAAGGATTCGCTTCAAATACCTGGGCAAGTCTGCCGCTCCCTATATTCTCCACCTTTCCTCTCACGGATACGGCTTTCCTCTCCAGTGAACCCTTCCCTTGTGTCATGCCGCTGACAGCCGCGTATTTTCTGTCCATAAGCTGTCGGTAAAAGGCTTTTCCCTTTGCCGTAATAAAATAAAGACTGTCCTCATCAGTTAACATAATATCAATCACTCTCGTTGCAGGAAGCCCCTGTTCATCCACAGTCGCAAACACCGCGGAATGTATCTCTTCTCTCAATATCCTGAGGATCTCTGCTGTTTCCATACTGCTTTTCCCCCTTCTGAATTTCCGGAAATGAAATGCTGTCTTCCCTTTTATTTTATTATAAAACAGGGCTCTCCCGCTCCACAAGAGCGCACTTGAAAGTGCTATAGTTGCCTTTTTGATACTAAGTATCCAAACGTCCCTTACAGTCGTTTTCTTCCTACGCGAAGTACATATCCCGCCCGGAAGGCTTTTTTCCACATAAAAAGGGATATCCCCGAAGAGATATCCCCAATACTACAGAGTGTCCAGCCAGCCTGTGATCATTTCTCAAGCTCACCAAATACCTCCTGACTGACGGGATAATAATAGTGGAATCCGCTGACCATGGTACAGCCAAGGTCTCTCAGGAATCTTTCCTGCTCCTCATTTTCTACCCCTACGCTGAGCACTTCCAGATTCAGCTTCCTGCACAATTCCACCACGCTTTTCACTACCACTTTCCCCTCCGGCTTGTCGATCTCGCTGATCATTTCCTGCCTCAGTTTAATGCCGTTGATTCCGCAGTAGAGATAATGAAAGAATACACGGTCCAGTTCCAGACCCGCCAGATATACATCAAAGCCGAACTGCCTGAGCTGTTTGATTGTTTTCGCATAAATTTCCGACTGGCTCATCTCCACCATCTGATTTAGCTGGACAATGATCTGCTTTCTGTCAATATGATACTGTTCTGCTATGGCATACAAATGGTTTGCGAACTGCTCATCACCAATATTCTCAACGGTAAAATTAAACAGCAGCCTGAGAGAACGCCCCTTCTCTGCCTCCTGCTTCAGAAACTGGCAGCCCTGGCGGTAGATCTCCATGTTCATCTTACCCGTGAGCTGCTTGCGCTTCATGACATCCAGAAATTCATTTGGCCTTAAAAGCCCCCTATTTGGGTTCTGCCACCGGACCAGTGCCTCGGCACCGCAGATCCTGCCGCTGTCCAGGCTTACCATGGGCTGCAGATACATGAGAAATTCTTCATGCATCAGTCCGTGGATTGCCTCATGTTCCATTGCATAACCGGATATGGTCTCTCTCTCCACATATTCGTCATAGAGGGCGTAATCCAGGACATGTATCTTGGCATATTCCATAGCCACTTCACTGAACTGGATCGTCTTCAGGGGATCTTCATCCACATTGGTCATTCTGTAGATACCTGTGTGCAGCTCCAGAAAATATTTCTTCTCTTTCTTTTTAAATTCCTCAACTATATTTTCCTGCATATCCCGGATCCGCTTCTTCAGCCCTTCGATTCCGGTATACTCCACAAAGAAAATATAATAAAATTCATTAAAGCGGGCAAACGCCTCTTTTTCGTGCATGACCAGCTCTTCACAGGTATCACTGATAAGCCGCAGTGCATTCTCCGCCTCCTTGTATCCGTATATATGACTCACCACATCAATGCCGGCGTATAAAAAGAGCACCGCATAGTGATTCCTGTTCTCCTCAACGATACATTTGGAAAACTTTTGTTTCCAGGATGTCAGATTGTCCCTTCCGGTAACGTCATCCTTATATGCCATCTGCTCCATCTGACGCCTTTTTTGCCAAAAGTACACAGGAAAAAATACAAGTATGGCAATGGAAAACAGAATAAGGCCGAAAATGATCCTAAGATAAATGCCGGACTTTCCTTCCGGGTTATCCCCTTTGGCGGCATAGCCGGCATATGCCCCCTGTATTTTCGCTGTGTCAATATTCTGAAACGCTTTTTCCAGCTTCTCAATATCTGCCGTTTCCATACTCTTTGTATAGGCCAGACTTATGCTTTTCTCTTCTCTGTCCTCCTCATAGACGATCAAATCCCGGCCCTTTACAAGCCCGGCGTCTTTTATCTCCTCCTCTGTAAGGCCCAGCGTCCATACCGCATCTGCCTGTATATTCCCGGCCAAAGCCAGGCGCCTGTCCTGATCAGAGGGCTTGATATACTTTATGGTAATGTCTGCGGCTTCCCCTGCCTCCCTCAGAAGGTCAGGCAGGACGCCTCTGTAATCCTCTGCTGTCTCGTCGTAAAATTCAAAAGGCCAGGAATCCGGCATGCCGGCCACATACACCTCATTTCCGGCCCGGCACACTGAGGGTGTGAAAATAAACATGGCTGCTGTAATCACTGCCAGATAACGGATAATCTTATTTCGCATCTCCCATTTTCCCCTTTTCTTCAGATGTCTGATGAAGCTGTATCTTCTGTCTCTTGATCTGTCCCCAAACATTTTTCTTTTTCTTATATCCGAAAAATGCCGTCATTCTTGTAAACGCCTGGATAAACCGGAAAAATACGCTCTCCGCAATGCACAGATAGACAGCCTTCACCACATCCAGCACAGACAGTCTGATATTCTGCGTGTAAATCCTGGCAAAAAACGCCGTTATAGTCAAAACCGCTCCATAGAGCGCATAGATCAGGAAAAACATGATCATAAAAGGCACATTGATCAGATTCACCATATATGCCAGCACAATGGTCAAAAGCCCAAACAACTCGATAAACGGGGACAGCAGTTCATACAGAAGATAATACAGATATGAAATGTATCCCACCACTCCGAATTCCGGTGCCAGGAACATTCTTCTGTGTTTGTTCAGACACTGGAAGAGTCCTAAGAACCATCTTCTCCTCTGTTTCTTTAAATCCCCGATACTGGAAGGACACTGACTCCAGCAGATTGCGTCCGGTATGTATCGTATCCCATAGGGTATTTTATTGATACGGCAGAAGGCATGAAGTTTTACGACCAGCTCCATATCCTCTCCCATAGTGGAGGCATCGTAACCGCCCACGCTGGCGACCATATCTTTCTTAAAAAGTCCGAACGCCCCGGATATGATCAGGTTGCCGTTAAATTTATCCATAAGGATTCTGGATGCCATGAAAGAGCGGTCATACTCCAGTATCTGCATTCCCACAATGGGGTTCCAGGGCATGTGATAGTCCACAAGCTCGCCCTCACTCAGCACCGCACAGTTGGATATCCTCACCAGGCCGCCCACCGCCACAATGGTGTCATCCTCCAGCACCGGGCGGACAATATATTTCAGAGAATCCTTCTGCAGCACACTGTCCGCATCCATACAGATAAAATACGGGTATCTGGACGCATTGATACCCATATTCAGGGCATCCGCCTTACCGCCGTTTATCTTCTGGACCAAAGTGATATTGATCCCATTGACCACAGCCTCGTATACATTCTGTTCCTTTCTGCATTTGATCTGCCGGTTAATAGGCCGCATCACCTTTTTCAGATGAAAGGCATCCAGCAGTACCTGGGTAGTCGCGTCCTTTGATCCGTCATCCACGACAACGATCTCATACAGCCTGTAATCCATCATGAGCAGGGATTTCACCGTGTCAACCACTGTGACCTCCTCATTATAGGCGGGAACTACAATGGACACAGGAACGTAATAGTCATGGCTGATCTCATTGTGGTATCGTCTCTTTTTACTCTCCTTGTACAGGTCAAGAGAGCCGGCGATCACAGAAGCGATAAGAAATGTGGAATAGCCCAGCAGGTAGATGACAAACAGGGCACCCACCACTGTATAAAAACACTTAACAAACTCAAACATCTGTCTCCCTCAGCTCCATTTCCTGGCCTTTGATCTCTATTTTCTCTGTGACATAATTCAGGATCTCTCTGGCATAACGGTCACGTCCGTTATACACATCGAATAAATCCTTCTTTGGTATTTTAAGACCCATGATCAGGGTCTCCGCGCTGTTCAGCCGCACATACCAGTTGACAGCCTTCAGCCCTTCTTTCAGACAATCCACTGTATCAGGACCGGGATAGGATTCCAGAGCCTGGGCCGCAACCGCGGCATATTCCCAGTCCAAATATTCATGGTACTGCAAAAAGCGCTGCAGCAGCGCACGGACCGGCTCATACGGATATTTTCTGAAATAACGGACTGCCTCCAGACGGATTTCCTTATCTACTGTCTCCTTGGAGAGAAGTTCCAGGAACTCTTTCCGGAAATCCTCACCCAGAAACCGGATGAACTGCATGACAGGAAGTACCAGCCGGGTATCAAACCTGCTCCTGTGCTCAAACAGCAGGCGGGCAAGTTCTCCCCTGTCACCTGTAAATTTAAGAAGGCCGTCAGACAGCAGCTTTTTGCTGTGGCAGATCTCATTATCCTCCATTTTCTCCCAGGCGGCCAGCACTGCCTCTTTGTTCCCGATCATATAAAGAGCCCTCAGCGCGTTCTCCCTGACGAAGACACCCTTGTGGACTACCATACGGATCATAAAATCCATCAGGCCGTCATAAGCCGTGTGACCTTTGTCTATGCCGAACTTCTCTACAAGACTGGCAAAATAAGCCTGCTCAATTTCATCCCTTTTCTCATATACAGGGACTAATTCCAGGAAAACCCGGCGCATTTGTTCCAGATACTTTTCCGTTCGCCCGGCCGGCATCTGTCTTCGTATCTCCTCCATGGATAATTCAAAGGCTCTTAATTTTTCCAGTTTTTTCAACCTCCGTATCAGACCCGTAAAATATTCCTCCCGGACATCAACGCCGGCTTCCATCTGCTGTATCTGTCCCGTAATCTCATCTACCATCTCCAGGCTTTGGTGCTCCAGACGCCGCCCCCTGTACTTGTCAATAAAAATGTAGAGTACATTAAACACAAGGACAGCAACACAGCTTGCCATATAGACATATAAAATCACTTCCGGTTTGATTGAAAGTATGTGCATTGTCTCCTCCTTCGTGTTTTTTATCTGTTCCAGATATCCTGTATCATATAATAGGACTGCTTCAGCCGTTCATGGTACGTGGGATCCTTCCCCCACCCCTTCAGCTCCTTCCGGTTCATTTTAATCCTGTTATCCTTCCCCGCCTCTGTTCCGATTCCGGCATATATCCCTTTCACGGACAGATTTTCGATTCCATAGTTCTCATAATAATCATCATGGACCTGCATCTGGGAAGGATTGGAGAAATTCAGCAGATCCCATGGAAGCCGGATCTCAATATCATCCCCATCGGCAATAAAATCCGACACAGAATGGTAATCCCGGTCGTAGGGATTTCCGTTTCCATAGGTAAGTCTTCCCGTCTCAAACTTTTCTGACATCCTATCCTCCTCGTCCGCTGCATTCACATTGCCGATCTGAAGTGCCATATATATCTTGTCAAAAACAGGAGTATCCTTATCCGGCACTTCAAAATACGGGTTATCCTCCCCATATGCCTCACTGTACACCACCCGGAAGACATCATAGCGCTGCTGTACAAGAACACGGCTGTTCTCTTTTCCGTCCAATACAACCAGAAAATCAGCCTGCCGGTCAAATTTTACATCCTCGCCCTCCGCATAATAACTCCCTGACTTGGGCGTGATATCCAGCGGAATATAGATTTTCTCATTTTCAAAATCCAGATTCTCCTTGTGGATACGGAAATAGATGAACTTCTCATCGTATTTCATGGACAAGGTGTAATCTCCGTTTTCTGAGAGTATATCGTCCCCGCTCCACTCCTCTGTGTCTCCGTCCGTATAGCAGACGCTCTCCTCTTCCCCGGGGTCAAAGGACATCAGTCCGAAAAACTGTTCATTTGTCTGAAAATCACTCCAGTAGGCCGTCTTGGTCAGGTCTACATTTGCCATGGTATTCCAGGTTCTCTTGAACCACTCATCCTGCCAGGAGAAGATAATACTCCCCGCGCACCCCGCCTTTTTGATGTCCTCATAGCTGGACACCAGGGCATTTCCCTGCTCTTTCTCCGACATATATCCCTGGGAACGGGCTGTGTGAAAATCAAGCTGTGCCCTGCCTCTTGACGTGGGCACGCCAAACTCGGATATGACCACAGGCATGGTATGATGGCGGTTCAGCATTTCCAGATAGATTCCGTAGGTGTTATAGCTGCCGTCCTCCTGCAGATAGTCCTTCGCATAAGGTATCTCCTCTTTCCAGGAATCATAATGACTCAGATAGTCCGGATAATAGGAATACACATGGTAGGACGCAAACTGACCGGAAAGGAATTTATCTGTGGAGGCAATATGCTCCACATCCACCTGTGCACATTTCATAAACAACTGGTTGATCTCCTCCGGATAGTCCATGGGGTCCGTTGTAGGCCAGTTGGAAAATGCCACCAGGCGCTGTTCTTTATATTTTTTACTCTCATACATAATGATCTGGTCACCGGCCTCTGCCAGCATGGCTTCAAAGGGTGTGGCATCTTCGGTCGTATACATATACTCCCCCCGGTAGGAACTGTTCTCCCGGCGCATATGGTCCGTATACGCAACCGTCACATCCTCCCACTCTACACCCATGATATATCCCAGCACCCACCGGGAGATATCCTTTGTATAGGAACCGCTGGCGTTGGATGTGCTGTATCCCAGGTTCATTTTCTTCCTGCCGTGGATGATATCTACCAAAGTCCTGCAGTCCTCCTTAAAAGTTTTTAAAAAGGAATCATCAAAGGCATCCACGTGTGAATTCTGTATATAATCATTGACCCATACCCCGTGGATAATGTAAAGAGGCTCCGGGTTATCCCTGTTATATTCATACACAGCTTCATAAAAATCACTGGAAAGAATGGTATACACACGGATGGTATTTGCCCCCATATCCTGGATCATGCGGAACCATCTCAGATACGTTTCCTTGTCAATGGCATACTCCGTGGCAAAATGTCCCGGTATTCCGGCACCCAGATCTACCCCTTTTATCTCAAATGGCTTGGGCCCTTTCCCCTCATCCACCAGGATCTCTTTACCGCTGACCGTTGTAAAAGTATCCGGTTCTTTGTCCGGCCAAAAATCAATATAAAATCCCCACCGGTAATATGCCGTGTTCAAAAAGAGAACCAGAATTATCAGCGAAACAGCACCGATCAAAAATTTCTTCAAAGTATGTTTCCTCCGTTACAACGCATTCTAATCATTAAATTTTTTGTTGACAGACTCGTGGCTGTAGGAGTACAGGGCATCTATATGCTTATCCATCCAGCCCATACGGCTGACAAGGCGTTTTTCATACTGTTCCACTGCCTCATCATAAGAGCTGATCTGCCGCCCTTCCCCTTTCAGAAGGTCGTTCTGCGGTTCAAAGGTATATCCCCATACCTGGAAATTTCGGTCTATAGCACATCCCAGGTATTCCTGTACCTCTTCCATATATGCCTTTACATGGTCATCGCTGAGTATCCCTTTTCTGAGTTCTCTGTATCTGTCGATCACCTTTTCGGTAAACGCCTCATCCTTGGCAAGCATGAAAAACCATGTTCTGTTCTGCATAAAAAAACCTGCCATGGACTGCTGGTATTCCATGTAGTTATCACAACAATTGTTAAAATCCCAGACCGCTGTCTTCAGCTTACCCGATATATCCTTGTAAAAATAGGTGGAAAAAATACCGGCATCTGTATTCTGCGTCACCTCATTGATAATGAAATAATCCACAAAATTATCTACGTCTATAAAGTTCCGATAGCCATAGCGCCTGGATGTATAATCATACGAATACAGGGACTTCTCAAACTCTGAAAAATCCCGGCTGATATAATCCGTGATCTCCGGTGTCAGCTTTCTGGCACCCGGATATTTAACCTCCACCTTGCTCGTCATCCGCCTTGCGTACTCTGTGAAGTTATCCAGATAATCCACATCATTGACACTCTCCCTGTCCACACAGACAATATAGCTGGAGGCATTGGATTTCCCGTCATACTCAGTCACCTCTACTCTGCCTTCCCCTACACTGATCTGTTCTGCCATCACGTATACGCCCTGGTATTCATCGTTCAAGAACACCTCGCAAAAACGCACATCCGGTGCCCATTCCATGATCTGGCCCGAGAGGTTATACCACATATAATTCCGCATCAGGGTCTTATCCAGATAAGGGCCGTGCAGTACCCAGGTACTGTCCTTTTCCATTCCCATAACCTCATATCCCTTGTCCATGCCGTCCTCATCCGTGAATTTAAACAAATACCCGGCCTTATCAAACAGCCGGGAGGAATTTCCCCTGACACGGATCTGTATATCTGACTCCACCTGGGGCGTGTCCTGCAGAGTATTTAGCTCCCCTTTATTTTCCATGATCTTCATCTCTGCATGGATAAAGGTATTCTTCACCTGGCTTACTTTCTGGCCCTCCTCCGGTCTTCCCGGTATGGCCTGCCCGCCTGTCTCAATGCTGACCACCGGAAGGCGGGAGGAAAAGGAGGACGGTTCTATGGACAGATTGGTGTCCTCCACCTCTGTATTGTAAGACAGATGCTGCTGTACCCTCACATTCTCAGGTTCTATGAATTTCGCTATTCCCAGCACTGCAAGCAGTGACAGCAGAACTGCTCCCACGTATAACCATTTACTTTTCATTGTTGTTACCCGCTGATCTCATCATTCTGAGTTACAATATTGACATATTCGATAGATTCCAGTTCATACAGCATCTCCGCAATACTCTTCTCCTTTTTATTGGAGAGAAGATATATCTTTCTGGGCATCTCATATATAAGCTCAATGGATTCCCGGCTTGTGTTCTTGACTCTCAGCATGGCCTTTGCCTCAAAATAGTCAAATACAATGGCTTCCATCCTGCGCTCCATATTCCTCGCGCCCCGGATGATGAGAAGGATCCTGTTGTCGTTTTTCACTCTTCCCAGAACCAACAGGACCAGGAACACCACACCGCTGCCCACACAGGCCACCACATAATCGCCCACACCGCAGCAGATTCCCACAATGATGGTCCAGAAAATATAAGTAGTATCCCGTGAATCCTTGATCGCCGTCCTGAATCTCACAATGGACAGCGCACCTACCATACCGAGGGACAGGGCAATGTTGTTGCCTATAACCGTCATGACAGTGGCGGTTAAGACCGTAAGGGTTATGAGGGACACATTGAATTTTTTGGAATACACTCCGCCTGCATGGGTGAAATAATAGGACAGGTAAATAACACCTCCGAGAATCACCGCTACGAGTATATTCAGAATGATCTGCTCTGTATTCAGAGAACCTGTCTCCTCAAACATAGAATAAAGATAATTTTTCATTTATGCTTTTTCCTCTCTTTCTGCAGCCCGGCTGCTGTATGTCAGAATAAAAAATGAAGGCTGGCGCTTCTGGAAAGACTGTATTTGCTCACGGAAAGTGGGCTTTTTCCCTCCAAGCTAACCATCTGTTTAATATAACTCAGCATAAAACCGCTGTATTTTACTTCCATCACCACCAGGTATTTATCCATCACAGGATTCTGGTTCAGATCTGCCGCAAAAATGCGGAAGTCACTTTCCGTGGCTTTGATATCAAAGTCAAAGGTGATGCGGGTCTTATTTTCACTTGCTATATAGGCTTTTCTCTGGTACTCCACAATGGATTTCGGACGGTACAGCATCATATTCATAAGCCCGTAGCATTCCTTTGCAAAGGGGTCCTCATACTTAAGCAGACACCCGTACCTGCCCCGGGACAGTTCTATGGCATCTTCTCTGGATACGCGCAGAGACCTCTTTTTCTGATTATCCCCCTGCTTCTGCTTCATTTCCAGCATAGCAAAATCAGAGGTGGGCGAATAGGTCCGCAGACGGATCTTTCTGCGGATCTCCAGCCCGTCTTCCTTCTCGTAAAAATCCCTTTCCTGCAGTGTATCAAAATACAGGCTTCGGACAGCATATCCGCTCACCCCGTTGTGGGGATCCGGATGCAGTACTTTCTCAAATGTGTTGTCCAGCCTTCTGAACTGATCATATGACATCAGATATTTCTTCTCCTGACGCAATACTTCTCTCATGTATTTTCCCCTTTCTCCCGGAATGTGTCCAACTCCAGCAGTTCCAGCACCGGTTTCAGATAGTGCCAGGAAAATCCCAGATTCTCATTTGGTATCTCCTCCCTGAGATGCTCCCAGCTCTCTTTAACTGCTTCTATCCCGTCTTCGTAATAGGTGTTCTTGGGTTCCAGATCATGGGTGCCGGGCCTCTGCATTTCCGTAATATGGATGATTCCCTTTCCGTATTTTTCCGCGATCTCTGCTTCGCCCCATATCTGGCCCGCCTCATCTGTTTTATCATAATTCATGACAGCTACAGCGTCACAGCCCGTCCGGATCAGCTTCTCCAGTGACTGTTCAAGACCCATGGAATCGTAAAAATTGGGGATGCAGAGGATCACAAGCAGATTCCGCTTCTCTGCCGCCTCATACGCTTTGGCGGCGTTCTGCACAAACTGCGCCATTACCGTGACCGGATCTGTGTCCCACCGCTCCAAAAGATAGGGTTCCACATCCCACACAATGCCGCAGAATTCTCCGTCCGCTTCCGCCTCTTCATTCCATCTGCCCACAGTATCAACAGCCGCAAGCATGGACTCCCCGCTTTTCTGAACTGCCCACTTTGAGTCCCCGGCCAGATAGTAGACATCCTGGCCTGCCTTTCTGCGGCGTCTCAGATAATCTTTTATCACATCCATATCCGTATCTGCCGGAACCTGCTGGTATATGGCCTCACAATCCAGCATTTCCATAGCCTTCTGCACCTCTTCCTCCGCACCCGGAAGCATGTATTCCTCTTCCCATGAAAAAATACTGGTTTTACAAACTTTTACTTCCACGTCTTTTCTGTCATTTTGGCAGCCTCCCACGCAGCAGATCAGAATACAGAGTGCCAAAAAAACCACGGCTTTTCTTCCACCTGCCATGATTACCTCCTGCTTCTTACTCTATTGGATTAAAATTAAATTTTATATAATTTCAAAACAATTTCATTATAACATAAGGAAATATGAATGCATATTAATTAATTATTAATATGGAATGCCATTGTATGGAAAGCAAAAGGAGCTTCCTCAAAAAGGAAGCTCCCGCATCACCTGTCACTGTTTCTTTTTTACCGGATAACAAACCTCCGTCACAAATTCCTCCGGATTCTCTGTATCCTTTGGTCCCACGTGGTAAATGTTAAATCCCACCCCGTTAAACTCATATCCGTTATCCGCGCACCACCTGGCCACAGCTTCGTTTACCCGGGTGATCTTTTCATACCGTCCCTGAAAAACCGCGCCTGCATACTGCACTGAGGGCATGGTCTTAAATTTTACATGTTCGGTATCCCGGTATGTGCCGATGACCGTCCGCTGTACCTCCACATCCACATCGCTCTCCTTATAATCCCCGTCATAAAAGACAGCCATGTCATAGCAGGGGCTGTCAAAGCGCAGCTCCATATCTGCCGTCTCATCCCTCATGATATGCCACAGTCTTCCCTCCTCCTCATAGGCAGGAATGACCTGACGTACACTGGCTACATACCGTTTCGGCAGCGTCTTCAGACTTACATCATATCCCATAATGCTTCCATCCTTTCTCATCCATTTAATGGTACTGTCGATCAGATGTTTCCGCTGCCTCAGTATCTGCTCCTGTTCCGCGGTCTCCTGCCTCTTGATCTCCAGGAAATGCTTAAGCTCCTCCGCGTCTGCATACTTTCCCATGATCTCCCGGATCACGGACAGGCCAAAGCCCATATTCTTCAGCACCTGAATACGTTCTGCGTCCAGAAGCTGGGATTCTTCATAGTACCGGTACCCGGTAAACGCATCTACCTTTCCCGGCTTTAACAGGCCTGTTTCATCGTAATGCCGCAGCATGCGGATACTGATTCTCGACAGCTTTGAAAAATCTCCGATCTTTAACATAGTTTCCACCTTTCACATATATGCATTTCTGAGCTCACTTACAGTATAGGGTGTAACAGTATGGGAGAGTCAATACGTTTTCTCAAAAAACAGTCTGGACCAAAAGCATATAAAACACAGTGCCTCCCGCTATGGACAACAGCATCTGCCGTTTCCACAGATGCAGCGCGATCACCAGCAGGATTGCCAGAAGTTCCGGTATCCCATGGCTGCCTGTGAAAATACTGACATTTTTCAGACAGTAAATGACCAGAAGCCCAAAGACGGAAGCGGGCAGTACTTTGCCAAGATACTGTATGTATTTCGGGGTAGGCTTTCCTGCCGGAAAGAGCAGAAAAGGCAGAAAACGTGTGAGTACGGTTCCAAGCACCACCATGGCTATGGTTATGATCTGCTGTGTAAGAGTCATTGGCAAACTTCCTCGCTTTCTTTCTCAATGGGTTTCCTAAGCAGCGTCAGCACGCCGATAATGGCCAGCATGGCAGGAATCATGAAATTCTCCGCCCCGAACGCCAGCAGGCACAGAAGAGACAGGCCAAGCCCCAGAAGGGAACTGACATGGTTCTTCTCCTTCAGCCACTGCTCCATAAAGATGACCACAAACATGGCCGTCATAACAAAATCAAGCCCTTCTGTATTGAATTTCAGAAGGGAACCGAAGATACCTCCTAAAGTGGCGCCGGAAAACCAGTAGAGATAATTCAGCAGCGTCACAAAGAACATAAACCAGCCCTCATCCACATCCTCCGGTATCTTTGCCGTATAGTTGATGGTAAAGCTCTCGTCACACATTCCGAAAATCAGAAATCCTTTTTTCCAGCCCGTGTTCCTGTATTTGTCCAGCATGGAAATGCCGTAAAATAAATGCCTTGCATTTATCATAAGAGTCATCACAAGAGCCTGAAACGGGTTAAACGCCCCAAGCAGCATGTTGACCACCACAAATTCTATGGAGCCTGCAAATATTGTCAGGCTCATGATCATAGGGTACCAAAAACTGAACCCCGATACATTCATATAAATACCATACGTCAGCCCCACAAACCAAAACCCTGCAAAAATAGGGATGGTATAGGGAAATGCCGCGCGGAATGCACGGAGAATTCTCTTTTTCTTTCCTTCCATTTTCTTTTCCTGCCTTCTTATCTCTTGTCTCTTTCTTCCACGTTGTCCGCCCCTTTCCGGCTAAACCCGCGTTCTGTGTTCCATTTTATCAAAATATGCGATAAATGAAAATAGAAAAAAGCCGGCTTTTCACTTCTTCTTTCCCGGCTTTTTCTTCAGTTTCAATTCTATCCCCTGTTTGGCGGCTGCTGCCTGGAAAAGTTTTGCCGCACAGGAAGCTCTCTCTTTTTCCGAAAGCTCATCCAGGCCTTCTATACCTGCAATTTCCTTCATCACATTTCTGATATCCTGCAGTTCCAGAAGATTCACTGCCACACAGTAAAAATTTTTCTTTCTTCCGTCATTATAATGCTCCAAAAGATATCTTAAAATCTCCGCTTTCTCTGCCTGCTCTTCCCCGTATGCCCTGCTTCCCGCCTCCTCTGCCTTCTGCATATCTCTTTTCATGTGGCGGTGTGTGATAAAACTGTCGTATTCGTCAATCCCGTTATATCTGCTGCAGGGGTATTCCCCGCACTGGTGACAGTATTCCACTTTGTCATGCTCCAGACTGCATCTGGCAATGGCACAGGACTGATTTCCTTCGCCGCCTCCGCAGCCGGGGCAGTACCCGCCAATCTGCATCGGACACAGCATACAGTTCAGCCCGCACAGGGAAAACATCCTGTCCTCCCTTTGAAATCCCTTCATCTTATATCCTCCTCTTTTGCCCTCTTCCTATCTCCTCTGGTATACCAGATCCGTCATGCCGTTATAACTCTCAGCGGAAATAAGACGAAGCTGCAGCTCCGGATTCTCCCCGTCAAACAGACGGATGCCTTTTCCCAAAATCACGGGAATCACTGTGATCCAGTAACAGTCAATTCGGTCCTTCCGAATCAACTGACCGGCTGTCTCTGCTCCTCCGCAGATCCAGATATCCTTTCCCGGCTGCTCCTTCAGGCGCTCCACAAGATCCTCCGGGGCTTCATCCGTGAAAGAGATTCCCGGCTTATCCGGAATCTCCTTATGGGTAAACACATAGGTATGCATCCCCTCATAGGCCCATTTGTCCGGTGAAAGCTCAGTAACGATCTGGTGATACGTTGTATATCCCATGAGCACCGTGTCCACGGTCCTGATAAATTCCGGGTAACTGCCCTCCTCCAGGCCGTCCGGATGCTGCTCTGTCAGCCAGCCCACACCTCCGTCCGGCGCCGCGATGAACCCATCAAGACTTTCCGCAATATATAATACTGTTTTCCTCAAAGTGCTCTCCTTTCTGCCGCCTAAAATCCTTTTTTCTTCAGTCCCATGATTTTTACTGCTGTCCAAATCATACCAGATATGAGCAGAATAATAAATGCCGTACTGCATTTATTTACAGAAAAACAAGATTCCTCCGCGAACATTGCCGTCACATCCGATATGGGAGGAACCACCCATAAAAGAACAGCCAGCACCGGAACATTTTTCAGTATGGCTGCCTTTGTTACCGCTGTGACTGCCAGCAGGAAGGTAAATAGGATGGCTGTTTTCCTGTTCCTGTTCAATCCGGGATGTGAGATTTCTCCCAGCGCGCCTCCCAAAAAGGCACTTACGGACATAAGCGGGAAACCGTACAGCAGGTCAGCCGCCTTAAGCGGCCGTTCAAAAAGCTGCCCCCGGCTGCACAGATCCATGATCACAGGAAAGAGAACGGCTATGGCACTGCTTATCATTCCAATCAGAAACAGGAAACATGCATGGCTGCTATAATATTTCCAGGCACTCTGTACCCGCAGGATCAATATCTGTTCTGAAACCTCATGTTCCATGTCACAGGCCGTAACCCCGATCCACACCATGAGCAGGAATAAAAATACACAGGACACCATCAGACTGTCCACCACCCCCACAGGTCTGGAGGAATAGATACTGTACAGTAAGATCATAAGTACAGCAAAGGGCATGGCAAACCTGCTTGTACTGAAATACTGCTGCATCTGATATTTTACTAATCCGCTAAACCTGCGCATCACTCATCCCCCTCAGTTTCCATCCGTGCCGGATCATCTCCACTATCATCCGGCTGCTCTCATGCTCCGAAATCCTTGCTCTGCAGCCTTTTCCCGCTATCTGGATATACGGCCGGTATTCTTCCGGCCAGGAAGCATTTTCCTGTCTTTCAAACCACAGGATGTATTCTTTGGCGGAAAGCTCTGCAGTTATGTCAACCTTATTCACCTGCCCGTGTCCCACAGCCATTACCGTATCCGACAGACTTTCAACCAGATATTTTTCATGGCAGGACATGAGAAGCGTTACCTTTTCCGCTCTGAGGGCATTCATTTTCTGAATGAATACCATCTGGGAGTCCATATCCTGTCCCGACAGCGGCTCGTCCAACAGCAGCACCTGTGGTCTCCGCAGAAGAGCCTGTATTACACCAATCTTCTGCAAGGTACCCTTTGACAGATCTTTCATGGGGGTATGTACCATCTCTGTCAGGAAAAAATCAGCAAACAATTTTTCGCATCTGTCCGCCAGAACCTTCCCGGGTATCCCGTCTATCTCCCCCATTCTCTTCAGATACTGCCATGCCGTTAGATTCATCTTCGGAAAACGTTCCGGCACGTAGTGAAACAGCAGTTTTTCCCTGTAAACCACCTTCCCGCCGGAAGGTCTTACAAGCCCGGCGATAATTTTGAGCATGGTGCTTTTTCCGCTGCCGTTATGCCCCGTAAACGCAATGGACTGCCCTTCGTATATGGACAGGTCGACCTGATCCAGGATCTGTTTATGGTTATATACCTTTGAAATTTGATTCAATTTGATGATCTCTCTCATCTGCCCTCCTCAATGTGTGACCATCACTTTGCCGGCAATGTCACTTTTCCTGATTATATGATTTTTCCCGTCTGCCGCCTGCCGATTATCCTCCAGCACAAAATATTCATTTTCTCCAAGCTCTGTCAGCTCCATGGAGCAGTCCCCGGGATACGTTCCGGATTCCTCATATAACCGGCCGTCTATGTACACGCTGCCCTGTTTTAACTCCACCTGCTCTCCCGGAAGCCCAATCACTCTGGTGATATAGAAAACTCCGTCTCTCTCGTATACAAGGATATCCCTGCGGCATGGTGCACCCGTTTTGTACGCCCATTTATTCATGATATAAGTCTCCCGGTCTCTGACTGTGGGCGCCATGCAGTCCCCTGAGACAATGGCTCTCTGAAACATGCTGGTTGTTACAATAAAAATGCCCATACACAACAAAAGGACAAGACCTGCGGCCCCTAAGCGTCTGTGATGGATGCGCTTTGCAATCTTTCGGTACCGCATCCTCTCTTCAGTTTCCTCCTCCCGGTTGGGCTCCTCTCCCTTCATCTCTTCATAATACGCCCTGCACGCCCCGCACTGCCTCAAATGTCCGCTGACCAGTTCCTCTGTCTCCCGGCTCAAAGCCCCGTCTTCATAGAGGGGCAGCAAATCCTTAACCGCCGGACAAAAACTTTTATCTGTCATCCCCATATTCCTCCATTCTACCGCGGATCATATTTTTTCCCCGGTGATAGATCACTTTCGCTGAATTTTCCTTTATCCCCATGATCTCAGCAATCTCGTGAAAGGACATATCAAAAAACAGGCGGTAAATCAGTACCTCCCTGTATTTTCCTTTCATTTCCATGATTTCCTGCACCGCACGGGTATACAGCTCCCTCTGTTCCGCTTTCTCCTCCATGCCCGGAAATCCACCACCCTTTAAAAGCTCAGATTCAATCCCCGAAAACTCCACTGTGACAGGATTCTTCTTATAATATCTGCGGCAGACATTTTTCGCAATTCCGCAGATCCAGGTGAGAATACCGGAATCTCCTTTGTATTTCGGAAGTGAAAGGTATACCTGAAAAAAGGTCTCCTGGGTCAGTTCATCTGCCAGGTCCGCATTGGAGTTGGTGAGTTTCAGTAAAAAGTGGTAGACATACCGGCTATATTTTTCGTACAGTTCCTGAAATTCCTGCATATTCCCACCCCCTCTTCTAATTAGTACCTGTTCTTCCAAAATGGTTACAAAAAATCACAAAAGGCAGGTTTTGCCGATTCGGTTAGAACCGCAGAACCTGCCCGTAAAAATATTCCTTAATGATCACTGCCGCGAATCAGCCCCATGCCTGTTTCTGTGGCGCAGGCAGACCATGATCGCAGCGGCTGGGGCCACCGCCAGTATTATGAACGGCAGCGTAAATCCCGGAAAGATATTCCAGAGGAAATCATTCTCTAAAGAAATATTCCGAAGAAGTATCAAAAGTGCAAATGCCGTAAGATAAATCCCCACACAGCTCCAAATGCAGAACTGTTTCTCTTTCCTTTTCCTGCTCTCCATGGCAAGCTCCTGCTGCTGTTTTTCCAGCATCTCCGTTTTTATGGAAAGCTGATCCAGTTCTGAGGGTTTCAACAGGTAATCTGCGGACACCTGGAAGACTTCGCAAAGAGTCACAAGTTTCTCCAGTTCCGGCACAGACTGACCACTTTCCCTTAGTTAAAAATATCACTCATATTTATTTAATCAACCTTACCAATAAAGCGGTAATATATTTCAATTTCCTGTGTACGTTCCCCATTTTCATATGTCTGGGGTGCATGAATGAGTATCTTCTCAATCACGGCATTCAATAATGGTGCAGTCAGTTCTTTTGGTACAAAGTAACCTTGATTATGTAAATCTATGATTCTAAAGTCAACATTTATTTCTTTACTGTCCAACATATTCAACTTTTACACCATTATTATATTCATCAATATATAATTTTCTTTTTTCTGAACGATGCTTTGAAATTATTTGCATAGTCTCGGATGAACACGTTATCTCTGTTTCTGACCACTTATATCTTCTTCCATATTTATCGACTATTCTCATTTCAAATTTCCTATCTTTTTGCTTTCTTCTATTTTTCAATCCATTTTGTGAAAGATTTATTGAAATAAGTACCTCATTTGCTATAGAACGTATAGCTTGATACGCTGGATTATTAATAGGTGCATTTCCATTTGAATCCATCCAACCAAGTGAATTCATTTTGGTAAGTCTTGCGTAAGCTTCATTCAATTGTGAATCAACATGTGCTCCTCCATCTTGGTTTGCGATATATAACACAATATCACGTCGAGTAAATTTGTTTAAGTGGTCATCAAAAATAATTTCGTTCCACCAATCTATAAAATCTAAGAAAAAACATCTTGAAGATTTTTCTATCTTAGGAAGGTATCTTAGCCCCTCTGATTCTAACATTACATTAAGAATAGTCCACGATGCAAGTAAATTACTGGGCGTATACAAATCTGAATTAGAGTAGAAACTTATTTGCGGTTTTAGTTGTTTAAAAATAGATTTTGATGATTGAGTATCATGAAACATAATACGAAGATGAGTTGCTAGTCGCTGGGCCTCTTTTTCATCACCAGAATCAAATTCTTTAATTGATTTTTGAATAAATCGAACTTGGTCATACCAATGTTCTTGTAGTTCCTGTTGAGTGAGCTTATATTTTGCCATATTTTCCTCCTAAGCCTAATATCTAACCCTAACAATCTTAAAGTTCTTCTAAATATCCACCGCTTTTCCTCAGTGAAAAATATCAACCTTACCAATAAAGCGGTAATATATTTCAATTTCCTGTGTACGTTCCCCATTTTCATCTGTCTGGGGTGCATGAATGAGTATCTTCTCAATCATGGCATTCAATAATGGTGCAGTCAGTTCTTTTGGTACAGAGTATTCCTTGATTAACTCAATCCATTTCTCTGCACCCACCATTTCCTGCTCCATCTTCTGTAATTCATCTCTCAGACTTGTTATCTGTTCTTCCAGCTCCACCTGTTCCTGCTGGTATCTGCTGGACAGCATGACGAAGTTCCGTTCCGTTATCTTCTCATTTGCCCTGTCTTCATACATTTTCATAAACAGGCGGTCAACTTCTTTCTGGCGGTTCTCAGCCTTTTTCAGTGCAGATACGGCTTTCTTCTTCGCATGGATTCTTTCTGCATTTCCAGCCTTTTGTATCTTCTTCAAGACCTTTTCCTCGTCCTGACGGACAGCTTTCGCCCAATATTGCAATCGTTCCAGTACCGCTTGATACAACACATCATAGCGTATGTAATGCATAGAACAGTAGCCTTTCCCGAACTGCCCGTAAAAGCTACAGGCAAAATAGCTGTATGGGGTCTTGTTCGCCTTGTTTGTACCATACCGCATAGACCATCCACAGTCCGCACATTTCACAAGCCCTGCGAATATCTGTGTGGTGCTGTCTTTCCGCTTCCTGCGTCTTGCTTTTATCTGTTCCTGTACTTGATAGAAGACTTCTTTTTCTATGATAGGTTCATGGGTATCCTCTACCCGGAACCACTCACTTTCCGGCTTTCTCACCTTTTTCTTGCTCTTGAAAGAAACAGTAGACTGTTTGTAATGCACACTGTTGCCGATATAGACCTCGTTTTTCAATATGGTCTTGACCTGTGCGATTGTCCATGCGTACCGCTTGCTTTCGGGTTCATCCGCAAAGATATGGGCAAATGTGCCGTACTTCTGGAAATTAATCCATGACGGGGTAGGGACTTCCTCTGAAATCAGTTGCTTTGCGATTTTTGCACCGCCACAGCCCTGTGAGGCAAGCTGGAAAATCTTTTCCACTATCCATCTTGTTTCCTCATCAATCAGAAGTTTTCCTTTGTTTTCAGGGTCTTTCCTATAGCCTAGTGGAGCATAAGCACCATAGTAAGCACCCTCTGCAAATTTGACCTTGAATGCGGATTTGACCTTACGGCTAGTGTCCCTTGCCACCCATTCATTGATGATGTTCTTAAACGGCGCAATCTCACTGTCGCCTTTCTCACTGTCTACACCGTCATCAATGGCAATATAGCGCACATTATGGCTGGGGAAATACAGTTCCGTATACTGACCTGTCAGAATATAGTTCCTGCCGAGCCGGGAAAGGTCTTTCGTAACTACGCAGTTGATTTTTCCCGCTTCAATGTCCGCTATCATGCGCTGGAAATCGGGTCTTTCAAAATTCGTCCCCGACCATCCATCGTCTATGTATTCATCTATGACATTCAGATGATGTTCCCTTGCGTAAGAGCGAAGCATACTCCTTTGTGTGGTGATACTGGAGCTTTCCCCCTGTAACTCATCATCACGGCTCAGTCTGAGATAAAGTGCAGTATTGTAAATCATTTGTTTCATTGTCAGTTATCCTCCTAATCATAACCAACCCATGCTTACAATACCTGCTTGCAGATAAAGTATAACATGGGTCAATTTCAACATTCAATCTATTTCATTGCTATCTGCACAATTTCTTATGTCGCCCGCTTCGCCTTTTCCAGCATGACATCTGTCAGCAGTTCATCCAGCGTCTTTCCCTGTTTTGGGAAATGCTCTTTCACGATGATGTGGGTTTTCCCACAGGCAATACGCTTTGTTACAGGGCTTTTTTCCTCTGTGCGCTCTGCTTTCTCTAAGACATCCTCAATAACACAGCCCTCCTTTCGCTTTTGGTGTTCTCAGGCAGTCAGACGGCTTGTGTCAAAAGCCCACGGCATGAAAGCCCTGTATGGTTCTCATACAGCCGTACCCATTGTGTGCGACGCTTCTAACGCTCGGACTGTGGCTGTACGGGAGTATCATTATCTGACAAAACAGGTCATGGCGGGAAAATGGACAAATTTCCCTGTGGACGTGATAAGGGCAATCGCTCACTTACCGGGATAAGGTCATAGCGTATCACTCCAACGGCTCACTGTCTGTCAAAGGTATCTGACTGCTGTATTCAATTATCAAAGGACATGGAAAAGGAACTTCTCCTTTTCATACCGTAACTTCCCACGGAATGCTGTTTTGTTGCGCTTTTAAAGCAGATTTTCTTTTTTCCTTTTCCACTATTAATACGGTTTGCAGGTACGCATTTGGCAATCTTACAAGAAGAAATTAAAAAATACCGTCATTCTCTTTTTGAGGAACAGCGGTATCAATCATATCTTCTACGGCAGTTGTCATCTGCCTTATGCGTATTCTGTGGGCTTCCTTTAGTTTTGCCTGTTTTAATATATCTTCCAGCAGGTGGGTGCCGTTTTGTTCTTCTATCCTGTGGATGGTTACAAGGCTGGGTGCCGCCTGACGTTTCAGCCATTCCACAGTTCGCTCCATTGTATAGGGTTCTGCCCTCATTTCCAGCCCTATGGGCTTCCTGTCCTTTCCGGTGAACCATTCCCATATAGGGTCTATGGTATCTGTTTTGCAGTCAATAAAACGTATCTGCCTGTTAATGATCGTGAACACCACCTGTTCGGGACTGCGTGTTTCCAGCAGGTCACAGACTGCCTTTTCCGCTTTCTTATCGGTCAGGCGTATCTCAAAACGGTTCTTGATGTCTGTCTGGATGTGTTTGTTTTTCTGTTCCTTGTCTTTTTGATACAGGCAGAAATACTGGGAACTGCTCCGAGAACCGATATACAGGGTGCTTCCTTTGTCCCTGTCTCTTTTTACCTTACTGCTGAGTGCGCCAGCGTGCATGGTTTCCCATTTGCGAGAGCGTGTGAGTAGCTCCCCGTTACTGCATTTCCCAATCAGCAGAGGGACATCCAATAACCCCGCCACATCATTGACCGCTAAGTCCAGCCGTTTGATGATACCGCCAGCATTGATACAGACTTGCAGGAAGTCATACCAATCCCTGTTTTGAACCTGTAGGAATGTTTCCAACTGTCGGCATCCCTTTCCCTTTAATTCCAGCAGAAGCCCTTTTGTATCGTCCTGTGAAACCATCAGGGTAATATCTCCGTAAGAATACTGTTCCTTGTAACCGTAAAAGGCATAGTCCTCATGAAGCAGATAATCCGGTTTGATTTGCAGGATATTTCTTATGGTTTCCTCTGCGTCAGTGGTGGGGAAGCGGACACGGAGATAGTCAATCAGTAGAAACAAAGGGGTATCATAGGAAAACAGGTGCAGTGTCGCAAATAGTTTTTCCTTTAGACTGTCACTGGCATGGGATTTGCCTGTTTCAAGTTCATTGAGGTACTGTCTTGTAATGCCGGACAGATAGGCGAGCCGACCCTGTGAAATGCCATAGGACAGACGTTCTTTTCTTAGATATTCTTTAAATTCAATATCGTTCATTCTGTATTCCCTCCAATCAAAAAAGCATATGCCGTTTTGACATATGCCCGTAGTTTATTTAACCAGTATTTTCTATTTCACTTTTTGTTGACACTCACTGCATTCTCTATCGTGGATGGAGATAATGCCACCGCATTTAGAGCAAGTATATTTTTCTTTCTGTTTCTCCATGAATTTCTCCAAACCGTATTGACGAACAAATTCGCTATTATCCATAAGGCTTGCCTGATACCTCTTGTTATAGCTTTTTTCAAGATTCTTTATTAGCTTACACGGATAATCAGAACACTCAAAGCAATATGATAATTCTTTGATTTTGATACAATCCTTTATCTTACATTTACGGCAATGCTCTGGCTTTCCTTTGTCGCTGTTTAGGCACCCAGCACATGGTTTGTTGTGGTAACAGTGCTTATAGCAAACTTTACAATTCATTCCGCAAGGAGCGAACATACTTATATCAATATTCTCTTTAGGCATTTTCATAATAGTCACTCCTATCAAAATTTCTGTTCATCGGTTAGTCATATTTTATCATAAGCATACCATAAAGTCATTTCTTTTCTGCTTGCAGGAGCGTACTCGTCAGCCCATAGTTTATCAAGGGTGCTGGCGCATTGCAAAGCAACAAGCCCTTGACAAACCATGCTCTGACAAGTCTTTGGTAATCAAGCAGATAAAGGAAATGTATGCTGTAGTTTACAGCAAAACTTTAATTTATCATCAACGTATAAGTTTTGAAAAAAAACAGGTGTCAACTCAGCCATATCAGTTCACACCCATTTTTCATCATCTAAAGTAGCGTTTTGCCCCTTAAATTCAAGGGATTTTGTACTTACTGTTTCTTGTTTCCAGTTTCCTAGTGCCCCCCTGTTAGATACCGGGGGCTATCGTGCGGGGCAAGCCCGCACGAAAAGGCGGAACTTGCGGTTTGTGACCGCAAAACCCGCCACTCTTGTCTTTCCCTGATACGCCAGACACTCTTTATGTACGCTCTGAATAACTAGCATTAAACCGATAACCAATACCACGGACAGTCAAAATATATCGTGGATGTTTTGTGTCCTTTTCTATCTTTGACCTCACACCGCTTACCAAAGACGTAATACTGCTGTTGGTTTCCTGTATGTAATGGTCGCCCCATAAAAGCTCATACAGATAGTCATATTTGAATACCATACCTTTATGGCTGGCTAGGAGATAGAGTAGGTTAAACTCTCTGTACTTAAAATCTAAAAGCCTGCCGTCTTTTTTCACAGATAACTCCTGTGGATCGACTACAAAATCATCAAATGTAAGAACCGGCTGATATTTAATTTCTTTCGTGGGTTGAAATTCGTATTGTTCTAACAGATTAACAACTTCATGGAATACCTTTTCATCTTTGTTATCCTTAAATGAGATAACGAGCATTTTCCCCATTAATATCGCCCCTTTTTGTTGTAAATCTATCATGTTTCATTTATACAGAACTAAGGCTTATCTTCACTAAATTTATAGCCAACACCCCACACAGTTAGGATATAAATTGGTTTATTGGGGTCTGGTTCTATCTTTTTTCTAAGTTTTCTAATAAACGAGGTCAGATTCTTAGTATCTGTGATATGGTCGTATCCCCATACGTTATCATAAAGCTGGTCTTTCGTGAATACCTGTCCTTTGTGTGAATACAAGAAATAGAACAGGTCAAATTCTTTAGCTGTAAGATATACATTACTTCCAGTTTGATTTTTAAATTCTCTGGTAAAAGGGTTAATATTGAAAGTTTGTACCATAGGTTTTGAGATAACAACAGGAACTACAGCAAGTTTTTCAGATAACCATTCTACCATCTGATTAAAAGTAATTTCCTCATTATTAGAAAATTCGACCACTAATATTTTCCCATATTATCACTCCTCTTTAAAATAATAAGTCAAATATGTGTTTTAGCGTCTAATGTTTTGCCACCTTTCTTTTTATATATTCAACTCTATTCTCCTAATAATTTTTTTGCATTTCTGGAAAAAATCAATATTCTTTCATCTTCATTTTTAGTTGCTCTTAACACAGACAAAATAGAAAATGCTTGTGTTACAAAAGGATAATCTGTTCCGAATAAAATTCTTTCAGCCCCAATTTCCTCTAAAAGTGTTTTTATATGTTCTGTAGGCTGAATACTAATATCAGTATATACATTTTGATGATTTTTTAATAAATCTACCATTTCATCAAATTCATAGCATCCACTATGAGCTAAAATGAAATTATTGTTAGGAAACGTATCTAATACTATCTTATACTTATCTAAACTTTGATTTTTCATATCTTTTTTTGTTTGTTTAGATACAATATGTGTCGAAAGAACTTCTTGAGGAAAACCCAATCCACTACAACATAAGATTGGTAAACCAGTCTTGGATAATTTTTCTATAAGTGCTAATGATTCTCCGCAATCAATAGAAAATCCACATACATGAGGATTTATCTTCCAACCCTTTATATGCAAATTCATATAATTTTCTATTTTTCTATCAACATCTTCATCGAATGGGTGAATAGACCCAAAAGTATATAGTCGATTATTTTGGGTTATGATTTCTTCCATAATATCTGCACTATTTTTATTAGGTGGATTTATTTGTAAGACAACTGCTTTACTAATACCATTACTATTCATATCCATTAACAACTTTTCTGTTGTAGCATAATTCAAAACAAATACACCTGTAAACAACTTTATCTTTGTCTTTAATCCGCTAATACTAAATAACCTTGTCGGGCAATGTGAAAAATAAATTTTATTCAAATCAAATAAATCAATAGAGAATGGAAAACAACTTAAATCCATCAATGATTTATACTTATTTGTTTTCTTCTTTTGTAAAAAAGGTGGAAACAACTCACAAAGTCCCTCATAGTTATGACAATGAAAATCAATAATTTCATAATTTTCAACAAATTCTTTTTTGATTTTAAAATCACCATTCAAGGCTAGTTCTAATTCTTTGTTTTCGGATAAAATAGTATATTTCTTTTTCTTATATCTCATAATAATACTCCAATCTTTAATAATAAATCGCTTTGTAAGCTTCTTGAATTTTAAGACATTTACCATAGCAGTCATATTTCTAAACCATATGACCAAAATACAATAAATAGTCAATTTGCGGTTTGTTTTAAGTCTGGCTGATTGCCAGACTTTTTAAATAACCTGTATTACAATACCATAAATCAAAGTGCGCAGTGCCTTGTCATACTGTTCTTCGCCAATCTCTGTTTTATGTAACGTTGCATAATAAATTGTATGGAATACAGCACTCATAACCTCTATGTCTACTTCTTTTTTTATGGGGAGTAGAGCAAACATTTTTGCAATCATATCTATATCGTCCTGTAAATATTCCTCTACTATTTCTCGTGGTAGCTTACGGGCAAGCAATTCCACTTCACCTAAATCAAGAAGGTTCAATATCGGCATTTTCTCTGTCATTTTATAAAACTCAAAAATTAAATCGGTTATCTTTTCTGCTGAAAGCTCCTGACTGGAAAGAGCAGAAATAGCCTGATATAGCTCATCAGTGACAAATGTATGCTGTTCCTGAATCGCCTCAAACAAAAGTAGTTCTTTTGATTTATAAAAGAGATAGAATGTTCCTTTTGGAATATTGACTCGCTTCACGATTTCATCAACCGTCGTGTGGCGAACACCATATTGGGTAAGGCATTTTACTGCTTCTTCTTTCAATCGCTTTTTGATATATTCACGTTCTTGCTCTGAATAACTTTTTGGCATATCGTTCTCCTATTTGACTATATTTGTTTGTATAGTCAGTATAACTCATTTTACGCAATCTTGTCAATAAACTTAAAGGCAATCATTTAAGAAATTATTAAAATGGAGTTATAAATCACACCGAAATATGAAATGCAAGCCTTATCATATATTATTTTATAATCCTCTAGTTATTACATCAACTTATACTGTTATAGCTATAATCGCTTTACTCGTCCTCAAATGCATTTTCACTTAATTTTGAATAGTCAAGAAGTAGAAAAGGAACACTCTTTATATAGCGTTCCACAGTCTATAAAAATTATTTGGTTTTGCAAGCAGGCAGTCATGAGTTGTTTTATCAATATCTTTAACTATGTGAAACGCCTGATTCCCATTTGGAAACAGACTGTCTGGAGACATTGAGCTTCTCTGCCAGTTCCTCCTGTGTAAAGCCTTTTGCCTTTCTGAGCTGCAGTATTTTTTCTGATATATCCATTTGTTGTTCCTCCTTTTTCTTTCCCCAAATATAACAGACACGGCGGTTGCGTGCCAGCAATCCCTGTGTATAATCCCGCATCCAGCGGTTGCATTTAGGGGAAATGCCGTTATTTCAACTTAGGAAGTATCTCATTCAGAACCCGGGCGGCTTCATTCAGCCGCTGCAGCTCCTCTTCTGTAAGCTGCTCCTCCAGCATCTGTATAAAGACCCTGTTTTTCAGATAATACTCATCCAGATAAGCGGAGGCCTTCGGCGTAAGCTGAATCCGGACAGACCTTCTGTCCCTCTCATTGCTCACACGCTCCACGAACTGATATTCACTCAGCTTGTCGATCAGCTTGGTAACCTGCTGCTTGGGCACCTTCAGTTCCCGGGCCAGATTTGTCATGGTAATGGCACCGCACCTCTTCACGGTTTCCAGACAGTAATAGGTTTCCAGGCTCATCTCCCGGTTCAGTGTGTCCTTAAATGGTTTGATCAGCTTGGCATGCCAGTTAGGCATCACAAGCAGCAGATTTTGAACAAATTGTTCCGATATCTTTTCAGTCTTCATCCTTTTTCTCCCCGTTGACAAATATATGGAATCGTGCTATTCTAATAAATTAGTAAACAAAATATGACTGTCATATTTGTATTACAATATATATTGATTTTGTAACAGCAGTTTTTACACGTTAAAAGAATCAGAAAAGGAGACGCAGACATATATGTCAAAAAGTAAACGGAACATAACGAATGTGATAAAAGATAACTTTCGTTTCAGCACACTGAGTTCTATCTTCATCATTTTCTATGTGAACATATTTCAAATTTTATTCGGCCCCGAAAACTCCATTGTGGGTGTCATCTTTACCATCATGATGTCAGCCTCCATGGTGCGTGACCTGACTGCCACACCCTTCCGGCATCTTTTCATTCAGGCGCTGGTACTTGTCTGGATGGCGGCTGCCGCATTCTGGGTCAGCACATTACCCGCTCCTCTGTCCTTTGTCATTAATTTTATCACATTATTGGTAATTTTGTATGCTTTTACATATGAATATTCAAATCATATATATTTTCCTTATATTTTATCTTATTTATTCCTTATATTTATTTCTCCGGTAAATGCACCGCAGCTTCCGAAAAGAATGCTGGGTATGGCAGCCGGCGCTGTGTCTATTATGCTGTATCAGTGGATCATGGGAAGAAAAAGAGTGGTGGAGACTGCAAAAGATGTGCTGACTGAAATGATCGATGACATCTCTCTACTCATTGCCAATCGGCTGGGCGAGACAGAGGAGGAACCGAATCCTGCGGATATCCGCAGCAAGCTCTGCCGCCTTGGCAGAACCGTATACGAGCGCAGGAAAAAAGTCATGTGTGTGTCCGACGCCAGCTTCTCCATGATCGCCGCGGGACGTGGACTGGAACACCTGCTGATGCTGGTCCATGAACTGCCGGAGAAACTGTCTGACCGGGAAACGGCGATTCTGCTGTACACCTCTGACCAGCTTAAATCCTTCCGCGCCTTTCTGCAGAGGGATACCGTAAAACTTCCGCTCCCCGTTTTCTCTGATTTTCCTGACAGCGGAGACAGTAAAACAGACCGTCTGTTCCGCAGCACCCTGCAGTATACACAGGACAGACTTCTGCACATGACTGACCCGCTGAACAAAACACATTACAGGAAAACCGCCCTCTCCTTTAAGGTTCGTCTGCAGGCAGCGCTTGATCTGAGCCCTGTAAGAGCCGTCTATGCCTTCCGTACCGCGCTTGTTTTGTCCTGCGCCACCCTGCTTGTACAGTATCTCGGCCTGCCTCACGGCAAATGGCTTCTGTTTACCCTGGCCTCTGTCTCCCTGCCCTACGCAGACGATGTTCCCGCCAAAATGAAAAAGCGTATACTCGCCACCATAACCGGCGGGATCTTATCTGTTGTGATCTATTCTCTGATCCCGTCCCCGGCCGGACGGACGGCTGCCATGATGCTTTCGGGATACCTGTCCTTTTATTTTACGGATTACAGGGAAACCTTCGCCTGCTCCACCATAGGTGCCCTGGGAGGCGCTGTCTTTATGGGCAGTTTCGGTTTTCAGGCTGTGAGCAGTATGTTCCTGATCCGGCTTGGCTACATTCTGGCAGGAGGAGCCGCGGCGTTTATATTTGAATGGGATACATGGCAGCCGCGGCTTATATATTGAACTGCATTATCCTCCCTTACAGCCGCGCCAAAGCAACGAGGCAGTTATGGAAAAAATATAAATCCGTCACGGAACTTCTGGATAAAATATGCCGCTCCGAATCCATGGACTCCCAGCTCTATTACCATCTGGTCATCCAGGCCTATCTGCTGGAAGAAAAATTATCTCAAAACGCGGATTTGGAAAAGTGGAAAGAATTTCCCGGACTTTTGGCCATGTATCAGGAAAAGATACGAAAGGCTCACAGAAAACTGATCGCGGGGCGGACAAATGCCCCTGTATTTGAAGGCGGACACCTTAGTTAGGTGCCGCCTTTACATATGAATATCCCAATCATATATTGGATAGACCTGCTTCCAAAGACACTTCTCAATCCAGCCAGAAATCCCCTGACATCTCCAGCATTTTTTCCGCTGCGCCAGGACCATAAGTCCCCGGTTCATATTCATAGACGGGAAGATTCTTTTCATGATACCTCTTCCGTATGTCATCTACATATTTCCAGCTCGCCTCGATCTGATCCCACTGGGAGAACCAGAACCGCTCTCCTCTGACACAGGCACCCAGCAGCCTCTCGTATGCCTCCGGTGTGTTCATCTGGTTGATGAAGGAACAGCTCTGGCAGAAATCCATTTTTGCCTGGGCAATCTCATCCTCCTCGCCGGGCTTTTTAATATTGAACTGCAGATAAACGCCCTCTGTGGGCTGTATCTTAATGTTCAAAATATTAGACTCCACCTGAGGCGCGGCGGATTTAAATACCACAAGGACCTGCATCTCCCGATGTCCCAGCTTCTTTCCGGTACGAATGTAAAAAGGCATGCCCCTCCATCTGTCATTATCCAGAAAGACCTTCAGGGCAGCATAGGTCTCGGTCACGGAATCCTCTGCCACCGCTTTCTCTTCCCGGTATCCCCTGTACTGCCCCAGGACCAGACTGTCCTCAATATTTTCCGGCGTATGCAGGGAGGACAGCACACGGATCTGTTCCCTGTGCATCTCCTCTCCTGCCAGCATCAGTTCCCCGGGCTGTTCCATGGCTACAATGGAAAGTATCTGAAACAGATGATTCTGCACCATATCCTTCATGGCTCCGCTGTGGTCATAGTATCCGCCCCTGGTCTCCACGCCCACTTCCTCCAGGGCTGAAATCTGTATGCATTCTATGTGCTTTGCATCCCACACACCTGAAAAGATAGGGTTGGCAAACCGTATGGTCTGTATATTCCGCACCATTTCCTTTCCCAGATAATGATCGATCCGGTAAATATGATCCGGATGGAAGAAATGCTCCATTTTCTCGTTCAGCTCTTTTGCTGCCGCCAGATTTTCACCGAAGGGCTTCTCCAGCACCACTTTTCCCCGGCAGGCATGCTCCACATGGACAAGCCCTGTCACAATGGAAGAGAAAAATCTGGGTGCTACTGCAAAATAGAAAATATGGCTGCCTGCCTCCATCTCTTTATAAAATGCATTGAGCTGTGCATAGGCCTCCTCATCTGTAAAGTCCATTTTATAGTAGAAAATCCCTGCTGCCAGCCTGTCATAATCCTGCTCCGTGTAGGGAAGGCGGGCAAACTTTTCCACCCAGTCCCTGGCGATCATCCGGTACTGCTCACTGGTATAGTCCCTTCTGCCGATGATGATCACCTGTCCCACGGATTCTGTTTTATTGGAAACCGACATATTGTAGAGTGCCGGAAGCAATTTTCGAAACGTCAGATCACCGGTCCCTCCGAAAATAGTAAACGTAAGTTTTTTATTCATATCCCTGCCCCCATTCATGGTGGAAAGTGCCTTCCCTGTCAGTCCGCTCATAGGTATGGGCACCAAAACAGTCCCTCTGTGCCTGAATCAGATTGGCCCCCACGGGCATTCCCCGGAATGCATCCAGATAAGCAGCGGCCTGGCTCATGGCCGGCATGGGAATGCCTGACAGGATACCGCAGGAAAGCACTTTTCGCAGGCTATCCTGGTTTCTGCTGATCTTATCCAGGAAAAATTCATCCAGGATCAGGTTGTTAAGTTTCGGATTCTTCTCAAATGCTCTTGTGATGTCATTTAAAAACTCTGCCTGGATAATACAGCCGGCGCGGAATATAGCCGCGATCCTTCCGAAATCCAGATTCCATCCGTATTCCGCGGAGGCATGAAAGAGCAGGTCAAATCCCTGTGCATAGGCCACGATCTTGGCTGCATAAAGCCCTTCCCTGACCAGATTTGCAAATGCCTCCTTCCGGGAGTCTGTTTTCGGCTCCGCCTCCATGATCTGGGGACCCGGGATGATTTTTTTCGCCTCGGCACGCTGTTCCAGCCGGTTTGACATAATCCTTGCATTGCAGGCCGCTGTGATCATGGATACATTCACGCCCTGTTTCAGGGATTCCAGACTTGTCCACCTTCCGGTACCTTTCTGCCCGGCACTGTCCACAATGTAATCCACAAGCTGTCCCTCTGAAAAATCGTCTGCCTCCCCGAAGATGCCCGCTGTAATGCCGATAAGGAAACTTTTTAATTCTCCTTTATTCCATTTTGAAAATTCCTCTGCCAGCTCCTGATTGTTAAACCCGCCTGCGTATTTTAAGAGCAGGTAAGCCTCTGCGATGAGCTGCATATCCGCGTACTCGATTCCGTTGTGCACCATTTTCACATAATGGCCTGCACCGTCCGGTCCCATGTATGCGCAGCAGGGCTCACCCTGGGCCTTTGCGGCGATTGCCTCCAGAATGGGCGCGACTTCCCGGTAAGCCCGGGCATTGCCGCCCGGCATAATGGACGGACCGAAACGCGCCCCTTTTTCCCCGCCGGAAACACCAACGCCGAAATAGTGGATGCCCTTTTTTCCAAGTGCTTCTGTTCGTCTTCTGGTGTCTTCAAAAAAAGAATTTCCACCGTCAATGAGAATATCCCCTTCTTCCAGAAGAGGCTCCAACTGGGCGATCACTGCGTCCACAGGTCTGCCCGCTTTTACCATCATCATGAATTTTCTGGGGCGTTCCTGTGATCCCACCAGATCTTTCAGAGTATAAAATGGGATGAGATTTTTATGGGGATGTTCCTTTATGACAGCTTCTGTCACCTCTTTACTTCTGTTATAGCCTCCTACCTGAAAGCCGTGATCCGCCATGTTCAGCGCCAGGCTTCTGCCCATCACTGCCAGGCCTATGATTCCTATATCTGTTTTCCGCATGGTGTGCCTCCTTATATTTCCTCCAGTATTACAGAAACCCCTTCCGGAATTTCCGCCTGTCCTGTTATTTTTACAATTTTTCCGCTTTTCAGGTCCCTTTTCATACTGACAAGACCACCCCGGTTCCTGTTTACTGCCAGTAGAAACTGTCCGTCCTCACTGAGGATAAAATCTCGGGGATGTTCTCCCTGGCTGGAAACGCGCTCCACCAGTTCCATACGTTCCCCGCCCACATACAATACAGCAATCTGATTGGTTCCCCGCAGAGAGATATACAGAAAACGTTCATCGCCAGATAAGCGGACAGCCGCAGCCGCACCTGCCTCCTTCTTAAGAAGGGGAAACGCCTCCAGGAGCTGAAACCTGTCTTCCCTCACCGCAAAGGAATATACTTCATTGCTCCACTCGCCGACGACCCAGAATCTACTGTGGGTCCTGTTAAATATCCCGTGCCTGGGTCCGCTCTTTTCCGGGAAAAGCAGCTCTCCGGCCTTTTCAAAATTCCTTTTCCTGTCAAAGTACAGGATTCTGTTTTGTGTCAGACAGGGAACAAGCATAAGCGGCCCATGAAATAAAATCTGATGGCAGCCTGCCAGGGGTGCTATGGCAATCTTCTTTACCGGACACAGTGCATCCTTTTCCCCGAACCTTTTTTCATATATCATGACCAGACCCTCATGATAGTTTGCGGTATACACATAAGTTTCATCCTGAAGGATATAGCAGGGCGTATGCGTCTCCCCCAAAACCTCTCCCAGAACCTTCGCTTTCCCCTCTGATATGTCTAAAAGACAGGTGCCTGCTGCCTTATCCTTTGCCACGGGAACTGCCATGGTGTTCTTGTACAGAGAAACCCATTTCGCATCCCCTGCCTCATAGAACAGTTCCGGCTGTCCTAACGCCCCGCTGTCTGTGTCGAATGTAAACCGGTATACGCCCCTGCTGTTTTCAGAAGCATATGTGCCTATAAATCCATTTGTGATTCCCATGTCTTCCGCCTCCTGACCTGCTGTTCTTCCTAAACTGCTCTATGCGGGTTTTCCATGACTTTGACCCCTGATGAAGTACCTGCCGCAATACGGCTGCACATCTGTCCAAAGTACCCGGTCTCCACAACTCCCGGCATATTGCGGATCTGCTCTGCCGCCTGGGAAATATCCGTATTTTCGGCAAACTGCACATCCAGTATAAAATTTCCGCTGTCCGTCAAATACGATTTTCCATCTCCCATGCGCAGGGCGGGAACTGCTCCCATATCTGCGATTCTGCGTTTTACAAAGGGCATACCAAAAGGAACGGTCTCCACAGGAAACGGAAACGCTCCCAGTCGTTCCACCAGCTTGCTCTCATCCATGATCCAGATGACTTCCTCTGCCCAGGAGGCAATGATCTTCTCCCTCAAAAGAGCACCGCCGCCTCCTTTGACCGCTCTGAACTCCCGGTCTATCTCATCCACGCCGTCAATTGCCAGATGGATCTTCCCTGCCTGCTCCGGTTCAAGAAGCGGTATCCCAAGGGACGCTGCCAGCTGCTCGGAATCCCTTGATGTGGCGATTCCGTAAAAGTGAAGTCCCTGCCCATACCTTTTCCCTGCTTCCCGTATCAGATAACGGGAGGTCGTCCCTGAACCAAGCCCGATTGTCATGCCCTCTTTGATGTAATCAGCCGCGGCCCGGGCTGCCTGCTGCTTTTGCTGCTCTTTTTTATGATCCATTTTCCCACCCCTTTTTGTTATTCCCCAAATGGATGAATCTCACTCTGCTGCTTTTGATGTTAGATAAATTCATGTTGTTAATGTAATTATATTTGTTACAGTTATATTTGTCAATGTATTTTTATGTTTATATAGACAAAGCCATGCTCCTGTAAACGATATTGTCCATTTACAAAGGCATGGCTCCAAGAGAAATGTAAAAAAAACGAGCATCAATCGCCTCCGAATGATGCTCTTTGAAATTATTGGCTGTCAAAAATGTATTGGCTGTCAATCTGATGTTCCCGATGGTTTTACCCGTCCTCGGTAATTCTCTAAAATGCGGTCACAGCTTAAAGCATCATGTCCTTCTTTTCGAGAATCGCTTCAGCGGCTGCGCATGCCGGGCAGTCACAGTATTTTGCTCCGGCTGCTTTGATCTCTTTCGCGTGTGCTGCAACGTTCTTCGCAACATCAGCTCCGAAAACCTGTGCTCCGGCATCTGATTCTGCAAAAGCGATCAAGCCGTCAATGGGCATAATATCGGCTTCCAGCTCAGCAATGTATTTTTTCGTTTCTTCTGCCTCATTTTCCGTTCCCAGTGCATCCAGCCAGGCCTGAGCTGCTGTCTTTGCCTCACTGCTGCATGATGCTGCATCCATTAAATCGTGTGTTTTCCCAACAACAAAATCCAATACTTCTTTTTCCATAATTGACATACCTTCTTTCTTTTGGAATATCTATATTTTACCATAAAGGTAACGTAAATAGAAGGTATGGGAGATATTTAATATTTATTTTATACTCTGTCCTTACTGCTGCGGCCCATGGCCTGCTCATTCACAATTTTCCCGTCCTCGATGCGCACGATCCAGTCAGCAAGCTGAGCGATTTCATTGTTATGAGTGATCATCACAACCGTCTGATGAAACTTGCGGCTTGTTCTCTGAATCAGTCCCAATACACCGGCGCTGGTCTTACTGTCCAGATTGCCTGTTGGTTCGTCAGCCAGTATGATAGCAGGCTTTGTTACAAGAGCACGGGCGATCGCTGCACGCTGCTGCTGTCCGCCTGACAGATTGTTCGGCATACTCTCAAGCTTATCCTTCAGACCAAGCATGGTAACCACCTCATCCATATACCGCCGGTCCACCGTGTCCCCGTCCATCTCCACCGGAAGAATAATGTTTTCATAGACATTCAAAATGGGAACCAGATTATAATTCTGGAAGATAAAGCCGATATTTCGGCGGCGGAAAATAGTAAGCTGCTCGTCATTCATCACTGCCAGTTCTTTGTCCCGCACAGCTACGCTGCCGGATGTGGGAGTGTCTAATCCGCCCATCATGTGCAGCAGCGTAGATTTTCCGGAACCGGAGGTGCCGACTACAGCAACAAACTCCCCCTCTTCCACAGAGAAGTCCACCCCATCCAGGGCACGGGTGAGGTTCGGCTGGGAACCGTAATATTTTTTTAAATCTTTTGTCTGCAAAACAGTCATAAAAACATCTCCTTTCTCATCCTCTTAAAAGTTCTATCAGTGAGGATTTCCTCTGGCGTCTTAATGCTCCCTCCGTGATTGCCAGTGAGCATAAAAGGATAACGATGCAGTAAATCAAAAGAATGCCAACCGGAAATTGATACTTTAAATACGTCATCAATTCCCGCTTCAAAAATCCGCACAAAATAAATCCCATACTACCTCCGGCCAAAATGGATAAAACCAATCCGGCCGCAGCAACCATCAATCCTTCGCAGCATATCATCCTTGTAAGCTGCTTCTGCGACATTCCTACGGAGCGCATAAGAGCAAATTCCTTTTGCCGTACTATAATCCCCGTTAAAATAGTGTTCAACAGGTTCATGACTGAAAAGCAGCCGATAAATATAACTGCAGCCGTAAGTGCAAAGGTTATACCCTGTAAAAAATTCTCGTTTTGAGCGATTGCATCCGATAAAGTCCGCAGGGACAAACGCGGTGCGCTTGTCAATATCTGTTCCATTTCCTTCTGCGCCTGCTGTTCCATGTTATCGGCAACACGGATCACATACTGGTAAGTAGTGTTGGACGCGGCGATCTTGCTTATGGAATCCATGGGGAGCAGCAGCATATCAATCTTATCGCCGTTGTTTCCGATTTTCTTTTGATCCAGCACCGCGGCGATTTCCAGGTCCATTTCCTTTACATCCGTTCCGTCGAAAATCTTCAGAGTGACGGATGAACCGGCTTCTGGCTGTCTGCCGAAATACTCTTCGAAATCATCCGGCCGGCCAACGAGCAGCTTATTTTGAGATGTCATTTCCTCATATTCCGGAATGGTATCTCTTGAGGCACACGACTTTATTAAGTCCATATCCTCTTGTCCGAAACCGACAATAGCCGCATCGGATTCCTGTGCCTGCAGATTCCCGGACACCGGAAGATTGGAAATAACGGATATTTTCTCAATTCCGGAAACATGACTGAAAGAGCGGTATATTTCATTGGTAAAAGGACTGTTTTTCTGAATGGCTTCCAGAGAGTTCTCCCGCAATTCCGAATTTTGGATGCCAACGTAAAACTGCCCCATAGAAAATCCGGACAAAGACATATCTCTTGCATTGATCGAAGAGAGAACGGAAGACACACTGAATAACAGAATGCCTGTCAGAACTAAAGACGCTATCGACAGCATATTCTTTTTCTTGTTGCGTAAAATCTGCCTCTCTGCCAGAAAAACCGGGGAAATCTTTTTCCTTTTATGCATATGGAGTACAGGAATTTCTGCCTCGTAACGGTATGCCTCTATAGGAGATACGGCTGCGGCAATGGCTGCCGGTTTTTTTATGGATAACCGAACGGTAAAAAAGACTAACACACCAGCCAAAGGGCATACCCAGATCAGGCTGCCAAAACGAAATCCCTGCGGTATTAACAGATAAGATACGATTATTCCTGCTGTCATACCGATGGGGACAGCAGTCAGAGACAGCGAATTTCCCTCTTTATATACGAGCCGCTTGATTTGTCCCTTTGTCATGCCGATTGTCCGCAGCTGCCCATAATCTTTGATCGCATTGATAATGGAAATGTAGAAAATACAATAAATCACCAGTACCCCTGCCATTATAACAACAGCAAGCCCCAAAAGAGCAGCAGCGGTCATCCAAACAGAGGGATGGCTCAGCTCTATATAGGCCTCGTTGAAAGATGGCGATTGTTTGATCCCTGCATCCCTGCAAACCTGTGTAACCACATTGTGGATTTCCTCATCTCCTGATGCATATTGGGAAATAAGACGGATCATTACCATGGGGGAAAGTATGTTCCACCCATCTGCTGCATTAAAATAATCCAACGACAATATAGCTGCATACAGGGAACGGTCTGTTCCCCCTGCACTTGTTTTCAAAAAACCGGAAACAATAAATTCTTCCTGTCCGTTTTCTGTAGGAAGGGAAATAGAATCTCCGATTCCAGCGTCAATCCCCCGGTTCAGCAGATATTCTTTTTCAATCACTGCCTCATCCGCCTGCTCCGGCATTTTTCCCTCAGAAACTGACAAACCGTTAAGGATAAGGCTGTCCCCATTTGTACAGGAAATATTCAGACGCGTGTCATTGTCTGAAACACTTCCCAAAGAAGCATTAAAACCTAAAAGTTCTATGCGGCTGTCTCCCGCTAAACGTTCGTACTGCTCCTGTGTGACTCCCGTAACCAGTGCATGGTAAGAACCGGTGATACTGTTCCCGCCATTCCTATTAACTGTCTTAATCCCTGAAACTAAGAGTAATACAGCAGTCATAAGAAATGTTGCCAATGCAATCGCAAAAACAGACAGGCCCTTCTTCAATTTGTCATGTTTCAGATGCGCGGAAGCAATCCTCTGTATGGCGGCACTGGTATCATTGTCAAATGGTAATGTCATGACCATCAACTCCTTTCTCCCATAGCCTAAGGCTCAAATGTTGCAGAAATGTCCCGCCCGTTCATCTTTGCGGCAGGAACACCGAAAAGGTAGAGCCTTTGCCGGCATGGGAGCTTACGGCAATGTAACCGCCCTGCATGGTAATGATCTCACGGGCAAGATACAGGCCGATTCCAATCCCCTCCACATCATGTACGGACTCTTCCCTGTAAAACCGTTTGAAGATTGCTGCCTGTTGGTTCTCCGGGATACCCCGGCCTGAATCTGCCACATCTATTTTCAGATACATTTCCCAGTTCTGTACTGTCACATGTATACTGCCGCCATCCGGCGTGTATTTTACCGCATTGTCCAGCAGGTTGAACAGAGCCTCCGAAGTCCAGCGGCTGTCATGGCAGACCAGCAGATCCTCCGGACATTCTACGGACAGTTCGATCTGTTTTTTCTCCATGGAGGCCAGAACACCGTTAATTGCCGTCACCAGGGTTTCCCCGATTCTTGTATACTTCTTTTCCAGAGTGATCACACCTGTTTCCAAACGTGAGGTTTTTACCATGGCCTGTATGAGAAAGTCCAATTTTTCAATCTGACTTTCTGATGCCTGCAGAAATTCTCTGCGCTGTTCTTCAGAAACAAAGCGCGTCAGCAGCGTTTCATTGAGCATTTTTAAATTGGCAATGGGTGTTTTTGTTTGATGGGAAATATCTGATACCAGTGACTGCAGCTCGGATTTTTCTTTGGCAGTGACAGCCCTGTTTTGCTGCATCACATGATAGAGTCGTTCCAGGCGGAAACTGATCCGCGCCAGTATGGTTTCCGCCTCATAATCTGTCTGCGGACGGGCAGTGCTGTTCATCATATCATCCAGGGTCCGGCACAGGTTGTCCGTAAAGAGTGTCAGCTTTCTTTGAAAATAACAGAGGAATACCGTGCCCCACAGAAAAAGGGCTGCTGTCAGTATAAGACCATAGAAAACCAGATACAGATTCCGGGTTGTCAGGTACAACACCAGCAGAAAGACAGCGGAAGTCAAAACTGCTCCGCAGGCAGCACACCGTATAAAATTCTTTACTGATAATTTTTCAACTTTTATTCTGCTCACCACCCATCCACTGATACCCCATACCGTAGGCTGTTTTAATATATTTGTGACCCTTGGCCTCAATCTTTTTACGAATGCGGCTGATGATGGATACAAGCGTATGCTCCTCCACAAAATCCCCGTCAATATCCCACAGTTTTTCTAAAATCTGCCGCTTTGTCAGAATAATGCGGGGATTCTTCACAAAAAGAAACAGCGTACGGTATTCCTTGGGCGTAAAATCCAAAGGCTGACCTTCCAGTGCTGCACTCTGCTCTGAGAAATCTATCTTCAGATGTCCATCGTCAAATACATCATGCTGCGGTGCCCGCAGTTCCAGATTGGCGAGAACTGCTGCTACCTTTTTGCATAAAACCATTACGGAAAACGGCTTTGTCACATAATCTGCCCCGCCGGCACGATAACCTTTCAGCATATCACTTTCTTTATCATTGGCGGTTATAAAAATAATATAAGTGTGTTGACCCCTTCCCCGGATCTCTTCGCATAAGTCAAGGCCGTTTCCATCCGGTAAGTTGATGTCCAGCAGGGCAATGTCAAATTCTATTTCTTTTATATACTGTACTGCGTCACGATAAGTATGCACGGATGATACGTTAAATCCATCTGATGTCAAATTGAAATTGAGTGTTTTATTGAGGAGTTTATCATCTTCTGCAATTAATATTTTTCTCATTCGATACCTCGCTTGTATTATATTGACGATTATAAATTTTAAAGCTGAAATATTGCGGAAATGTCCTAAAAGTTTTTTGACTCTCTTGTTTTTATTTACTGTATATATAAAATGAACATGACCTTTTCTCTATCCTGACTGATATAAAATGGGGGATATAGTAAACACACTGCTATTCTTAAAATGAGTAATTTGCGGGCATGCAAAAAACATTCTCCCAAGAATACGTTTACTGCATTTGTACGAAAAAAATGGGATGTATATACTCATCCCATCTTTACGTTCCTTATCCATCGACCAGTTTTAAATCATGTAATCCTTAACGACTTAACTTGACCATTTGTGGAAACAGACAACACAGTCATTATTCATCTGAAAGCCTACAGCAATATCTATCGGGCGTCCCTCTATGAAGCTGAATACTTATTTATGTTTTTTAAACCCTTCGAATTCGAGGGATTTAAAATCAGGATTATGTAACCTCTCCCATAATCCCAAGAATTCTATGACGTCACGACTTCTCATCCAATTCTATATTACCGCCGCTGGATCATCACTTTATATCTGGCTGTATCCGTCAATGATATAAATTCATTTTCAAAATCTTGTGTATAAATTGCAATATCGATTCTATTTGCATGAATTGTATCTTCATTTGCGGGACAAAAGCACAACACTCTCCACATGCGGTGAAATATAGTTTTTATACTACATGGTGAAAGTATCTTCTTACCCTGTCTCCTAGATTTACTCTTCAATTATAATAAAATAGTTGCCTAGTTTGAATGCCTAAACTCTAATTTCCGCTCTCCTTTTTCTCGATATAAAAATCTTAAATTTTCATTCGAAACACCTCTGAAAATAAAGCTATTTTATTTTTTACTATAGGATCTTTTTCAAAATCGTTAATAGTTTTTAACAACTCTGGATCATCACTATCTCCTTTTATTAAATTAAAGCCAACCCCCATTGTAACAGTATAAGCCGACTCAAACACTTCCTCAAGCAACCATGCATTCCTCAAAAACAATGCCAAATAACCAACCAATTCTTTCTGTCCCCAAACAGTATCAATATCAAATCTTTCATCCATAGTTAAGCCATGAGCAATTTTATTTCTTTGGGCTAAGAACAAAGTTAATGCATAGTACACATCTTCATCTATTTCAAATCTTTCTTGTATCAGCTTAATTAGCTTGCCAAATGTCAATTTTCTTTTCCATAGACTTGTTACTTCTTTTATAGAATATTCTCCATATCTTTCATTACCAATAGCAAAAATAAAAGAATCTGTTATGTATTTTTCTATTTTGTGAATTGCAGTTATACAAATACCAATCATATTGTCAAGTGTACTTCTCATTCCTTCATAACTAACATTTGAAATATTAGGGAATTTATCTCCAGTTAATTCTGCAAGTTCTTTCATAGCCCTAACCCCAACCGGATATATACTATTTGTAGATATTACAAAATCATTTATCAGAATTTCTTCTTTTTCCTCTATCATTCTATACTCGGCACCTAATAAATCTAATAGCCATCTATCCGCATAGTACGGCCATGCAATTAAATTATCTATATCTAAATATTTATTATAATCATGTTTTTTTGACCAATCTCGAAATTTACTATTAGCCAACATTTCATATTCGTCAGGAATATCCATAATTCTAGTAACCTGCACTTCCTGATCCTCAAAACCATTTGCATCTTTTTCAATTCTTTTAGCACTTCTTGAATTTTTCGCCACAACAAAGCAATCTTCCAAACCGTCTGAAGTAACCCAATATAATTTCCATTTATTCATAACAAAACCTCCTCACTCAAAATAAAAGCATCCACTGTATGCAATCACCTCAAACTTGTACTCTTTTACCAAAACGTTCATTTCCCTTACCCCACCATGGTAACCGGAAACATATTCCCCCCATCACCCACAAAAACACACTTACATATCCTCTCCAAATCACTGAAATCCTTTGATTTACTGCCCCTTCCGCTCCAGCAACACCACGGTCTCCACATGCACGGAAGCCGGAAACATATCACAAACCGCCACCCTCTCAAGCCGATACTCCTCACTGCACAAAATCTTCAGATCCCTTGCCAGTGTAGAGGAATCGCAGCTCACATACACGATCCGCTCCGGTCTCATAGCCAGCATGGTTGACAGCAGTTCCTCATCGCAGCCTTTCCTTGGAGGGTCCACCACGATAACATCCGCATAAATCCCCTTCTCTTTATATTCCCTAGGCAGAACCTCCTCTGCTTTCCCCACATAAAACTCTGCATTTTCAATTCCGTTCAACTCTGCATTTTTCTCTGCATCCTCTATGGCCGCCGGAACGATCTCCACACCGTACACCTGCTTAGCCTTCTGTGCCAGAAAAAGGGAAATGGTCCCAATCCCGCAGTACAGATCCCAGACTGTCTCATTTCCCGTAAGGCCTGCGTATGCAAGCGCTGTCTCATACAGCTTCACAGTCTGCACCGGATTGACCTGGTAAAAGGAGAGGGGGGAAATCTGGTATTTTACATTACCGATGTAGTCCGTAATATATCCCTGTCCCCACAGCGGAAGTATCTTCTCCCCTAAGATCACATTGCTGCGCTTCTTGTTCACATTGGCCGTAATGCTGGTCATTCCCGGAATTTTTACAAGCCGCTCAATGAGTCTGTCCTTTTTCGGAAGGCTGTCCCCGTTGATGATCAGACATACCATGATCTCCTTTGTGGTAAAACCATAACGGATCAGTGCATGGCGGACAAGGCCTTTCCCGGTCTCCTCATGGTAAGGCTCCACATGGTTCTCTTCCATGTATTCGATGATAAGGTTTAATATCTCCTCATTTTCCTCCACTCCCAGATAACAGTTTCTGTTTGGGATAATCGCATGGGTCCTGCCTGCGTAGAATCCTGTCACAATGTTGCCGTCTTTGTCTTTTCCAAAGGGAAACTGGGCCTTATTCCTATATCTCCAGGGATTCTCCATTCCCATTACCTTTTCTATGGAAAAATCCCGGAAGCCTCCGATACGGCGCAGGTTGCCTTCCACCTTGTTTTTCTTGAATTCCAACTGTTTTTCATAGCTGAGAAACTGAAGCTGACATCCCCCGCATGCCCTGGCCTTCGGGCATTTTGGTTCGGTGCGGTCAGGGGATGGGACCAGGACGTTCATGAGGCGGGCAAATCCATAATTCTTTTTTGTCTTCATGATCTTGGCTTCCACCTCGTCACCGATCACTGCGTCTTTGATAAAAAGTGTATATCCGTCCGCTTTTCCAATGCCGGAACCGTCATAGCTCATGTCTTCTATTTTCACTGTGACCATATCATTCTTCTTAAATTCCATCTCTCTCTTCCTTCCATCCGAAAACTTTTCACTGTCTGCTTTCGTCCAAAAAGGGAGTGGCTTTTTCCCTTTTGGTGGCTTGCCCCCCCCCCGCCCACCACG
>OASX01000240.1_pt1 | contig 62138 bp, 57 predicted proteins | sample 1516531 | NCBI WGS metagenome assembly OASX01 (sample SAMEA2579911, study PRJEB22360) | human gut metagenome | biome: human gut; feature: human-associated habitat; material: faeces | place: Denmark | collected 2008/2010
GCCAGCGGCAGCTGGGGGGGAGGGCGCGGCCGTTCCCCCCCCCCCCCCGAAAAAAGGGATTCTCTTTGACGAAACTGTTCTTGGATGAGGTATAAAAATGACGTTGGAACAAGTATATGCAGCCATTGGCGGCGATTACAAGGGCGTGCTGGAACGTCTGCCCAGCGCGGACTTCGTCCGCCGCTTCGCGCTGAAATTTCTACAGGACGACAGCTTCCCGAACCTGAAAAAGGCGCTGGAAGAGAAGGATGCCCCGACAGCATTCCGTGCCGCTCACACCCTGAAGGGCGTCTGCCAGAACCTCGGCTTCGATGCACTGTACGTCCCGTCCAGTGCTCTGACGGAAGCTCTCCGCGGCGGCAGCCTTGACGGTGCCGACGAGCTGTTCCCTCCGGTAGAGAAGGAATATCAGCGTGTGGTCGAGGCGCTGAAGGCATTAGAATAAACCTCTCAGTCTGCTCCGCTCGACAAGGCCGGGTTGCGGCACCCAGCATCCGCAGCACTTCGTTTGCGTCTTGCTGGCCGCTGCCCCAACAGCGACTCCCTGTTTCCGCCACTGGCGGCGGTCGTCGTTGTTGCCCCTACCGAGGGGAGCCTCTGGCGAAGAGATTAGGCTTTACGAAATGCCAAGGCCTCCCCTCGTTAGGGGAGGTGGCACCGAAGGTGACGGAGAGGGCAAGCCCGTTTCCATCGAATATCTGCACAGCGATATGCACCGGCCTTTGTCAGGGCTGATATTATCGCTGTGTTTTTTATTTCTCGATGACATCCTTGCCCTCTCAGGCGCTTCGCGCCAGCTCTCCCAAGGGGGAGAGCCTTTGATGACAACAAAAAAACACCCGCAGTGCATCAGCATTGCGGGTGTTTTTCGATTGGATGAATATCAGGAACTGTCTGTCATTATTTCCGGCTTGCCAGCAGAGCCTCGATCTTCTTGATGGGGTCGATGATGCTGGAAACGGACATGTCATGGTTCAGGGCCACGACGAAGTATGCGGCGTACTTGGAGACGTCAACATCGACGTACCAGTCACGGGTCAGCAGCTCAGGCATACGATAGGTCAGGTTGGTGCCGGTGACGTAGTCCAGAATGCCGTCGGCCACAGCCTTGTCGAACTTCTCGAGGCCGCTGGTGAAGAGCGGGAAGGTGGCGTTGGCGATGATGCGCTTTGCGCCGCGCTCTTTCAGGTTGGTGGCAACTTCCAGCATGCTCTCGCCGGAAGCGATGATGTCGTCAGCGACGAAGACGGTCTTGCCCTCGACGGAATCGCCCAGGTACTCGTGAGCGACGATGGGGTTGCGGCCATTGACCACGCGGGTGTAATCGCGGCGCTTGTAGAACATCCCCAGGTTGCAGCCCAGCACGCTGGAGAAGTACATGTTGCGGCTCATAGCGCCCTCGTCGGGACTGACCACGATGAACTTGTCCTTGTCGAAGCTGATCTCGGGATTCTTCTTGAGCAGGTTCTTCAGGACCTGATAGGTGGGCATCGCATTGTCGAAGCTCATCAGAGGCACAGCGTTCATCAGGCGGGGGTCATGTGCATCAAAGGTGATGATGTTCTTGACGCCCATGGCCTGCAGCTCCTGCAGAGCCACAGCGCAGTCCAGGCTCTCGCGGGACACGCGGCGGTGCTGACGGCCGCCGTACAGGCTGGGCATGATGACAGACACACGGTGTGCCTTGCCGGCCACGGCCTGGATGAGGCGTTTCAGGTTGGCGAAGTGGTCGTCCGGAGACAGGTGGTTCTCATAGTTGAACAGCTTGTAGGTCACGCTGTAGTTGCCGGGGTCAACAACGATGAAAATATCGTCGCCGCGCACCGACTCCTTGACCAGACCCTTGGCGTCGCCGCTCTGGAAGCGGGGGCAGGCGCTCTCGATGATAAAGCTATCGGTCTGGTAGCCGGCCTCGCTGGCCCAGCGCACCAGATGCTTGTCGATGAGGTTGGTCAGCTCCTCGGCGCCCGGGCAGGCGATGAGGCGCAGGTCGGCGACCTGAGGCTGGTGGAAGCAATCCTTAGGGGTAATGACAGACATAATTACAGCTCCTTAAAGTTTCTTTTATCAGTTGATAAAATCAGACGTTGAAGTGCATATCCGCTATTTATTCTATCACATTTTCGGCGTTTCGACACCACTAACTTGCATCCAACCTGCATTTTCTGCGCCTTGCACATCTCTTTTTCAAAAAAGAGCCGGAGACTATGTGTTTTTTACAAAAACCATACGTTCTCCGGCTCATAAGTCATTCTTTTAAGTTTTTGCTCTTACAGGGCGGCGACAGCAGCCTTCAGCTCTTCGACGCGGTCGGTGTTCTCCCACTTCACGCCCAGGTCCTCGCGGCCCATGTGGCCGTAAGCGGCCAGCTTGCGGTAGATGGGCTTGCGCAGGTCGAGGTCGCGGATGATGGCGGCGGGGGTCAGGTCGAAGACCTTCTCCACAGCCTGCTCGATCTTCTCGTCGGCCACGACGCCGGTGCCGAAGGTGTCCACCATGATGGAGACGGGCTTTGCCACGCCGATGGCGTAAGCCACCTGCACCTCGCACTGCTTGGCCAGACCAGCGGCCACGATGTTCTTGGCCACCCAGCGGGTCGCATAAGCGGCGCTGCGGTCCACCTTGCTGGGGTCCTTGCCGGAGAAAGCACCGCCGCCGTGGCGTGCGTAGCCGCCGTAGGTATCGACGATGATCTTACGGCCGGTCAGGCCGGTATCGCCCTGAGGGCCGCCCACGACGAAGCGGCCGGTGGGGTTGATATAATACTTGGTGTTCTCGTCCAGCAGCTCGGCGGGGATGGTGGCCTTGATGACCTTCTCCATCACGTCGGCGCGCAGCCGCTCCATGCTGACGGCCTCGCTGTGCTGGCTGGAAATGACCACAGCGTCCACGCGGACGGGCTTGCCGTCCACGTACTCGACAGTGACCTGACTCTTGCCGTCCGGACGCAGATAGTCCATCTCGCCGCTCTTGCGGACCTCGGTCAGCTTCTTGGCCAGCTTGTGGGCCAGGCTGATGGGCATGGGCATCAGCTCGGGGGTCTCGTCGCAGGCATAACCGAACATCATGCCCTGATCGCCGGCGCCGCCGACCTCATCGTTGGTGCCGAGGGCGATGTCGGGGCTCTGGCCGTCGATGTTGGAGATGACGGCGCAGGTGTCGGCGTCAAATCCGAACTTTGCGCGGGTATAGCCGATGTCAGCCACGACCTCGCGGACGGTCTTCTGGAAATCGACGTAGCAGTTGGTGGTGATCTCGCCCATGATGTGGACGAGGCCGGTGGACGCGCAGGTCTCGCAGGCCACGCGGGCGTCGGGGTCGTGGGTCAGGATCTCGTCGAGGATGGCGTCGGAGATCTGGTCGCAGATCTTGTCGGGATGGCCCTCGGTGACGGATTCAGAAGTAAACAGACGGTGCTTTGCCATTTTTGTACCTCCTTGGCGTTGGGGTGTGTATCAATATTGACAGCTTCCTACTCGTTCATCAAGTTTATGCAATGAAAAACGCTCAGAACCGAAGCTCTGAGCGTTGCACTCTTATCTTTCGGTTTCCCGCAGGATTTGGCACCTTATGCTCACACACAGGTTGTCGGGCTTCACAGGGCCTGTCCCCTCAGCCGCTCTTGATAAGTCGGTATTCAGTTTGTCTGGGTAATATCTTATCATTGCTTCGTCGAAATGTCAAGAAGAGTCGCACTCTTTTTTGACATTTCGCGCAGATCGATAAGAATCAATAACCCTTTGCCTGCTCGCCGTTCAGGAGCTTGACGGCGCGGGAGGTGCCCAGACGGTCTGCACCGAGGGCGAGGAACTTCTCCATATCCTCGACGGTGGAGATGCCGCCGGCGGCCTTGACCTTGCAGCGGCCGGCCACGCCCTTGACCATCAGCTCCACGTCGTGGAAGTTTGCGCCGGCGGTGGAGAAGCCAGTGCTGGTCTTGATGTAGTCAGCGCCTGCCTCGCAGACGATGTCGCACATCTTGCGCTTCTCGTCGTCGGTCAGCAGGCAGGTCTCGATGATGACCTTCAGGACCTTATCGCCCACAGCCTGCTTGACGGCGCGGATGTCCTCGCGGACGGCGTCGTACTCGCCGTTCTTCAGGCGGCCGATGTTGATGACCATATCCACCTCGGCAGCGCCGTTCTCGATGGCGGTCTTGGCCTCGAAGGCCTTGGAAGCGGTGTCCATTGCGCCCAGAGGGAAACCGACCACACAGCAGACCGGGATGCGGCCCGCCATGTACTCGACGGCCTGCTTCACATAGCAGGTGTTGATGCAGACGGAAGCCGTGTGGTTGGCAATGGCCTCGTCGCACAGGGTCCGGATCTGGGGCCAGGTAGCCTCAGGCTTGAGCAGGGTGTGATCGACGTGGGACAGGATCTCTTCACGATTCATACTTTTTTCCTCCTGAATCAAAGTTGGTTTGAAAACAGCTTCTTAGTTCTTGGTGGCACGGCGTACCTTCGCCATGCCGACAGCGCTCAGGGCAATGGCCGTTGCGGACACCGTTGCGCCGATGATGCCCAGCACAAGGCCGGAGACCAGAAATGCAAAACCTTTCAGACCACGTTTCATAATACCGTACCTCCTGAAATTATATCAGATATTTTTCTGCCGGCGGCAGAAAAATATCTCACTTACGCTTAAAAATGATGAGCTTGCTGAACACATAATTCAGCACGACCACCACCACGTTGGAGAACACCTTCACCGCCATGCCCCACAGGGCCTGGGCATCGTAGAAGCTGGTGACAAAGATGGCGGTGGGGCCGTCGGCACCGCCGATGATGGCGACGGCGGCAGAGCCGTCGGAGATGGAGGGAGCGGGCGCTGCGCCGCCGGCGGCCATCTGCAGCACCGTATCCGGGCCAAACCAGCCCGCCAACAGGCTCAGCGCACCGTTCATAAAGCTCTCCACCAGAGCCGCCCCCTGGGCGGCCAGCAGGTTGCCGAAGATCATCATGATGGCGGCATCCAATACCAGTGTACCCAGACGGCAGGTGACGAATGCACCAAATTCTTTCAGCGCTTCTCTGCCCTGCGTCCGGCTGGCGAAGACGAAGGCCCGGTTGGTGACGTAGGCGAACAAAACGCAGATGACATTGTCCAGCACATTGCCCCAGCTGTTGGCGGCTTCGTAGCCGAACAGGCGACTGAACAGCGCGTACAGTACGATGTTCAGCAATGTGGTCAGCACACCGAAAACGAGATAAGCCAGCACCTCGCGGTGCTTTATAAACCAGTTTTTCATAATTGTACAAAAACAGCCCCGCCGCCGTTTTCCCGGCAACGGGGCTGTAGTTCGCATTGTGTCTGATGAGACTATGCTGCGGGCTGATTACTCAGCGTCGTCGTTCAGCAGAGCCTTCATGGACAGGCTGATGCGCTTCTTGTCGAAGTCAACATCCAGCAGCTTCACATCGACCATATCGCCGACCTTCAGTGCGTCGGAGACCTTCTCAACGCGGTCATTGCTGATCTCGCTGATGTGGACCAGACCGTCAACACCCGGCAGGATGCGGACGAATGCACCGAACTTGGTCAGGGACACGACCGGAGCATGGAAGGTGCTGCCGATGGGGTAGTTGTTCTTCAGCTGCTCCCAGGGGTTGTCCTCAGCCTTCTTGTAGCCCAGAGAGACCTTGTGGTTCTCGGTGTCGATGTCCTTCACATACACCTCGATGGTGTCGCCAACGGAGACGACCTCAGAGGGATGCTTGATGCGGTTCCAGCTCAGCTCGCTGATGTGGCACAGGCCGTCCACACCGCCGATGTCAACGAATGCACCGTAAGAGGTCAGGCTCTTGACGACGCCGGTGTAGGTCTTGCCGACCTCGACGCTTGCCCAGAACTCCTCACGCTTAGCCTTGTTCTGCTCAGCGGTGACCTTGTTGATGCTGCCGACGATCTTGCGGCCGGAGCACTCGGTGACGACCAGCTGAACGTGCTGGCCGACCAGAGCAGTGTAGTCCTCGTCGCGGCGCATCGTGGCCTGAGAACGGGGGACGAACACCTTGACGCCCTTGACGTTGACGACAACGCCGCCCTTGTTGAACTCGGTGACGTCGCCCTCGACGACCTCGCCGGACTCAGCTGCCTTGGCGATCTCTTCCATGCCCTTGCGAGATGCGAGCTTCTTGCGGGAGAGCTGGATGACGCCATCCTGATCCATAACCTTCTCGACGATGAGGTCCAGCTCATCGCCAACTTTCACCAGGTCCTCGACCTTGGCGGAGGAATCATCGGTCAGCTCGCTCAGCTTGACAAAGCCGGTCTGCTTAGCTCCGATATCCACCTGGATCTCGTTGGCAGAGATGCTGGTCACGATTCCTTTCACAATACTGCCTGCATGAACACGCTTTTCCTCGGATGCGTTCAGCATCTCCTCAAAGCTCATGCTGTCATTGATTTCTGCGCTCATACTGTTAAGTACCTCCTCAATAATAGACGATGGCGTTGAAGCCCCGGCTGTGACGCCCGCCGTCTTTACATCTGCAAACCATTCCGGCCGAAGTTCGCTCGCTGTCTCGACCGTTACGGCTCGCGTATGCCTTGCGGCGACCTGTACCAGCTTTTGGGTATTGGAAGAATGATGACCGCCAATGACAACAATGATGTCGCATTGTTGGCTGAGGTCTTCCGCTTCCTGTTGCCTCGCCCACGTCGCATTACATATTGTATCAAAAATTCGGGCGTTTGTATAGGCTTTTTTGAGAAACTCCGAACTTTCTTGCCATTTTGTTACCTGAAATGTGGTCTGTGCAACCGCAAAAATGGGCTTTTGGGGGTCAGAAGGCCCTTTCCACGCCTTCAACTGGGCCAGATCACTGAAAATGAATACCTCTCCCCGGGTATGTCCGACGATGCCCTGCACCTCCGGATGGGACACGTCACCGGCCACCACGAGTGTCGCACCGGCGGCTTCGGCCTCGGAAGCGACTTTCTGTATCTTCTTCACGAAGGGGCAGGTGGCGTCGTGATAGGTACAGCCCCGGGCGTCCAGCTCATCGTAAATGCTGCGTGGGACGCCGTGGCTGCGGATGACCACCTCGTAGCCCGCAGGGACATCCGCGGGGGTGTCTGCTACCAGTGCGCCCCGGCGCTCGAGGTCTTCCACGGTCTGGGGGTTGTGGATGAGGGGGCCGAGGGTGGCCACCCTGCGGCCCTCATCCAGCAGACCGTAGGTCAGCTTGACCGCGCGGTCCACGCCGAAGCAGAAACCCGCAGTCTTTGCAAGTCTGATTTCCATTGTACTCTCCTAAATTCAACCTCTCCGTCATCGCTGCGCGATGACGGAGAGGGCAAGCCGCCTTACAATCCACTCCACGCATCCAGAACGGCCTGTTTATTCTCCCGCAGCTTCTTTATATCGCGGCGGCCTTCCATCGCAAACTGTGCAGCGGGCATGGGCTCGCCGAAGATGACACGCACCTTGCAGAACAGCTTCATCTTACCATCGGGGGTGTCGTAGTAGATGCGGCAAGGCACGACGTCCACATTTGCTGCCGCCGCGATGACGAAGAGGCCGCTCTTGAGGGGAAGGAACTTTCCCTCCTTCTCCCGCGTCCCCTCCGGGAAGAGCAGCAGCGTACCGCCCTCCTGACACTTTTTCACGGTGTCTTCGATGACGCCGACCTCTTCTTTCGTGCCGCGGACACAGACTGCACCGGCGCACCGGAAGAACCACGACAGGAATGCGTTTATCTCGAACAGCTCTTGCTTGGCAAACACGGTCATCCGCTGGCCCCAGAACCGGGTGATGACGACGAACACCGGGTCGATGGCGGAGATATGGTTGGGGGCAATGATGCAGCCCTTCGTGCCGATTTTTTTCAGGTTCTCTCGGCCCTCACACCGGACGCGGAAGCCGATGTGGAACACCAGCCATGCCAGCGGGACCAGAATATAATATAGTATCATCCGACCTTCTCCGTGATCATTTTCTTCATGGCCTCAAAGCTCTGCTCGAAGTTCAGCTCCGAAGTGTCCAGCAGCACGGCGTCGTCTGCCTGCTTGAGGGGGGCTGCGGCGCGGTGGGTGTCCTGATAGTCGCGCTGCTTGACGTCGGCCAGCACATCTTCGTAGGGGGTATCGATGCCCTTCTGCTGGTACTCCTTCCAGCGGCGGGTGGCGCGGGCCTCCGGGCTGGCGGTGAGGAAGATCTTCACAGTCGCATTGGGCAGCACCACGGTGCCGATGTCGCGGCCATCCATCAGGATGTTCTGCGTCCTGGCCATGTCCCGCTGCATCTCCAGCAGGAAGGCGCGCACCGCCGGATTTGCACCCACGGCAGAAGCCGCCATCCCCACCTCTTCGGTGCGGATGGCCGTGCTGACGTCCTCGCCATTCAGATAGATATGCTGTTCGCCCTCGATAAAAGCAAACTCGAGGGTGATATTGGGCAGCAGGGCATTGACCGCCTCGTTGTCCTTCGGGTCCTTGCCCGCGCGGAGGGCGTAAAGGCCGATGGTGCGGAACATCGCACCGGTGTCCACATAAATGTAGCCGAAGTCCGCAGCCAGACGCCGCGCCAGCGTAGATTTGCCTGCGCCCGCAGGCCCGTCGATCGCAACAGATACCATTATAAAAGTTCCTTCTTTCATTTTACTGAGCATAGCCCGGCCCACCAGTGTTCAGATATTACAGGTTATTCGCAAAGCTCTGTGCCGTGCAGAATGCGAGCTGCAGGTTATAGCCGCCGGTATAGGCGTCCACATCCAGCACCTCGCCTGCAAAGTAGAGGCCGAGGGCCTTTTTGCTCTGCATGGTCTTGGGGTCCACCTCCCGCACCGACACGCCGCCCGACGTGATGACTGCGTGTGCCAAATCGCCCCGGGCGTCGATGGACACCCGCCAGTGCTTCATCAGCTGTACCAGCTCCCGCTTCTGCTCCCGGGTGATCTGGTTTGCCCTGGTGGCCGGGTCGATGCCCCAGCGGGCCACCATGACCGGCTGCATACTGGACGGCAGAAGCTTCACCAGTGCGCCCTGCGCCGCGTGGTTCGCCAGAAGGGCAAAGTCCCGGGTGATGCGGTCATAAAGCTGTTCCTCGCTGAGGGCAGGCTTCAAATCAATAAAAGCTTCGTACTTGTGCTTTTTCATGTCGCCCAGATGGCTCGACGCGCTGAGGGTCAGCGGCCCGCTGATGCCGAAGTGGGTGAACAGCATCTCGCCCTGCTCCTCGAAGATGGCTTTGCCGTCCTCGTGGAGGGTGAGGGTCACGTTCTTGAGGGCGAGGCCCATCATCTTTTTGCAGTCGGCGTCGTGGCTCACGAGGCTGACGAGGCTGGGGACAGGCTCCACGAGGGTGTGGCCCGCCTGCCGGGCCAGCTTGTAGCCGTCGCCGGTGGAGCCGGTGGTGGGGTAGCTCAGACCGCCCGTTGCCACCAGCACGGCGTCCGCCTTGTACTCCCGGCCCGAAGTTCCCCGCACTCCTACGCAGCGATAGGCCGGGCCGGGCTTTTTCTTTTTCGGGCGGCGCGGAGCTTCCGGCGCGGCAGGCGCTTCTTCCGGCTGGGCCAGCGGCTCCAGCAGCAGCTTTTTTGCCCCGTCGTGGACGATGTCCGCTCCGTCTGCGTACCGCAGAAGAGCCTGCCGGATCTCTTCGGCCTTGTCTGACACCGGGAACACCCGGCGTCCGCGCTCCACCTTCAGCTCCACACCGAGAGACTCAAACAGCTCCATCGTCCTGGCCGGCGGGAAAGCCCCCAGCGATGAGAACAGAAAGCGGGGGTTCGTCCGCACATGGTGCAGAAATTCCTCTGCGGTGCAGTCGTTGGTCACATTGCAGCGGCCCTTGCCGGTGACGAGAATTTTCTGAGCCGGCTTTTCCATATGTTCCAGCACCGTCACCTCATGCCCCTGCCGCAGGGCCGCGCCCGCCGCCATCAGGCCGGCAGCACCGCCGCCTACCACTAAGACCTTCATGTTTCGTTTCCTCCGCTTTTTCTTCTGTCTTCACACTTATTCCAGTTTATCATACCAGAATCGACCGCCAAAAGCAATGTGAAAAAAGCAGGTACAGCGTTCTGCTGCACCTGCCCGGAAAATTTTGCTTATTTCATGGCCTTGATGGGGTCGAGATACTTTTCGCCCTCCATGACCTCCAAGTGGATGTGGCTCTCCTCGGCACACTCACAGCTCACGCTGCCCACCTTGCCGATGGTCTGCCCGGCCGAGACGGTGTCGCCCTTCTTCACCTTGGAGTCCGTCGTGCCGCAGACCCGCCAGACCCTGCCGGAGGCGTCTTCGATGGCGACCACAGGCCCCCACTTGTCGTCCGTGCCGATCTCCACCACCTTGCCTGCCGCCGGGGCGGTCACTTCCGCGCCTCTGTCGGCGGCGTAGTCCACGCCGTTGTGGGTGCGCCAGTCGCCCAGCGTCTTGCTGTAGACCAGCTCATCGCCGCTGTAGCTGTTTAAGATGCGCCCCGAGACAGGCTGCGTGGAGGCAGGCGCATCCGAACTGCTGGAAGGCAAGGACTCGGTTTGCAGCGCGGAGGGTTCGCGCACCGAACCAGACCCAGACTGCGCACCAGAAGAGGACGCAGCCCCACCGGACGAGCTGTCGGCTTTTGGCACATTGGCCACACTGTTTGCTGCGGGTGCGTTCTGCTGCTGCCATTCGGCTTCCTCCTCTCCGGCAACGCCGGGCGATGTGTTGATGCCCTCATCGATGCCGGGGGCGGTGCTGGACGGGCTTCGCACCGCGTCCAGATTCTGTTTGAGCTCATTGCGCACTGTGCGCACAGCCCACACTCCGGCCGCTGCCGCCGCCAGCAGGCAGGCGGTAAGCACCAGCGCAAAGGCTTTGTCCCGCAAAAACTTTCTGAATTGCTCCATCGTTCGTTACTCCAATCCATTTTGTGTACGGAATCGTTTCTTTGGTGGTAGTTTGGAGCGGCAGAGCGGGGTTTATTCATCCTTTATTCGAAAGGACGCAAAAAGGCCCCGGATGACCGGGGCCTTACCTGTTGCATTGTTCTTTTTATGCAGCGCAGTCCGGGAAATTCACCACCGTGATTTCCGCCACCGCCTTTTCCACAGTCTGCAAAATATGCTCTATCTTTTCTATTGTATCCGCTGACAGAACAACTTCTCCGCACTGCTCACACTTCATACAGGGGACATTTTTGATGACAACGACACAGTTTTTGAGCTGTACGGTATGAATGGTAGTATCAGGCTTCATTTCGCCCTTGCAGAAAAAGCAGGTCATGTTCATCAGTTGTTGCGGCTGCGGCTGTTCATGCCCAGCAGGCGGACGACGTAGAGGAAGATGTTGATGAAATCCAGATACAGGGTCAGTGCGCCGTAGATGGAAGCCTTCTCGGCCAGCTCCGCGTCGCCTGCATAGTAGGTGTAGATCTGGCGGAGCTTCTGGGTATCGTAGGCGGTGAGCAGCATGAACACCACCAGGCCGATGCCGCAGTAGAGCACCGAGGTGCCGAAGCCAAAGCCGAAGAGCGCACCCACGAGGCTGGTGACGATCATGGCCACCAGAGCCATCATCAGGCGGGGGCCCCAGCCGGTGAGGTCCTTATGGGTGGTGGTGCCGTACACAGCCATGAGGCCGAAGTAGACCGCCGTGGCGAGGAAGGCCATGACCAGCGTACCTACCGAGAACATCAGGAAGTAGTAGCTCAGGACCATGCCGTTCAGGATGGCGTATCCGAAGAACGCGGCTCTTGCACCGTCGATGGACATCTTCTGCACCCGGGCGCTGAGCATGAACACCAGCGCCAGCTCACCGATGGTAAGCAGGAAGTAAAGCGAATTGACCAGATAGATAAGGGACGTGGTCGCCGTGATATAGGCCATTGCGAAGGTGACGAGCAGGCCGCCGGCCATCCAGCGGTAGGTGCGGGTCATATAGTCCGATGCGCTCATCGAAGGCTCCGCATAGCCGCGGTCATAGTTGTTGTAATCCATAAGGAATCCTCCATTCAAAATCAGGGCATCGACCTCGGCCTTGCCCCGGTCTACGAAATATAGTATACTGCATAGAAATGAACGATTCATGAAAAAGGCTGTGATATTTGATGTCCCTCGGACTTTATCTGCATATTCCTTACTGTTTTTCCAAATGCCGGTACTGTGATTTCTACTCCGCCCCCGGCCAGCGCGGCGTCCCCCGGGCCTATGTGGACGCTTTGCTTCGGGAACTCTCCCGGTTTGCGCCGGACGCGCCCCTGCGGCCGGACACCCTTTATTTCGGCGGCGGAACGCCCAGTCTGCTGGACCCGGCAGACGCCGCACGGCTCATCGCCGCCGCACAGCCCCTGCCCGGGGCCGAGATCACGCTGGAAGCCAACCCTGAGACCGTGACCGAAGACTCTCTCCGGGCATTCCGGGAGGCGGGCGTCAACCGCATCTCCTTCGGCGTCCAGTCAGCCCGGGACAGCCAGCTCCAGACGCTGGGCCGCCCCCACACGGCAAAGCAGGCGCGGGCCGCTTTCGCCGCCGCACGCCGTGCCGGGTTCGAGAACCTCAGCGGCGACATCATGCTGGCCCTGCCCCATTATACGCAGGCAGAGTTCGACGAGACGCTGGAGCTGATCGAGGATGGCGGCGCGGCCCACATTTCCGCCTACCTCTTGAAGATCGAGCCCGACTCCGCCTTTGGCCGGACGCCCCCCGAGGGCCTGCCCACCTCCGACGAGGCGGCAGATTTTTACCTCTACGCCGTCGAGCAGCTGGAACATCATGGCTACCGGCAGTATGAGATCTCCAACTTCGCCCGCCCGGGCTATGAGGGAAAGCACAACCTCATCTACTGGGACTGCGGCGACTATCTGGGCATCGGCCCCGCCGCCCACTCCTGCATGGGCGGCAAACGGTTCTATTACCCCGCCGACACCGAAGCCTTTCTGCGGGACGAGGCCGCGCCCGTCATGGACGGCGGCTGCGGTGCGGAGGATTATCTCATCCTGCAGCTGCGTCTGCGCAAAGGTCTGAGCCTCGACGAATACAAAAAACGCTATGGCAGGGAGTTCTCCACCGCGCAGCTGGCCTTTGTGCAAAACTGCGTGAAGAGCGGCTACGCCAGCTTTGACGGCCACACCCTCGCCCTCACGCCCGCCGGGCTCATCGTACAGAACAGCATCCTTGCCGAGCTGCTGTGAGCCTCAGTGAACAGCAAAGCTTATCGCCGCCAGCACAAAAACACCGATGGTGCCGGTAATGCGGCTCACCCTCTGCATCGCGTAATACCAGTCGGTGGGCTCACCGCCGTACACTTCCAGCCCGTGGCGGAGGTTCCAGAACAGCAGCGGGAACCGGACATCCAGCACAAGGAGCACCACCAGCGCCCCTATCGGCAGCAGGAACGCCACGCTGCCCCGGGTCTCCCGCCGCCCGCCGACGGCCACATGATAGAGCCAGTTACAGCTGGGCCAGAGGTCGGATCTCCGGTATTCGCCGTTGACGATGACGTTCACCTCGTCGGCAAGGCCCCCATCGTCTTCCCTCCACAGGATGGCGTCGCCGGGGTCGCCCAGCGCGGTCCCGGTAAAAATGACCACTCCGTCCTGCTCGATTTTTACGCCCGGGTCGCTCATCCCCTCGGCTTTCGATTCGAGCCGATAGTGCCGCGTCTCTCCGTCCAACGTGAACTCCACTTCCGCACCGTTTTCCGTCTGGGCGATCTGCATGGTGTAGGCGGCATACGCATCCCTGCCCGAAAAGCTGCCGTCGGCCTGACGATACAAAAAGGCATCCCGCAGCCAGACGCCCGGGCGGAGGGCGGCCCAGAGATAGAGCACAGCGAGAAGCAGCGCGGTAAGAATGCAGAGCAGGCAGCTCGTCTTTTTCTCCATGGTCAGGCTCCTTTCGTTTCAGCCCAGTTCGATCACGTTCCACCCCAGCTCCCGGATGGCTTCTTGATCATGGGTCGCCAGCAGGGTGGACTTTGTGCCGCAGCGTGCCTTGAGCATGGCTGCGGCTTTTTTCATGGCGGCGGGGTCCATGCCGGTGAAGGGCTCATCCAACAGAAGGGTGTCGCTCTCGGTCCAGAGCGCGCGCAGCAAGGCGGTGCGGCGCTTCTGTCCGCCGGAGAGCTTCCGGGCAGGCAGGGCAAGGGCCTCGTCATCCAGTCCTAATTGTATAAGATCATCTCGTATCTGCTCTTTGTATTGTGTTTTGACCTTGTACTGTTCTGCGGTCAGCACCAGCGCCACATTCTCTTCGGCGGTCAGCTGGGGGCAGAGCCTGTCTTCCTGAAAGACCGCGCCGACCCGGCCCACGCCCTCCACGCTGCCGGAGGTGGGCGCTTCCAGCCCCATCAGGATGCGGAGCAGGGTCGTCTTGCCCCAGCCGCTGGGAGCCCAGAGCACCGCCGGGCCGTCCACAGTAAGCGAGAGGTTTTCGAAGAGGATTTTCTCTCCGAATCGTTTAGACAGATTCTTTATTTCCAGTTTGTTGTTGGTTTCACTCATTTTTCAGCCCCCTCTTCGCCCAGAACTGCCGCTACCGCTTTATCCAGCAGAGCGAGGAACAGCTTTTCGAATACGGCGCTCAGCAGGATGATGACGAAGGTCCAGGCAAACAGCTCTCCGGTGGAAAGGGTAATTTTTGCCCGATAAAGCGCGTCGCCGATGCTGCCGTCCGGCAGGCCGATGACCTCTGCTGCTACGCCGCTCTTCCAGCAGATGCCCAGCGCCACGCTGCACCCCTGCCGGAACGCGGGCAGCACCGCCGGGAGCCAGACCGCCCGCAGACGCCGCCCCAGAGGCAGACGGAACACCTGCGCCATTTCGAGAAGCTGGCGGTCAGCACTCCCGATGCCGGTGCGCACTGCGCTGTAGAGGACGGGCAGCACCATCAGAAAGCCGATCAGGACGGACAGCGACGAGCCGCTGACCCACACCAGCGCCAGAATGATGAAGCTCGCCACCGGAGTAGCCTTGACCAGCTGCATCACGGGGGCGAGAAGAGCGTCCACCCACTCCCACTTTTCGGCGGCCACCGCCAGCACCGCGCTGGACAGAACGCCCAGCCCGAAGCCCAGCAGGATGCGCCCGGCGCTGAAGCCGATGCGCTGCCAGAACTCGGCCTGCGGCAGCAGCTCCACCAGCGTACCGATGGCCTGCACCGGCGAGACAAGAAAGACTTCCTGCCCGATGGCCGCAGCCGCCGCCTGCCAGACGCCCAGCCAGAGCACCGACGCCGCCAAGATTTGAATGCGGCGTTTTTTTGTTTTGTCCATGTATTTCTTTGCTCCTGTTCGTTTTCTCGCTTTCAGAATATCACATCATGTATGAGAATACAATCCTTCATCTTTTCTTCTCTTGACATGAGGGTCATAAAACACTACACTGGAATAAAGCAATCCTTATTCTACGTGCCTCCGCGCACAGCTGGGAGAGATGACCATGCACGATTCCGCTCAGGCCCTCCGGGGCAAAAAGCTCCTTCTGGTGGGGTTCACCCTGTTCTCGATGTTCTTCGGGGCAGGCAACCTCATCTTCCCGCCCTTCCTCGGCGCACAGGCCGGGACGGCGCTCTGGCCCGCTTTTGTGGGCTTTGCCGTCAGCGCCATCGGCCTGCCCATCGCGGGCGTGGCAGCGGTGGCCCGGGCGGGCGGTCTGCCTGCGCTGGCCGGGCGGGTCCATCCCCGCTTCGCACAGGTGTTCGCTGTGCTGGTCTATCTGTCCATCGGTCCCTGCCTTGCGATCCCCCGCACGGCCAGCACCTCGTTTGAGATGCTGACGCCGCTGGTGGGGCGGAGCACACCGGGACAGTTCATCTACTCCCTCGTGTTCTTTGCTGCGGCGTACTTCGTGGCCCTCAGGCCCGAAAAGCTGACCCAGCGGCTGGGCCGCATCCTCTGCCCTGCCCTGCTGGTGCTCATCGTGGTGCTGTTCGCGGGCTGCATCCTCCGCCCGGCCGCGCCCGGCTACGGCACGCCTGCCGAGGCTTACGCCGCCCTCCCCGCCGCACAGGGTGTGCTGGACGGCTATCAGACCATGGACGCGCTGGCAGCGCTCAACTTCGGCGCGGTCATCGCGCTGAACCTTCAGGCGGTGGGCATCACGGAAGAAGCTGCCGTCCGGCGCGGCACCATCCGGGCCGGGTTCATCGCGGGCGGGATGCTGCTGGTGGTCTACGCCATGCTGACCCACATCGGCGGCATCTCGGGGGCTGCCTTCCCCGGCAGCGACACCGGTGCCGCCGTCCTGACGGCACTGGCCGACGGCCTGTTTGGCCGGGTGGGACAGGTGCTTCTGGCCGCCATCTTCGTCATCGCCTGCTTCAACACCTGTGTCGGCCTCATCGCCAGCGTAGGCGAATACTTCCACGAGCTTCTGCCCCGGCTGCCCTACCCCGCCATTGCAGCCTTCTTCGCGCTGATGAGCATGCTGCTGGCGAACATCGGCCTTGCGGGCATCCTGAGCCTTTCCGTCCCGGTGCTGAACGCCATCTACCCCATCGCCATCATCCTCATCGTGGTGGAGTTCCTGCCCGGACGGTTCCAGCGGACATCGGTCTGGCGGCTGGGCATCCTCTTCACGGCCATCCAGAGCATCCCTGCCGCCCTGCCCTTCGGCCCCCTCTCCACCTTGATGAACGCTCTGCCCCTGAGCAGCCTCGGCTTTGGCTGGCTGCTGCCGGCCCTCATCGGCATCGGCGCGGGCCTTCTGATGTAAGAAAAACTGCCGCACGGCTGTGCGGCAGTTTTTCTTGTTTCAAAGCTTACTTTGCGGAGTTGCGGATCGCCGCCATGACCTTGCGCAGGACGGACGGCTCGGTGTAGTAGAAGTTATCGTCCGGCAGCTTGCCGCCCACGGCGGCGGGAGAGGCATCGTAGAGCACCTGCAGGTAGGCAGAGATGTCTTTCTTCATCTCCTGACCGTTGCGGTAGACGATGTTGCACTTGGGCAGGGCCTTCTTGGCGATGGCAGCCTTGGCCACCACGCCGACTTCCTCACAGAGGGCGGCGGTGCCGTCGATGTCCTCGTTGGCCGCCTTGACGCTCTTCTGGTAGTCGGTCAGGAAAGCTGCGATGACATCGGGGTTCTGCTTTGCGTACTCGGTGCGCACCACGGTGACGCCGGTGATGAGCTGGGTGTCACAGACCCTGTTCCATTCTTTGGTCAGGTCGAGGACGACGCGGAGGCCGCTGTCCTTCATCTGGGCAGCGGTGACATAGGGCTGAGGCAGGACGGCGATGGCATCCTTCCTAGCAGCGGCCATCTGGGCCGTGACCTCGGAAGCCTCGCTGTAGTATTCGATCTTCACATCCTTGTCGGGGTCGAGGCCGTTCTTCTTGAGCAGATAGCGCAGGACGTACTCGGGCGTCGTGCCTTTGCCGGTGGAAAGGATGGTGCGGCCCCTGAGGTCGGCGAAGCTGTGGAGGGTATCGCCCTTCTCCACGACGTAGAGGACGCCCAGCGTGTTGACGGCCATGACCTGGATGCCGCCGTTCGTCTTCTGGTAGAGAGTCGCGGCGAGGTTGGCCGGGATAGCGGCCATGTCGAGTTCGCCCTTGATGAGCTTCGGCACGATCTCATCGGCAGCGCCGTAGAGCTGCAGGTCATAGTCGAGGGAGGCAGTGCCGTCCTTCTCCATGCTCAGCAGGTTGACGAGGCCCATGGTGGTGGGGCCTTTCAGGCCGGCGATCCGCACTTTGGTGCTCGTTTTGGCCGATGCGCCGCAGGCCAGCACACTGACCATCAGCACCAGCGACAGCAGCAGAGATGTCAGTTTTTTCATAGGATTCAGCTCCTCACTTTCATTGGGAGAAATTTTCCCGCAAAAAATTTGCAAAACCATTTGCTTTACGCCCTCAAGTTTACTATAATAAGAGAAAAAATACCGTTGCACACGCAACGGAATCGCAGAAGGGCGGTGAGGGCCCGGGGAAAACCTCACGGAATGGGTATGGAAAATTATCTTCCGCTGTTACAATCCACCTCTCTGTTCGCCGGGCTGGAAGCCGAAGCGCTCCGGGTCCTGCTGGGCGAAGTGGGGGCCGTATTGCGCACCTACAGCCGGGGCGAGACCCTCGTGCTGGCCGGACAGCCGAACCGCCGGGTGGGCGTGGTGCTCTCCGGTGCCATCGAGGCCTATCATTCCGCCGCCAGCGGGGCGCGTCTGCCCATCAGCCAGATGGGGCCGGGCGGTGTGTTCGGCGACGTGCTGGGCGGCTCGAGCCTTTCCAGCCCGGTGACGGTGGTGGCCTCGGCCACCTGCGAGGTGCTGCTGGTGCCTTACGAGAAGCTTCTGCTGCCCGGGGCCGACCCGGCCCGCCAGCGGGTGCTGCAGAACCTTGTGCGCACCATCAGCGACAAATACCTCCTGCTCTCCCGCCGGGTAGACCTTCTGCTGCTCAAGAGCCTGCGGGCCAAGGTGTGCGCCTACCTGCTCAGTGAGGCCGAGGTGCATCACAGCCTCACCTTCACCGTCCCCTACTCCCGCATCCGGCTGGCCGACTACCTCAACTGCGACCGCAGCGCCCTCTCCCGGGAGCTGAGCCTGATGCAGCGGGACGGCCTGCTCGAGACCTATAAGAGCAGCTTCAAGCTGCTGGAGCCGGACGCGCTGCGGCGCATGGTGCTGTAACAGCCTCTCCCTTTGGGAGAGCCTTATATAGAAGGAGAACTTCATCATGTCCAAACCGATTTTATGGATCGTCATTCCCTGCTACAACGAAGAACAGGTGCTGCCCATCACGGCCCCCATGTTCCTGAAAAAGATAAACGACCTCGCCGCAGCGGGCCTTATCAGCGAGAAGAGCCGGGTGCTCTTCGTCAACGACGGCTCCCGCGACGCCACCTGGTCCCTCATCCAGAAGTTCGCCTCTGAGGATGAGCACTTCATCGGCATCTCCCAGAGCCGGAACCGCGGCCACCAGAACGCTGTGCTGGCCGGGCTGATGGAGGCGCTCCACAGCGGCAGCTGCGACATCACCATCTCCATCGACTGCGACGGTCAGGACGACATCAACGCCATGGATGAGATGGTCAAAAAGTATCTGGACGGCGCCGAGGTAGTCTACGGCGTGCGCAGCCGCCGGGATACCGACACCTTCTTCAAGCGGTTCACCGCCGAGGGCTTCTACCATGTGATGAACGCGCTGGGCGCGGACATCGTCTTCAACCACGCCGACTACCGGCTCATCAGCACCCGGGTGCTGGAAAGCTTCGCCGACTACCGCGAGGTGAACATCTTCCTGCGGGGCATGGTTCCGCTGGTGGGCTACCCCAGCGACACCGTCTACTACGAGCGCCACGAGCGTCTGGCCGGCGAGAGCCACTATCCCCTCAGCAAGATGCTGGCCCTCGCCTTCGATGGCATCACCAGCCTGTCGAACAAGCCCATCCGCCTCATTACCGGCGCAGGCATCGTGGTCAGCCTCATCAGCTTCATCGGCGTCATCTGGGCCATCGTGCAGGCTGTGCTGGGCAGCGCCGTGGCGGGCTGGGCCTCCACCATCTGCATCGTCTGCTTCATGGGCGGCGTCCAGCTGGTGTGTCTGGGCGTCATCGGCGAATACGTCGGCAAGATCTATATGGAGACCAAGGCCCGCCCCCGCTACATCATCAGCGAGCGCACATGGGCTCCCTACGAAAGGAAGTATCACGGATGAGCAAACAGAGCTGGAAAGGCAGCACCCTCCTGAACCCGGAGCCGCCGGTGCTGGTCTCCTGCGGCGGGCTGGACAAGCCCAACCTCATCACCATCGGCTGGACCGGCACCATCTGCACCCAGCCCAGCATGGTATCCATCAGCGTCCGCCCCGAGCGGTACAGCCACCACCTCATCAAAGAGAGCGGCCAGTTTGCCATCAACCTGCCCACCGAGGCACTGGTGAAGTCGGTGGACTGGTGCGGCGTCAGGAGCGGCCGGGACTTCGATAAATTCGCGGCCTGCAAGCTCCATTCTGCCCCCGGCTCGGTGCTGACGGACTGCCCCATCCTCGAAGAAAGCCCCGTCAACCTCGAGTGCAGGGTCACGCAGGTCATCCCGCTGGGCAGCCACGACCTCTTCCTCGCCGAAGTGGTGGCCTGCGACGTGGACGAGAGCCTGCTGGACGAGAACGGTAAGCTCTGCCTCGACAAGGCCAGGCTCATCGTCTACAGCCACGGCGAATATCTGGCTCTGGGCAAAAAGCTGGGGACCTTCGGCTACAGCGTGCGGAAGAAAAAAACACGGCGGAAATAACTTCCCCGTGCTTGACAATTCGCATAAAACAAACTATACTAAAAATAGAAAAGGCACTGCGACAAGCGGTCAGCCTCATTCAAGAACTATGGCTCAAAAATTGAACCGTCGCCTTTGCCGAGGTGGCGGTTCAGCGTTTTTTCACGATAATGGTGATCGTAAACTCACCAATATGGAAAGTGATCCGCATTGCCTCACCCCCTTTCGGGAAGTGTAAGCCAACCGCCTGCCGTATGTGCAGTGCCTTGCCGCCAAAGCAGCAAAATCAGTATAACACAGTTTTCGACGATCTGCAATCACAAAAGCCGCAGGATGCATTGCGCATCCCGCGGCTTCGATTTTATTTCAGCAGATCACTCAGACATCTGACCGTCCGGCCATGATAGCCCGTGACCGTCTCGGCATGGAGCAGACTGCTCAGCACACTTTCCTCCACGCACTCGGCCACCGCCCGGAACAGCGGATTGATGGCGTCGTCGTGGACCATCCCCATCGGCAGGATGGCCTTTTCGGAGTAGTGCGGCACCCGGTTGGCGGTGGTGAAGGCAATGACGATCTCGCCGGAGCCGTTGCCGCAGAAAGAGCCGGTGCGGGACAGGCCCACCAGCGCCCGGTGGCAGAGCCGCCGCAGCTGGCGCTCACTCAAGGGGATGTCCGTCGCCAGCACCGTGATGATGGAGCCCTTGTCCTCGTGGGGCGGGATGTGGGCGTCCAGCAGGCTCTGGATGGGGGTGCCTGCCACTATGAGGTCATCGAAGACGGCGTGGTTGGAGAGCACCAGTGCACCAATGGTGTACGGTTTCCCGTCCAGCTCCACCACACGGGAGGCCGAGCCGATGCCGCCCTTCAGGCCGTGGCAGCGCATTCCCCGGCCCGCGCCCACAGCGCCCTCAGCGAAATCAGCGCGGCAGTCGGCCAGCGCAGCCCGCACATTTTCTTCTGTGACGTGGAGGCCCCGGATGTCGTTGAGGCCGCTGTCGTTGCACTCGCAGACCACCGGGTTGACGCTGCCGGTGGTCTCGCAGATGTCGGGGTTCTTATCCAGCATATACTTCACCAGCGCTGTCTCCACAGTACCTACGCTGAGGGTATTGGTGAAGAGGATGGGCGTTTCCAGCGTCCCCAGCTCGTCGATCTGGACAAGGCCGGTGGTCTTGCCGAAGCCGTTGATGACATGGCTGGCCGCCATCACTTTATCGTGGAAAATATCGCCCTGATGGGGCAGCAGCGCGGTCACGCCGGTCTGGATCTCGCCGTCCGCCAGTGTGCAGTGGCCCACCGTCACGCCCGGCACATCGCTTATCTTGTCCAGCGGCCCGCAGGGCAGTTTGCCCACCCGGATGCCCCGGCTCTTCCATTTTGCTTCGATTCCCATAAGTATCCTCCTTGCAAAAATGCCCCCTCCTCACCAGACGGAGAGGGCTGATTTTATTCTTCCTCGTGCTCCACCTTGCTGATAGCGCCCAGGTCGTAGGGCGTGTTCTGGTAGACGTAGTAGTTCAGCCAGTTCTCATACAGCAGGTGTGCGTGAGCACGCCAGCGGAAGAGAGGCGGCTGCTCGGGGTCGTCGTTGGGGTAATAGTTCTTTGGCACCGCGATGGGCAGGCCCTTGCCGACATCCCGCTTGTACTCGGCGTCCAGCGTGTACTTGTCGTACTCCGGGTGGCCGGTGACGAAGATCTGCCGTCCATTCTCGGTGCTCATCAGGAAGGGGCCGGCCTCGTCGCTCTCGGCGAGGATGCGCAGAGCCTTGCAGTTCAGCACATCCTCCCGGCTGATGCCGGTGTGGCGGCTGTGAGGGGCGTAGAACACCTCATCGAAGCCGCGCACCAGCGGGTTCGAGGGACGGGTGACTTTGTGCTCGAAGACGCCGAACATCTTCTGGTCGAGAAGCTGCTTGCGGATGCCATAGTGGTAATAAAGCCCCGCCTGTGCGCCCCAGCAGACATGAAGGGTGGAGTAGACGTTCGTCTCGCTGAAGTCCATGATCTCGCACAGCTCCTGCCAGTAATCCACCTGTTCGAAGTCTATTTTCTCCACAGGCGCACCGGTGATGATCATGCCGTCGTAGCGGTTGTTCTTCACCTCGTCGAAGGTCTTATAAAACGCCTCGAGGTGGTCCGCAGAGACATGGGTCGCCGCATGGCTGGCCGTCTGCAGCAGGGTCATGTGGACCTGAATGGGCGTATTGGCCAGCAGGCGGGCGATCTGGGTCTCAGTGGCGATCTTGGTCGGCATGAGGTTCAGGATGAGGATCTCCAGCGGACGGATGTGCTGGGAGAGCGCCCGTTCCCGGTGCATGACGAAGACGTTTTCCTCGTAGAGAGCATCGTAGGCGGGAAGAGTCTTGGGAATGATCAGCGGCATAGCATCGTTGCTCCTTTTGACGGTTTTAGCGGGAAGTTTTTATCTGCATCCGGAGACGCTTTTTTCACGGGAAGGGGCCGAAACCGGCAGATGGCGCTGACCGTGTTTCTTATCGCAATTTTCAAAAATAGTGCCTATCGAAACGGCATATTTGCGATATGCAGTTTGCGGATGTTGCTTGTGCATTAAAAACGCAAACTGCTATAAATCTTATCCAGCGCCTGTGCAATATCGGCGATGAGGTCTTCGCTGCTCTCGAGGCCGCAGCTCATCCGCACCAGCTCAGCAGGCACACCGGCAGCGGCCAGCTGCTCGTCGTTCATCTGCCGATGGGTGCTGGAAGCCGGGTTCAGGCAGCAGGTGCGGGCATCGGCAACGTGGGTCTCAATGGCGGCAAGCTTCAGCTCCTTCATAAAGGTGCTGGCGGCTTCGCGGCCGCCGGCCAGGCCGAAGGAAACGACGCCGCAGCTGCCGTTCGGCAGATACTTCTCAGCCAGTGCATGGTAAGGGCTGGACTCGAGGCCGCAGTAGTTGACGTAAGCCACCTTGGGGTGAGCCTCAAGGAACTTTGCGACGGCCATGCCGTTGGCGCAGTGGCGCTGCATCCGGACGTGGAGGCTCTCAAGGCCGAGGTTCAGCATATAGGCGTTCATGGGGGACTGCATCGAGCCGAAGTCGCGCATGAGCTGTGCGGTGGCCTTGGTGATGAAAGCCCCCTCTTTGCCAAAGCGCTCCGCGTAGGTGATGCCATGATAGCTCTCATCGGGAGTACACAGGCCGGGGAACTTCTCGGCGTGGGCCATCCAGTCGAACTTGCCGCTGTCCACGATGGCACCGCCCAGCACAGCGCCATGGCCGTCCATGTACTTGGTGGTGGAGTGGGTCACGATGTCGGCCCCCCACTCGAAGGGGCGGCAGTTGACCGGCGTGGGGAAGGTGTTGTCCACGATGAGCGGTACGCCGTGGGCGTGTGCGGCCTTGGCGAACTTTTCAATGTCCAGCACGGTGAGGGCAGGGTTGGCGATGGTCTCGCCAAACACGACCTTGGTGTTGGGCTGGAAGGCGGCATCCAGCTCTTCCTCGCTGCACAGCGGGTCCACGAAGGTGGCGGTAATGCCCATCTTCTTCATGGTGACGGAGATGAGGTTGAAGGTGCCGCCGTAGATGGTGCTGGACGCCACGATGTGGTCGCCTGCCTCGCAGATATTGAACAGCGCAAAGAAGTTGGCAGCCTGACCGCTGGACGTCAGCATGGCGGCGGTGCCGCCTTCCAGCTCGCAGATCTTTTTCGCCACCATGTCGCAGGTGGGGTTCTGCAGGCGGGAGTAGAAGTAGCCGTCGGCCTCGAGGTCGAACAGCTTGCCCATGTCCTCGCTGGTAGCGTACTTGAACGTAGTGGACTGGATGATGGGGATCTGGCGGGGTTCGCCGTTGCCGGGGGTGTAGCCGCCCTGCACGCAGATGGTATCACGGTTCATTGCAACATACTCCTTTACTGGGTTTGTCTGTATAGCACAATTCCCCGCAGGAGCATGAGCCTCCTGCGGGGAATCGATTCGTTAAATTTTATTCCCTGCCCGGAGGCACCTAAAGGCTCTCCCTTTGGGAGAGCTGGCGCGTATGCGCCTGAGAGGGCTAGGACGCTGACAGAGAAGCACGGACACAGCGATAATATTTCTCTGGCAAAGATACTGCCTATCGCTGTGCGGCGGCTCCATCGCACCGGGCTTGCCCTCTCCGTCACCTTCGGTGACACCTCTCCCAAAGGGAGAGGCTTTTCTCACTTCCGCAAGCGCTTATCGCTCCTGGTCGCCCAGAAGGTACCGACAGTCTGGAACACCTGCACCATGAGCACCAGCAGCACGACGCAGACGATCATGATATTAGTCTGGTAGCGGTAGTAGCCGTAGGACAGAGCGATCTTGCCCAGACCGCCGCCGCCGATGACGCCGGACATGGCCGAGTAGCCGAGGATGGTCGTCAAGGCAGTGGTCATGCTGGAAATGAGGCCGGGCAGACACTCGGGGATCATGACCTTGGTGATGATCTGGAAGGGAGTCGCGCCCATGCTCTGGGCAGCTTCCACGACGCCCTCGTCCAGCTCACGCAGACTGGTCTCCACCAGACGGGCCACGAAGGGGAAGGCTGCGACCACCAGCGGAACGATGGTGGCCTTGGTGCCGACGGTGGTGCCCACAATGGCACGGGTCAGCGGGAAGACGCAGATCATCAAAATCAGGAACGGCACGCTGCGCAGGATGTTGATGATGATGTTCAGGATGTGCATCAGCCAGCCCGGCAGGGGCAGGACGCCGTCCTTATCGCCAGCCACCAGCAGAACGCCCAGCGGCAGACCCAGGACCAGAGAAAATGCCGTGGAGAGGACGGTCACATAGAACGTCTCCCAAATGGCGAAGCCATAATCTGCAAAGCTCATTCTCCGGTCACCTCCTCAACGGTCACACCATTCTGGCTGCGCATATAGGCCGCAGCCTGCTTTGCCTGTTCGGTATCGCGGGGAAGTTTGAGCAGCATGGAGCCGTAGCACTGGCCGCTCAGATCGCGGGTGTCGGCGCTGAGCACAGACACGAGGATGCCCTTCTCCGCAGCAAGGCTCGCCACCAGCGGCTTTGCGGCGGACGAACCATTGAACGTAACACGGACCACGTGATCGTCGGGCGCAAAGCTCGAGAGGTCGCGGGCCGCGCTGCCGCCGTTGGGGGCGACAAGGCGCCTGGCCGCAGCCGTCTTGGGATTCGCGAAGATCTCGCGCACCTCACCCTGCTCCACGACCACGCCGCCGTCCAGAATGGCGACGGAGTCGCAGATCTCTTCCACGACGCTCATCTGGTGGGTGATGACCACCACGGTGATGCCCAGCTTCTTGTTGATGTCCTTGATGAGGGTCAGGATGGCGTGGGTCGTGTTGGGGTCCAGCGCACTGGTAGCCTCATCGCAGAGCAGGACTTTGGGGTTGGTGGCCAGCGCACGGGCAATGGCGATGCGCTGCTTCTGGCCGCCGGAGAGCTGGGCCGGGTAGGCATTGGCCTTATCGGGCAGGCCCACCATTTCCAGCAGCTCCCTGGCGCGCTTTTCGGCATCGGCCTTCTTCACGCCCGCAAGCTCCATCGGGAAGCAGATGTTCTTCAGGCAGCTGCGCTGCATCAGCAGATTGAACTGCTGGAAGATCATGGTGATGTCGCGGCGGCGCTCACGCAGGGCTGCGGGAGACAGGGTCTCCATCGCGGTGCCGTCGATGACGACACTGCCCTCGGTGGGGCGCTCCAGCAGATTGATGCAGCGCACCAGCGTGGATTTGCCCGCGCCCGACATACCGATGATGCCGTAGATGGAGCCATCGGGGATGGTCAGGTCGATGTCCTTCAGCGCATTCACCGCGCCGTCCTTCATCTGGAAGGTCTTGGAAAGGTGTTTGATCTCGATCACGATTTACTCCTTCGTTGGTAAAGCTCAGCCCACGATGGGTGCCAGGCTGTCCTGCTTGCCGCCGTAGATGCCCATGGGCTCGACGTGGATGCCGGCGACGGTCACCAGATGGGTCCCCTTCTCCTTATTGAAGTTGTCCAGATACGGCTGATGCTGGAAGTAGTTGGTGTCGCACTGGCCGTCCTCGACGATGGTGTTGGGGATCACATAGTCGTCGTACTCCTGGATGTCCAGAGTGATGCCCTTAGCGGCCAGAATGTCCTTGCAGACCTCCAGGACCTCGCAGTGGGGAGCGGGAGTTGCAGCGCAGCTGACGGTCACGCCGTTCAGTGCCTCGTAGTCGATGGAAGAGTCATAGCCATCGGTCGGGTTCTCGACGACGGAGACGACAGCGCCCTTGTAGTTCTCATCCATGAAGTCCTTGACCTGCTGGCTCTGCAGAGCTGCGACGAGGGCCTTGATCTTGGGCTCGTTCTCGTTGCCCTCCTTGCAGACCAGAACATTGACGTAAGCAGAAGAGCCGTCCTCCATTGCCAGAGCGTCGGTCATGGGGTCCAGACCAGCGGAGATGGCGTAGTTGGAGTTGATGACAGCGTAGTCCTCATCCTGCAGGACGTTGGGGACCTGAGCAGCCTCGACCTCATCGACGGTGACGTTCAGGGGGTTCTCCTCGATGTCGTTCTTGGTGGCGGTCAGGCCGGCGTCAGCCTTCAGCTTGAAGAAGCCGTTCTTCTCCAGCAGGGTCAGAGCGCGGGCCTCGTTGGTGGTGTCGTTGGGGACAGCGACCTTCACCTTGTCCAGCTTTGCCACAGCGGAAGCAGCCTCAGAAGAAGCGGCAGTGCCGGAAGCAGCAGAGCTTGCGGTGGAAGAAGAGCCGCCGCAGGCGGTCAGGGCAGCAGCAGCGGCTGCAACACCGGTAACTTTCAGAAAATCACGACGAGTAATCATAGTTTTTTCCCTCTCTATTATTGGATAAATAGAATGTACAGCGGCGGCGCGGCACAGTCCGCGCCCGCCTTGAACGGAAGCATCAAAAAAGCCCCCGTCCCTGCCAGCCATGCGCTGCACAAGGACGGAGGCTTTGAAACTTCCGTGGTACCACCTTGGTTCACAGCATCCTCGCGGACACTGCCTCAAAACTGCGGCAGGATTTTTTCTGCTTACAGCCGGACGCTTTAACGGGCGCACCCGTCGCGGACTAGTGCTCTTGCTCTTCGTCCGCGCAGCTCCGAGACCATTTTCGGCTCCCTGTTTCCTGCCCTTTTCCACCTGCCGGGCTCTCTGGTAAGGCTCATGCGAAAGCTTACTCTTCTCTTCACAGCCATTTTAGTGATATTGCGTTTATTGTACTCGCCTCGACGGGATTTGTCAACCCCCTAAAACAAACTTTTTTAGTAGGGAATTGAAGCTCCTTCGCCCATGAGACAAAATATGCCCCCGCGCTGTGTGCGCGGGGGCATATTCAGAAGTTTATCTATCAGCCCTGTTCCTGCTGTGCCTTCTTGGCTTCGAGAGCCAGAATGGCGTCGCGGCGGCTCAGGTTGATGCGGCCCTGCTGGTCGATGTCCGTCACCTTGACGACGATGGCATCACCCACAGCGACAACATCTTCCACCCGCTCGACACGCTTGGTGTCCAGCTTGGAGATGTGGACGAGGCCCTCCTTGCCCGGAGCGATCTCGACGAAGGCGCCGAAGTTCATCAGACGGGTGACCTTGCCCTTGTAGATAGCACCGATCTCGGGGTCTTCCACGATGGTCCTGATGGTGAAGATGGCGCGCTTTGCGTCCTCCTGGTCCACAGCGGAGACGAAGACGTGGCCGTCCTCCTGCACGTCGATCTTGCAGTTGCAGGTGGCGCAGATGTCCTGGATGACCTTGCCGCCCTTGCCGATGACGTCCTTGATCTTATCGGTGGGGATCATCATGCTGAACATCTTGGGGGCCCAGCGGCTCAGCTCGCGGCGGGGCTCTGCGATGACGGGCTTGATGATCTCATCGAGGATGTACAGACGGCCCTTGCGGCACTTCTCGAAGGCCTCGGCGATGATGTCGTAGGTCAGGCCGTCGATCTTAATATCCATCTGGATGGCGGTGATGCCCTTGCGGGTGCCGCCCACCTTGAAGTCCATATCGCCGTGGAAGTCCTCGACGCCCTGAATGTCCAGCATGGTCATCCAGCGGTCACCCTCGGTGATGAGGCCGCAGGAGATGCCGGCGACAGGAGCCTTGATGGGGACGCCTGCGTCCATCAGAGCCAGCGTGGAGCCGCAGATGGAAGCCTGAGAGGTGGAGCCGTTGGAAGAGAGGACCTCAGACACGCAGCGGATGGTATAGGGGAACTCTTCCAGAGAGGGCAGCACAGGCAGGAGAGCGCGCTCCGCCAGTGCGCCGTGGCCGATCTCGCGGCGGCCGGGGCTGCGGGGTGCGCGGGCCTCGCCGACGGAGTACGGCGGGAAGTTGTAGTGGTGGATGTAGCGCTTGGTCTGCTCGTCGGTCAGGTCATCCATGAGCTGGTTGTCCTTGGTGCCGCCGAGGGTGCAGGTGGTGAGCACCTGAGTCTGGCCGCGGGTGAACATACCGGAGCCATGCACACGGGGCAGGATGCCGACTTCTGCGGCCAGCGGGCGGATCTCGTTGATGCCGCGGCCATCCACGCGCTTGCCCTCGTCCAGCAGCCAGCGGCGGACAACGTACTTCTGCATCTTGTAGCTGACGAGGTCGAGGTCGGCCTCGGTCAGGTCGGGGTACTCCTCAGCGATCTTGTCCATGATGGGCAGCAGGGCGGCATCACGCACATTCTTGTCGTCGGTATCCATGGCGGCCTTGAAGTCGTCGAGATACTTCTCCTTGATGGCGTGGAACACGTCCATATCGAGGCCCACGACCTGAAAATCGATCTTCGGCTTGCCGCGCTCGGCCACGATGCCGTTGATGAAGGTGATGATCTTCTTGATCTCCACGTGAGCGGCCTTGATGGCGTTCAGCACGGTGTCCTCATCGACCTCATTGGCACCGGCCTCGATCATGACGATCTTGTCCATGGTGGCGGCGACGGTCAGGGCCAGGTCGCTCTTCCTGCGCTGCTCCTGAGTGGGGTTCAGGACGATCTCGCCGTCCACCAGACCCACCTGCACGCCGCCGATGGGGCCGTTCCAGGGGATCTCGGACACAGCGGTGACCAGAGAAGCGCCGATCATGCCGGCGATCTCAGGGCTGCAGTCGGGGTCCAGGCTCATGACGGTCATGGTGATGCAGACGTCGTTGCGCATCTCCTTCGGGAACAGGGGGCGCATGGGACGGTCCACGACGCGGCTGGTCAGGATGGCGCGCTCGCCGGGGCGGCCCTCACGGCGCATGAAGCTGCCGGGGATGCGGCCTGCGGCGTAGAGCTTTTCCTCGTACTCCACGTTCAGGGGGAAGAAATCGACGCCCTCGCGGGGCTTGGGGCTCATGACCACGTTGCACATCACGCAGGTCTCGCCGTAGCGGATGAGGGCGCTTGCGTTGGACAAGCCGCACATCTTGCCCATCTCCACCTTGAAGGGGCGGCCTGCCAGCGTAGTCTCGTAAACTTTGAAGTTGTCAAAGTTTTCTTTGCGGGAACCAAATTCGATTGCCATTTGGTTTGCCTCCTTATGTCCGTTTGATATTCCAAAAGGCTGCCCGCCGCGCATCATAGCAATAAATCCAGCGTCCGTGCCGCTTCACACAGGCGTTCGATTTACTGCTGCAACACGCAGCAGCGGCCTATTTGTTCCAGTGCCTGGGATACAAGGGAAAATCCAACATAAAAGAGCAAAGGGCAGGCACCCTTTGCGGTACCTGCCCTCTGTTTTCTATTACTTACGCAGACCCAGAGTTGCGATCAGAGCACGGTAACGCTCGATGTCCTTCTTCTGGAGGTAGGCCAGCAGATTGCGGCGGCGGCCAACCATCTTCATCAGACCACGGCGGCTGTGGTGATCGTTGGGGTTCTTCTTCAGGTGCTCGTTCAGCTCGTTGATGTGAGCGGTCAGCAGAGCGACCTGGACTTCGGGAGAGCCAGTGTCCTTCTCGGTCAGAGCGACTTTGGCCATAACTTCCTGCTTGTTCATAGTAACAGTACCTCTTTATAAAATTTTTATTTGCCAGCGACACAGCAGCGGGAAAACGGTACTCCCGAGTGGGCATACTCCCAGCCCCGTATCGCGGTAACAGGGCTAGTATAACAGAAACCAACGTAAAAAGCAAGAAAAATTTTTACAGATCCGCAAAAATAAGGATGTTGTTTTCCCGTCAAATCATGTTATAATCTGTCTATTGTAATAAAGAGGTAGATCGAATGACACATTGCTTTTCCCGCCGCAGCTTCCTCAAGGGAAGCGCAGCCGCAGCAGCGGCCCTCACCAGCCCGCTCCTCCCGGCTGATGCGGCTTTTTCTGAAACCGAAAACGGCCTGTTCTCCCCTGTCTCTGCTCTCTGCCAGACCCAGTACGGCCCGGTGAAGGGCAGAGAGGGCGAAAACGGTCAGCTCTGCTGGTACGGCATCCCCTACGGTGCCGCGCCCACGGGCGAAAGCCGCTGGACAGCGCCGCTGGAGCCCGCCCGCTGGCACACCGTGCGGGACTGCACCAGCCCCGCCCCGGCGGCCTACCAGTACACCACGTTCCCCCTCGGCACCGAGGACTGCCTGACACTGGACATTTATTCTTCCGCCGAGGCCAAAAAGCGGCCCATCCTCGTCTATCTGCACGGCAGCGCCGCCACAGGCTCATCTCTCGAGCTGCCCGGCTGCGAGCTCGTGCGGGACGCGGGCTGCGTCTTTGTCGCGCTCAACTACCGGCTGGGGCTGTTCGGGTGGAACTGCCTGCCCGCTCTTACTCCCGGCTCCGACGCCACCGGAAGCTTTGCCCTGCTGGACATCGCCCGGGCGCTGGACTGGGTGCGGGACAACATCCGCCGCTTCGGCGGCGATGCCGACAACATCACCCTCTGCGGCTTCTCTGACGGCGGGCGGATGGCAGCGGCCCTTGCGGGCAGCCCGCTCTTCCGTGGGCGCTTTCAGAAGACCGTCGCCATCTCCGGCGGGCTGTTCCTCGCCGACCCGGACGCCGCCGCCCAGAAGCTGGCCGAAAATTTCGCGCCGCTGGCCGTGGAAGACGGGCGGTTCGCTGACACGGCTTCTGCCGCCGAATGGCTGCTGACGCCGGGGGCGGATGTTCGGGAATGGCTCTGCGGCCTCGAACCGGCCCGCATTGCGGCCCTCGGCAAACCAGCCATCCTCTACGCAGACGATGTAGTGCTCTCCCGGGGCGCCCGGAGTGCTGTCCCCCTCCTGCTGCTCAGCAGCGCCACCGAATTCAGCGGCTTTGTCCGGGACGACCTGCGGCCCGCTTCCAGCGCGGCCCGGGCCTATGCCGTAAAATACGGCTCAGCCCTCTGCCGCTGGAGCAGCACCGAAGCCGTCGCCGAAGCGCTGGGCGGCAGTGCTCCGGTCTGGCTTGGCCTCATCGACTACGGCGGGGCCGACAGTCAGACGGCGATCCCGGGCCTCGGCTCCTTCCACGGCCTGCCGCTGGCGCTCTTCTCGTCCGAAAGCAGCTATTCTGCCTGTGCTGATTTGTCTTCGGCAGGTGCGCAGGCCCTTTCGGCCCGGCTGAAGCAGGCGCTTGCCGGCTTCATGACCAGCGGTTCCCCGGGCTGGAACGCCTGGACGCCGCAAGACCGCGACGCCCTCCACTTCGATGCCGACAGCGAAACAGCCTGCGTCACCCTCAGCTCCTACCCGGATACCCAGGAAAGCATCCGCGCCGCCATGGCCGCAGACACATCCCTCTCCGCCGCCGAAAAGGAAACGGTGGAGCACCTCTATTTTTCCGGTCTCTCCTTCTGACGAAGCAAAAACGCACCTCACCGATATCTTTCATCGGTGAGGTGCGTTCTTGTTTTATTCAGCGGCTGATGCCGCCCACAGCCTTTTTGATCTCGGCTTTGTTCTGATACATCGCAGCATCGGCCTCCATGAACAGCTCGTCCGCCGTCATGGTGCGGCCTGCCTGCATGGCATAGCCCACTGCGATGGAGACGGGATACTCTTCCTTCGCATCCCACTCCGCGCACAGCCGCCGGAGCGTTTCGACTGCTGCCTTCACAGCCTCCTCATCCGTCGCAGCCGCAATGACCGCGAACTCGTCGCCACCGATGCGGAAGCAGTCCTCGGCCCGGTAAAAGGCCTCCCGGATGCAGCGGGCCGCACAGCAGAGCAGTTCGTCACCGGCACGGTGGCCGTATTGGTCGTTGGTCTGCTTGAGCCAGTTGACGTCCATAACGATGTAGGTCCAGTCCGTGCGCTCGGGCCAGCGGGACTTCATATACTTGAAGGCCGTATAGTTGAAAAGCCCGGTCAGCGAGTCGGCGTAGGCCAGCTTCTTGTAGTTTTCCAGCTGGGCCTGTTCGTTGATAGCCTGCCGGATGCGGTGGAGCACGATGCGGCCCAGCATCACCAGAAATCCCAGCAGACCGGCGCAGTAGCACACGGCGTAAGTCCGGCCCCGGTAGCCGCTGTAGAAGGTCGCCAGCGCAAGCAGAGCACCCGCTGCCAGCACGCCGAAAGCCAGCAGGATGTTCCTCACCTCGCCGCTGTGGTTCTTTTTATAGGAGACCACGAGGGTATGGAATGCTGCCAGAATGCTGGCAATGACGGTGATATGAATGGGCATGAGCAGCCACAGCATGGGCTGTCCGGCCAGCAGCCAACCCGCAGCATCTGCTGCCAGCAGTACCAGCATAGCCATCTGCGGGAGGCGGATGAGCCAGCCATCATTCCTTATGGTACAGCGGACGAATTCCAGCGTGAAAGGCACTGTGAGGCTGAAGGTGACCAGTGAGACGAACACGACGAGATTCGCCCTGTCCGTCACCAGTGCCAGCAGCTCGGAATCCGTCAGTATCCAGATGCCGGCGTCCAGCATCAGCCCGATCAACACCCGGGTCTGATGGCGGACCTCCGGCGTGAAGATGCTGTGCATCGTCACCATCAGAACGCCAAGCTCCACGGCGCAGAGGACGCAGAGCAGGAAGAACGCCAGTGCATAAAGGCTGCGCCTGAAGTAATAGCCGCTCAGTTTCGTCTGGGTGGCCAGCACCGGCCCCCTGCTCAGCATCGCGCTGAGGGCCGACGGCTCCGCACAGCGGAGCACCAGCGTCTTTCCGGCCGCGCCCTCCGGCAGAGCAGCAAAGAGCCGCATCTCTGCCGGGCCGCTGCCCGGGTCGTAGGTATAGAACGCCGTCTCCTGACCGTCCGCCGCCCGCAGCCCGAGGCTGAACTTCTGCTTCGTGCTGCGGATGCTCAGCATCAGGCTTTCCCCCATGCTTTCCGGAATGTCATATACGGCCTGCTGGTCTGTTTCCAGCGTCCAGCTGTCGTTCAGTTCCTGCAGACTGCCCTGCACCAGTGTGCGGTGGGGGTCTTCCTGCACACGGCAGGAGTCCGCCACCCCCAGAAGGACCAGCACCGCCACCAGCCAGATCAGGATGCGCAGGCACCATTTCTGTTTTGTTTTTTTCATAAAGCTCGCTCCGCAAAGTATTCCTGCGCGCGCTGGGCTGCGTGGTCGATGCACTCGCGCAGCTCATCCAGCGTGTCGAACTTTTTGCTGGGGCTGAGGTAGGCGTGGAACTCCACCACCGGGTCGGTGCCGTAAAGGTCGCCGGTAAAGCCCGGGATGAAGGTCTCGCAGGTCACCTTGCTCTCGTCGCTGTTGACGGTGGGCCGGGTGCCAAGGCCGGTGGCCGAGGGGTACCACCTGTCTCCTATTCTGGTGCGGGTGATATAGATGCCGTACCGGGGCAGCTGGAAGCCCTGCGGGTAGAGCTGATTGATGGTCGGCACCCCCAGCGTCCGGCCAAGGCCCGCCCCGTGATGCACCGTGAAGCGGATGGCGTAGGGCATCCCCAGCATGGCATTGGCCGCCGGGATGTCCCCGCCTTCCAGCGCGGTGCGGATGCGGGTGGAGGAAACGGGCTTCTCCTCAAACTGTGCCATCGGCAGGACGACTACCTCCACGCCCAGCGGCGCGCAGAGCTGACGCAGCAGCTCCGGTGTGCCTGCCGCTCTGGCCCCGAAGGTGAAGTTCTCGCCGCAGAACAGCGCCCGGGCGTTGCAGTCCCGGATGATGCCCAGCACGAACTGCTCCGGCGTCATGGCCTTAATCTCCTCGAAATCGGGGCAGAGATAGTGCTCCACGCCGAGGCTGGCGATGAGGGCGTGCTTGTCCTCGGTGGAGAGCAGGCGCTTGCCCTTCATCTTGTTTTCGGTGGGCAGGCGGAAGGTGAACACCGCCGGTGCCGCGCCGTGGGCCCTGGCCCACTCCACTGCGCCATTGATGACCGCGCGGTGGCCGATGTGGATGCCGTCAAAAAAGCCCATTGCCACAGCAGAGCCGTGGGCACCGCCCAGCGCAAGCGGCGCAAGCTGTGAATAGATCTGCATGAATGTTCTTTAATTCCTCTCTACAAAGAGTTTTTCGACCTTGAGCACGCCGCCGGTGATGTTCGCAAGGCCCAGGAACCGACCCTCGGCATTGCGGACACGGTAGCGGCCGTCTGCCGCCGGGTAGCGGCTGGTGGGGCAGCGGGCCGTCCGCCCGCGGGTTAGCGGTGGGTGGGCCAGCCGTTGTACAGGTGCTGCTCCACCCTCGGCTCTGCCACCAGCAGAGGCAGGCTCTCGAACACGCTCTCCACCGGCAGCATCAAAGCCTGCAGTGCCTCGGGGCCTGCGTCCTTTGCCGCCTGTATCTCTTCCAGCGTGTGGGCGTCGGCCTCGGTGTAGACACCCGCCGTCGTGCGGCGCAAAGCGCTCATGGTGCCCTTCTGGCCCATAGCGGCGGCAATGTCCTCCAACAGGGTGCGGATATACGTTCCCTTGGAGCAGCGGACGGTGAGGACGTATTCGTTCTCCGCCGGGCTGCCGCCGTACCGGATGTCCAGTATCTCGATGGGGCGGGCCTTCCGCTCCACCGTGACGCCCTCGCGGGCCAGCTTATAGAGGGGCTGGCCGTTGATCTTGACCGCCGAGTACATGGGCGGCGTCTGCATCCGGGGGCCGAGGAACCGGGGCAGAACAGCCCGCAGCTCCTTCTCCCCTGCCGTCACCGGGGCCGTTTCCAGCACGGTGCCGGTGATGTCGCCGGTGTCGGTCTGCATCCCCAGCCGCAGCCGGGCGCAGTAGGTCTTGGTGTGGTCGAGCTGAAGGTCCACAGCCTTGCTGGCCCCGCCGCAGAACACCGGCAGAACGCCGGTGGCCATGGGGTCCAGCGTACCGCTGTGGCCCAGCTTGCGGGTGCCGAGGATGCCGCGCAGCTTGGCGATGACGTCAAAGCTGGTCCACTCCATCGGCTTATCTACGATAAGGATGCCCTGCATCAGCTTTCCTCCTGCGTCTCGGGGCGGTCGAGTTCCGCCTCCACCTCGGCCAGAATGGCGCTCTTGGCGTTGTCGAGGTTGCCCAGCAGCTCACAGCCCGCTGCGCGGGTGTGGCCGCCGCCACCCAGACGCCGTGCGATGGCGCAGGCGTCCACGCCCTTGGCGGCGCGCACGCTGATGCGGTAGCTGCCGCCGGGCTGCTGACGGAGCAGCAGGCCCACTTTGACCCCCTCAATGCTGATGGGCAGGCTGGTCAGCTCTTCCAGGTCAGCCGGGTCCACGCCGCTCTGCTCGATCTCGTCCCGGGTCAGATACATCAGGGCGCAGCGGCCCTCAAGATGATATTCCAGATGGTTGCGGGCGATACGCTCCGCCTCCATCCGCTCCCGGGGCTTGGTGTCGAAGAGCAGGGTGTTCAGCTCCTCCACCTGCGCACCGGCCAGAATGAGCTTTGCAGCCACGATGTGGGTGTTGGCAGTGGTGGAAGAGAACCGGAAGCAGCCGGTGTCCGTAGCGAGGCCGGTGTAGAGGCAGTTGGCGATGAGGGGGGTGATCTCCACGCCCATCTCGCTGATGACCTCATACAGAAGCTCTGCCGCTGCGGCCGCATTGCCGTCCAGCAGGGTGAAATCCGCATAGCCGCTGTTGCCCGCGTGGTGGTCGATGCAGAGATCGATATGGCGAGTATACTGCGGCATGCCGTTGTTTTCGCCAAAGAGCTGCACGCTGGCAACATCCACGGCCACAACGGTCTTGGGCTCAAACTCGCCCCGGAACGGCACCGGTGCGGTAAAGCTGTAGCGGGAAGGCACTGCATCGGAGCAGAGGACAGCTGCCGTCTTGCCCAGCGCCTTGAGCGCGTGGCAGAGGGCGCTGCCGCAGCCGATGGTGTCGCCGTCCGGGTTTTTATGACACAGGATCAGAATGTTGTCCGCAGCACAGAGGCGCTCGGCCATCTGCTGCACATTGAGCTGTTCTGTCATTTGATGGTTCCATCCTTTCCGCAGCGCTGGATTTATTCCTCGGTCTCGGCGGGCTGGGAGTCCTCCGCGTCGCCGTTCACATTCAGCGTGCGGAGCAGCTCGTTGATGTGGGCTGCATAGGCGGCACCGTCGTCCTCCACAAAGATGAAGCGGGGTGCCTTGCGGATGTGCATTTTCTTGCTCACTTCGGTGCGCACATGGCCTGCGGCGCGGTTCAGGGCCTCGATGGCGGGCTTGGGGCCGTCCTCACGGCCCATCACGCTCACATAGACCTTCGCCACGTCCAGGTCGGGCGTCACATCCAGCCGGGTGACGGTCAGCAGACCGCCCTCCAGCCGCGGGTCTTTCAGCCGTCCGATGATGGCGATGAGCTCACGCTTCATGTCCTGCGCCAGACGGCCCATATTTTTCTGAGACATAGTTTCTCCTCTGAAATGAACCTCTCCGTCATTGCTTCGCAATGCCACCTCTCCTACCGAGGAGAGGCCTTGGCATTTCGTAAAGCTTTCTCTCTTCGCCAGAGGCTCCCCTCGGTAGGGAAGCTGTCTGCGAAGCAGACTGAGAGGTTATTCTCTTAGTCGCGGTATTCTTCCATCTTGAAGGCCTCGTAGACGTCGCCTTCCTTGACGTCGGCAAACTTTGCCAGAGTAACGCCGCACTCGTAGCCCTCGGCCACTTCCTTGGCGTCGTCCTTGAAGCGCTTCAGAGATGCGATCTCGTCCTCCGTGATGACGATGCCGTCACGGACGACACGCACCTTGCTGTCGCGGGTGATCTTGCCGTTGGTGACACGGCAGCCTGCGACGGTGCCGACGTTGGAGATCTTGTAGACCTGACGGACCTGCAGCTCGCCCAGAGACACCTCGCGGAACTTGGGAGCCAGCATACCCTTCATAGCGTCGGTGACGTCGTTGATGGCGTCGTAGATGACGCGGTACATACGCATCTCGACCTTGGTGGCAGCGGCCTCTTCCTTCGCCACGTTGTCGGGGCGGACGTTGAAGCCGATGATGATGGCGTTGGATGCGTCGGCCAGGTCAACGTCGGACTTGCTGATGGCGCCGACACCGGCGTGGATGACGCGGACGCGGACCTCGTCGTTGGAGATCTTCTCGAGGCTCTGCTTGACAGCCTCGGCGGAGCCCTGCACGTCAGCCTTGACGACGATGGCCAGCTCCTTCATATCGTTCTGAGCCATCTGGCTGAACAGGTTATCCAGAGTGACCTTCTGGAAGGCGGAGAACTGCTTCTCCTTGGCGGCAGCGATGCGCTGCTCGGCCAGCTCACGGGCCAGACGCTCGTCCTCGACGGCCTCGAACAGGTCGCCGGCCTCAGGCACAGCGGTCAGACCGGTGATCTCCACAGGGGTGGAGGGGCCGGCGTCGTTCAGCAGAATGCCCTTGTCGCTGCGCATGGTACGCACACGGCCCACGGCGGTACCGGCGATGATGACGTCGCCGGAGTGGAGGGTGCCGTTCTGCACCAGAATGGTGGCGATGGGGCCCTGACCCTTGTCCAGACGAGCCTCGACGACAGCGCCCTTGGCACGGCGGTTGGGGTTGGCCTTCAGCTCCATGACCTCAGCTTCCAGAGCGATGCGCTCCAGCAGGTCGTTGATGCCCATGCCGGTCAGAGCAGAGACGGGGATGCAGGCGACGTCGCCGCCCCAGTCCTCGGTGATGATGCCGTACTTGGTCAGGCCCTCCATCACGCGCTCAGGGTTGGCGGTGGGCTTATCCATCTTGTTCATGGCCACGATGAGCTTGACGTTGGCGGCCTTGGCGTGGTTGATGGACTCGACCGTCTGGGGCATGATGCCGTCATCGGCGGCGACGACCAGAACTGCAATATCGGTCATGTTGGCACCGCGGGCGCGCATGGAGGTGAACGCCTCGTGGCCCGGGGTATCCAGGAAGGTGATGAGGCTGTCGTTGACCTTGACCTGATATGCACCGATGGCCTGGGTGATGCCGCCGGCCTCGCCTGCGGTGACGTTGGTCTTGCGGATAGCGTCCAGGATACTGGTCTTGCCGTGGTCAACGTGGCCCATGACGCAGACGACCGGGGGACGGGTGACGAGATCGTCCTGAGAATCCTCCTCCTGGGTGAACAGGCGCTCCTCGATGGTGACGTGGACTTCCTTCTCGACCTTGGCGTGGAACTCCTCGGCCACCAGAGCGGCGGTATCGAAATCGATGATGTCGTTGATGGCGTGCATCTCGCCCATCTGCATGAACTTGGCGATGACCTTGCCGGCCTGCTGCTTCAGGCGGGCAGCCAGCTCACCGACGGTGATCTCATCGGGGATGAGGACCTTCAGCTGCGCATTGCGGGCCTTTTCCAGCTGGATGCGCTGCAGACGCTCGAACTCGGTCTCGCGCTTGCCCTTCTGGAACTGCTGGCGCTGGCGCTGGCCGCGCTGGGTGAACTTCTGCTTGTTGCCCTGGGGGGTGGGCTTGCGGCGGTTCTCGGTGTTCTTGGTGGAAGCCAGATCGTCGTAACGGGCGTCGAAGCGGTCCACGTTCATATCGACGGTGCGGGTATCGACGGTGACCTGATTGTCCTCGCGGCGGACAGAGACGGACTGAGCAGTAGCTGCCGTAGCCTTTGCGCCGGTCTCACGGGCCAGCTCGCTCAGGGAGACGGTCTTCTCCTCGCGCTTCCTGTGCTGCTCGTTCTTCTTGTTGCTTTGCTTGGCAGCGGGCTTTGCCTCGGCCATTGCGGGCTCAGCCTTGGGAGCCTTGGGAGCCTCGGGCTTCTTTTCGGCCTTGGGCTCTGCCTTCTTCTCGGCGGGCTTCGGCTCAGCCTTGGGGGCCTTGGCGCTGTTCAAAAACTCGTCCAGGCTCTTGACGCTGTTGTCCTTGCTGAACTTCTCCAGCAGGTAGTTCAGCTCGTTTTCTTCCAGAGTGGAGCTGTTCTTCTTGCCGGTGCTGCCCATGGCGTTCAGCTCGTCGAGGACCTTCTTGGCAGAGATGCTCAGGTCCTTTGCAAAATCGCTCACTTTATATTTTACGATCATTCGCTCATATCCTCCTCAGTTTGAATCGCTCCGCACGCCGTCAGCCGGTCAAAGCAGAGCTTGGCGAGGTTGCGGTCGGTGACGGCATAAATGGCCACCGGTTTGCGGCTGATGTCAGCCAGCTTATCCTGTGTCAGCGGCATGGGGATGACGTCCACCATATCGCCCACAGCGTAGTTGAGCCGCTGCACGGTCTTGGGGCTGGCGTCGGACGCAGTCATCACGAGCCATGCCTTGCCCTTGACGACGGCGTCTTCCACCGCGTCAAAGCCCATGGTCAGAGCGCCCGCCTTGCGGCAGAGGCTCACGGCCTGGAACAGGGCCTCATTCGGCTCAAGGGCCGGTTTTGCGGGGGCGTTATGCTTCTTTGCCATCGCGGTCGGCCTCCTTTTCTGCTTCCACACCGGCCAGCTGCTGGGCCAGTGCATCGTATACCTCGGCGGGGACCGGCTGCTCAAAGCAGCGCTCCAGCGCCTTCTTCTTTTTTGCCTTTGCAAGGCAGGCGGCATCCGGGCAGAGGTAAGCACCGCGGCCGGGCTTCTTGCCCACGGGGTCGATGCTGATCTCTCCGCTGGGTGCGCGCACCACACGCACCAGTTCCTTCTTGGGGCGGCTGGTCAGGCAGCCGATGCACTGGCGGGCAGGGATCTTCTTTTGTGCCATCCGGTTTTCCCTCCTTCGGCAGGTGTTCCGCGCTTATTCTGCGGCGGTGTCTTCGGTCTTCTCAGCCTCGGCAGCCTTCGGCTCTTCCTCGCCGTAGTAGCCGCTCTCGGGGCGGATGTCGATATTGTAGCCGGTCAGGCGGGCGCACAGACGGGCGTTCTGGCCCTTGTTGCCGATGGCAAGGCTCAGCTGCTGGTCCGGCACGGTCACGCGGCAGGAGCGGGTCTCGCCGGGCAGCAGCTCGACCTTGACCACCTTTGCGGGGCTGAGCGCTGCGGAGATGAACTCGGAGATGTCCTCGCTCCACTTCACGATGTCGATCTTCTCGCCGCCCAGCTTCTCGACGACAGCGGCCACACGGTCGCCGTGGGGGCCGATGCAGGCAGAGACGGGGTTGACGTTGGCGTCCTTGGACCAGACAGCCATCTTGGTGCGGGCGCCGGCCTCGCGGCTGATGGCCTTGACCTCGACGGTGCCGTCGTAGATCTCAGGCACTTCCAGCTCGAACAGGCGCTTGACGAGGCCGGGGTGGGTGCGGCTGATCATGACGCGGGGGCCGCGCTCGCTTGCCACGACATCCACGATGTAGACCTGCAGCATCTGGCCCTCGGTGTAGACCTCGCCGGGGACCTGCTCGTTGCGGGGCAGGATGGCCTCGCCGCCCTTGCCCAGGTCGAGGGCAACGATGCCCTTCTCGGGGTCAACGCGGGTGACGGTGGCCTGCACGATGTCGTGGGCGCGGGACTGGATCTCGCTCAGCTGCTGGCTGCGCTCGGCCTCGCGGATGCCCTGACGGATGACGTGCTTTGCGGTCTGGGCGGCGATGCGGCCAAAGTCCTTGGTCTTGAGGGGGGTCACGACGCGGTCGCCCACCTGATAGCTCTTGCGGATGTGCTGCGCCTCGGTGATGCCGATCTCGCTGTGCTCGTCGTACCAGTCCTCATCGGCCACGACGTCCTGGATGAGGGCGACGTTGAACTTGCCGGTGCTGGGGTCGATCTCGACCATGACGTGGTCGTCCTCGACCTCGTAGTTCTTCTTCACGGCGATGACGATCGCCGCCTTGATCTTTTCGATCAGGTACTCCGCGGTGATGCCGCGCTCGTGCTCCAGCATGGAGAGAGCTTCAAAAAATTCGTTGTTCGCTGCTGCCATTTTTCGGGTTCCTCCTAGTTTATAATGGTATCTTTTCTCGATTCATCTTTGGCTCTCCCTCTGGGAGAGCTGGCGCGGAACGCGCCTGAGAGGGCTGTTCTTAATCAAACAGATGTTCGTCGTCACAGAGATGGACGCCGGATGCGGCGTTCACCTCAAAGCTCACCGGGCCGTTCTCGGTCTCCACCGTGACGGTGCTGCCCTCGCGGCCTTTCAGGATGCCGGCAAACTCGCGCACGCCGTCGGCGGTGGGGCGGATGAGCTTGACGCCGATCTTCTCGCCCTTCAGTGCCTCGTAGTGCTCCGGGCGGGTCAGCCTGCGGCCAAGGCCGGGGCTGCCCACCTCGAGATAATAGCTCTGGTCGATGGGGTCTGCCTCATCGAGGATGGGGTCCAGCGCGTGGGACACTTCGGCACAGGTGTCGGTGTCCATGGTGCCGTCCCTGTCGATGAGCACACGGAGATACCAGTCCGGCCCTTCCTTCTCAAAGACCACATCCCACAGGCGCAGGCCCATGCCCTCCACGACGGGGCGGACAAGCGCTTCGACTCTCTGGGCGGTGTTGCCGCCAGACTGCTTCGCCATAAAAAACCTCCAAACAAACAAGAAAAGCGGACCTTGCGGCCCACTTTCCAATAAAACTATAGCGTACTACTAGAATATAGCATACTCTTGCGGATTATGCAAGCTTTTTCGTGAAAAATCCTCTTCTCACAGCACCCAGACGCCGTCGCGGAACAGCTCCACGGTGCGGCCGTCGCGGCACTTGCCGGTGATATGGCTGTCCTCGGCGCCCACCATGACATCCTCGTGGATAGCAGACTGGTTCATGCCCCGGGCCAGCAGCTCGTCCTTGGTCAGGCGGGTGCCGTTCTCGGTGGTGCCGGGATAGCTGGCACCAAAGGCGATGTGGCAGGCGGCGTTCTCGTCGAAGAGGGTGCTGTAGAACAGCGCGCCGCTGCGGTTGATGGGGCTGGACGCCGGAACCAGCGCCACCTCGCCGATGCTCCGTGCGCCCTCGTCGGTGTCCAGAAGCCGGCCCAGCAGCTCCGCGCCCTCGTCGGCACCGTGCTCCACGACCCGGCCATCCTTGAAGGTGACATGGAAGCCCTTGATGAGCTGGCCGTTGAAGACGTAGGGTTTCGTGCCGTAGACGATGCCGTTCACCTTGTCCTTGTGGGGGGCGGTGAAGACCTCCTCGGTGGGGATGTTGGGCAGGAAGACCACCCCCTTTTCGCTGACGCTGGCGGCACTCTCCCAGACGGCCTTGTCGGCGATGCCGACGGTCAGGTCGGTGCCGTTCGCGCTCTCGAAGTGGACGCTCTCGAGGTCGAGGGCGTTCATCTTGTCCTTCAGGCCGGTCAGACGGTCGAGGTGGGCCTTCCACTCGTTGACGGGGTCGCCGCCCGTCACGCGGCAGACGTCGAAGATGAGCTGCCAGAGCTTTTCGATGGCCGCAGCCTCGTCCAGCTCCGGGAAGATCTTCTTCGCCCACGGGGCGCTGGGCATGGCGGCGATGGACCACTGGACCCGGTCGTTCATGGTGTACTCCCGCCACGGAGCCATGAACCTGCGCTGCGCAGCGTTCACACGGCTGATCTTCGCGCCGTCCAGACCGGCGTAGACCTCGGGGTCGTCGGCGAGGATGTGGAGGACGCAGACGCCGCCCTCGCTCTCGGCGTAGTCGAGATAGCGGCGCAGCTGATAAGACTTGAAGTCGGTCAGGGCCTCCTCGCTGCCCAGCTCCATCCGGCTGCGGGAAATGTCGTTGTCGCTCCAGTTCACCAGCACGTCACGGGCGCCGGCCTCGTAGGCGCTGCGCACGCACAGACGGGCCAGCGGGGCGGCCTCGAGGCAGCAGTTGATGACAAGGGTCTGGCCCGGCTGGGGGTTGACGCCCACACGGACAATGAAATCGGCGTATTTTTTCAGAAGAAGAGTAAAGTTTTCCACAGAATATCCTTTCTGCCGTGCAGACCACGGCGGTGCATTTTCTATCTGACAGTATAACCGCTCCCGGGCGAATTGTCCACCCGATAAAAACAAAACAGACGTTTCTGCCGGTTGAAAAATCGGGAAACATCTGTTATAATGGTGTATGAGAGTGCTGTCTACATAACGGCAGGCGGTCTACACCTTTCCGGCCTTACGTCGGGAAGGCGAGCATTTTTGTTATGCCCCCGACGCTCCACAGCGAAAGGGGGGATGTTCTATGACGCTTTTGGAAACTTTAGCTTTACTTACGTTGCTTGCAACGGTAGGTTTTGGCGCGTTTGACATAGCGTACAAGATCTTTCATAACAAAAAATGACCGCCCTCAGCGTCTCAAACCTGAGCGGTCATTTTTGTTATGACTTCCCGGAAAGGTGCTGACCGTTTGCCAGACAGCACTTTCTTTAGTTATATTATACCACAGCCCCGCCGAAATTGCAACGGCGGGGCTGTGATATTTTCGATGTCGCATGGAAAATCTTCAATAACAAAAAATGATTGCCCTCAGTGTCTCAAGCCCGAGCGGTCATTCTTTGTAATTGACTTATCGGAAAGGTGCTGACCGTTTGCCAGACAGCACTTTCTTTAGTTGTATTATACCACAGCCCCGCCGAAAATGCAACGGCGGGGCTGTTTTTCACTTGCAAAAGTGAGTTTTTATCAGAACTCGATCTTGCTCTCGATATAAGCCTTCAGCTCGGAGATGGGCATACGCACCTGCTCCATGGTGTCACGGTCGCGGACGGTGACGCAGTTGTCGGCGGCAATGCCCTTGGCCTCGTCGCCCACGGTGTCGAAGTCCACGGTGACGCAGTAGGGGGTACCGATCTCGTCCTCACGGCGGTAGCGCTTGCCGATGGAGCCGGTATCGTCGTAGTCCACCATGAAGTACTTGCTCAGCTCATTGCGGATCTCCATGGCCTTGTCGCCCAGCTTCTTGCTCAGGGGCAGGACAGCGCACTTATAGGGAGCCAGAGCCGGGTGCAGATGCAGGACGGTGCGGACGTCCTCCTTGCCCTTGCTGTCGGTCAGATGCTCCTCGTCGTAGGCCTCGCACAGGAAAGCCAGCGCCACGCGGTCGCAGCCCAGAGAGGGCTCGATGACGTAGGGGATGTAGTGCTCGTTGGTCTCGCTGTCAAAGTACTCGAGGCTCTTGCCGGAGGCCTCCTGATGGCGGCTCAGGTCGTAGTTGGTGCGGTCGGCGATGCCCCACAGCTCGCCCCAGTCGGTGAACGGGAAGGCGTACTCGATGTCGGTGGTGGCGCGGCTGTAGAAGGCCAGCTCGGCAGGCTCGTGGTCGCGCAGGCGCAGATGCTCCTTCTTGATGCCGAGGCTCAGCAGCCAGTTCTCGCAGTAGTCTTTCCAGTAGCTGAACCACTCGAGGTCGGTGCCGGGCTTGCAGAAGAACTCGCACTCCATCTGCTCGAACTCGCGGGTGCGGAAGGTGAAGTTGCCCGGGGTGATCTCGTTGCGGAAGGCCTTGCCCACCTGGCAGACGCCGAAGGGCAGCTTGCGGCGGGTGGTGCGCTGGATGTTGGCAAAGTTGACGAAGATGCCCTGCGCCGTCTCGGGGCGGAGGTAGCAGGTGGAAGAGCTGTCCTCGGTGACGCCGATGGCGGTCTTGAACATCAGGTTGAACTTACGGATGGGGGTAAAGTCGTGCTTGCCGCAGACGGGGCAGACCACGTCCTCGTGTTCGGCGATGAAAGCGTCCATCTCGTCAAAGCTCATGGCGTCCACGTTCACCTCGGGGTGCTCGTCGCCGATGAGCTTGTCGGCGCGGTGGCGGGCCTTGCAGGCGCGGCAGTCCAGCAGGGGGTCCGAGAAGCCGGCCACGTGGCCGGTGGTGACCCAGGTCTGGGGGTTCATGATGATGGCGGCATCGAGGCCCACGTTGTAGGGGCTCTCCTGCACGAACTTTTTCAGCCATGCCTTTTTGACGTTGTTCTTGAACTCGACGCCCAGAGGGCCGTAGTCCCAGCTGTTGGCCAGACCGCCGTAAATCTCAGAGCCGGGGAAGACATAGCCCCGGTTCTTGCAGAGATTGACGATCATATCAAGGGTCTTTTCGCTCTGTTCCATTGTAAGTACATCCTTTCCGTCCGCGGCTGGTTTGCCGTGTCGTGTTGAGTCGTTGTCCCGGCGGCTTTCCCCGCAGCCGGGCCTGCTTTTCCTGTTGAAAGCAGAGTACCTTTACTTTATCATGTTTTGCAGGGATTGTAAAGGCCCGCCCCCTCGCTCCGCCCCGCCCCGCCTCCAAAAAAACCAAGGCCCGGAGCGTTCCCGCTCCGGGCCTTGGAGTCATTTCTCAATGTGTATCACAGACAGGGTCTGTAATGATTTGAGGAAATAAGGGTTAATTAGTACTGAGCATCAGTCTTCTTCACGGTCTCGAAGACGACGATGACGTAGTTCTGCTTGGCAGTACCATCCTTGCCCTCAACAAACTTGACACCGAACTTAGCCTTGGGGGTAGCACCAGCAGTAGTAGAGTGATTAGCGTTGACGATGACCTTGTCGGTATCGACCTGGGTGGTGGCATTCTTGCCGACAGAGTCCTTAGTGGCAGTGTAGATGCTGTTCACAGCCCACTCAGTAGCCTTCTTAGCATCAGCGCTCTTGGGAGCCTTGACGACCAGGTAAGCGTAGGTCTTGCTGGTGGTGTTGACATCGGTGTTAGCGGTCAGAGTGGTAACCTCAGCAGTGACCTCCTCCTCTTTGCCATGGTAGGCCTTGGTCAGAACCTTCTTTGCAACGTTGTTCAGGTCGTTCTCGTAGACGTACTCGACAGTCTGAGGATTCTGAATAGCCTTAGAGTTCAGAGCCTTCTCCAGAGCCTTTGCCTTAGCAGCATCGCCCAGAGCGCAGCCAGTCAGCATGGACACAGCCATAACACCGGTGAGGACGACGGCCAGCAGTTTCTTTGCCATTTTCATGATTTTTGCCTCCATAAATAAAAATGAATTATACAGGCGGGCCATCCATTTCCGGCTGTCGGCCTGTGTTATCATTATACCCCACCCATTGTTTTTGTCAATATCTTCTTCGCATTTTTATCACATTTACAAATTCTTCTCTTTTCACTCGTGCATTTTCCACAAATTCACGGAGGGCTCTCAGTCACGCCGCAGGCGTGACAGCTCCCCCAGAGGGGGAGCCTTTGGCAGGCCGGATAACTTTCCACTGGACGCCTGAGGTTCGACAGGACGCAAAAGGGCGGGCCTTGCTTACGGGGACAGCGGCTTCTGGACAACGCTCCTTGTCAAGCTGCCGCTGGACTAGACAGCGGAGCACTGCTGTTTCCGAGATATTGTGCTTTGCTCGTCCAGACGAAAGCTGACCGACATGCCAATGGCTCCCCCTTTGGGGGAGCTGGCGAGGAGCTTGCGACGAGACTGAGAGGGCTAGGCCGCTTCCAAACAGCTCTGACACAGCGATAGTATCGCTCTGACAAAAAGCCTGCCTATCGCTGCGCAGCGGCTCTTTCCTGCCGGGCTTGCCCTCTCCGTCACCTTCGGTGACACCTCTCCCAAAGGGAGAGGCTTTGGCTCACCGAAAGGCGCAAAAAAACCCCCTTTCGGAGATTGCAGCTCCGGGAGGGGGTCTTTCCTTTTGGGTGAGCCAATGGACTCATTTGCTTCCACATTTACCATCTTTATTATATGCCATTCTCCGCAAAAGTCAAGCACTGCACAGAAAGTTTACAGTCACTCTTCTCTTGGCATCTCCTGTATCTTTTTGGCGAATTATATGTTATAATGGTTTTGCGGTTCACCCCGCGTATCTCACGGGAGAGGAGGTGGACGCGTTGGCCTATTTTCTCACATTTTTGGTATCTGTCGGAGCAGATGTAGTGTCGCACTTTATCTGCAAGTGGCTTGACAGGTGCGAAGAGAACCGCAAAGCCTAATTAAAAAGAAATCCCCCGGGGAGGTCGCAACTCCTTGGGGGATTTCTCATTGCTGGAGATGAAAGCGCTGGGTTCTCACATTTCTGTCTTTATTATATGCGATTCTCCGCAAAAGTCAAGCACTTCCCGTAAGCACTAAAAAGAAGACCCCCTTTCGGAGATAGCAGCTCCGTGAGGGGGTTTTCTTCTTGGTGAGTCAAATGACTAGCTTGATTACCACTTTCATTGTCTTTATTATATGCGCTTTTTCCAAAAAAGTCAAGCACTGCACAGAAAGTTTACAGTCACTCTTCTCTTGGCATCTCCTGTATCTTTTTGGCGAAACGTGTGGTATAATGGTTTTGCGGCCTTGCCCGCCCATTTATTCGGGAGGGGAGGTGAGAAAAATGGAAAGTATTCTTTCTTTCATACTGTCTGTCGGAGCAAATGTAGCAGCTTACTATATTTGCAAGTGGCTTGACGGATGGTTCATTGGCCGTAAGCACTAAATAAAGAAGACCCCCTTTCGGAGCGGCAACTCCGTGAGGGGGTTTTCTTTTGCTTTGGTGAGAACGATGGAAAGTATCATTCTTTCTTTCTTACTTTCATTATATGCCATTCTCCCCAAAAGTCAAGCGCTGCACAGAAAGTTTACAGTCACTCTTCTCTTGGCATCTCCTGTATCTTTTTGGCGAAACGTGTGGTATAATGGGTTTGCGGCCTTGCCCGCCCATTTTATGGGAAGGGAGGTGAAGCCCAATGGAGTCTATTTCTACCTTTATCCTGTCCGTCGCAGCGAATGTAGCGTCTTACTACATTTGCAAGTGGCTTGACGGATGGCTGACGGGCCGTAAGCACTAAAAAGGACCCCCTTTCGGAGATTGGAGCTCCGGGAGGGGGTCTTTCCTTTTGGGTGAGCCAATGGACTCATTTGCTTCTACCTTTATCACTTTTATTATATGCCATTCTCCCCAAAAGTCAAGCACTGCACAGAAAGTTTACAAGCACCCTCTCCGACCTTTTATTTATGATACTTCATCCCCGCGTTGATGGTGCAGGCGCGGTAGATCTGTTCGGTGAGGACAAGGCGGGCCAGCTGGTGGGGCATCGTGATGCGGCCCATGCTGAACCGGAGCGCCGCCGCGCGCTTGACCTCGTCCGAGAGGCCGTGGGACGAGCCGATGACGAAGGCCACGTCTCCCGCGCCGCTGTTTGCGCGGTCGGCGAGGAACTGGGCCAGCTCCTCGGAGGAGATCTGTTTTCCCTCGATGCACAGGGCGACGATGGCCGCGCCCCTGCGGACGCTGCCGAGGATGGCTCTGCCCTCTTTGTCCAGCGCCTTTTTCACCACGGCATCGGAGGCGTTCTTCTCTTCGATTTTTTCTTCCGGCAGCTCGACGATGCGGAAAGACGCAAACGCCGCCAGACGCTTCTGGTATTCGGCCACGCCCTCGGCGAAGTATTTCGCGTTGAGCTTGCCGACGCAGATCAGGTCGATATTCTGCATGGTTATCTTCTCCTTCCTCGCGCTCCAAAGGCTCTCCCTTTGGGAGAGCTGGCGGGCGCAAGCCCGACTGAGAGGGCAAGGCCGCTGACGGCGAATCCCAGACACAGCGATAGTATCGCTCTGACAAAGAGCCTGCCTATCGCTGCGCCCACGGCCCTTTTCTGCCGGGCTTGCCCTCTCCGTCACCTTCGGTGACACCTCTCCCAAGGGGAGAGGCTTTGGCAGTCCCCGCAAAGTGAACGGTTTCGCCAGAGGCTCCCCTACTAGGGGAGCTGTCGAGCGAAGCGAGACTGAGAGGTTGTACGAAGGGAAGCCTGACCGTGAGCCGCTGCTGAACTCAACCTCTCCGGCACGGCTGACGCCGTGCCACCTCCCCTACCGAGGGGAGGCCTTGGCATTCCGCAAAGTTTTCCTTCTCAGTTCAAAGTTTTCCTCTCACAGCATCGTCATCTGCTCCCCTTCATCCTCCGCGCGGACGAGCGCACCGGTGGCCGGCAGGCTGCGGACGCGGTAGCGGTGGGGATTTGCCAGTTCCAGCGTGTCCGCCGGGACGACAGAGGCGATGGTCTGGTTCTTTTTCAGGGTCACGACGGCCACGCCCTGACTGTCGCGGGTGGTCTTTGCGGCGATCTGCGCCGTGCCGACCAGAAGCATCCGTCCCGCGCTGGTGCGGATGGCCAGCTCCGTCTCCTCGGGCAGGAAGAACATGGTCGCCAGCGGCTCTTTGTCGCAGTAGGCTTTCAGCAGCTTGCGGCGGTTCTGCTTGGTGGCGTAGGAGCTGAGCGGGATCTTTGCGCACCGGCCGCCGGCAAAGAAGAAGAGCATATGGCCGCTGTAGTCGGAGGTAATGACCATGTCGAGGATGTTCTCGCCCTCGTCCATGCCCAGTCGGCCCGGCAGATAAATGCCCATCTGGGCCACCTTTCCGTCTTCCAGCTCGGCCAGACGCACCTTATACACCTGCTGTTTGTCGGTGAAGAAGAGCGCTTCTACGTTGTTCCGCGTCTCCACCTGCCGGACGATCTCGTCGCCCTCCTTGAGCTTGTGCGCACCGGCCGTGCGCAGGCTCTGGGGCGGGATCTTCTTCAGATAGCCCTCGCGGGTGAAAAAGACGGTGACGGGATAATCCGGCACGGCCTCTTCCTCGGCGCCGCCCTCTTCCTCGGGCAGGTCGTAGAGGATCTCGCTGCGGCGGGGCTGGCCGTACTTCTTTGCCACGTCGGCCAATTCCTTCATGATGATCTTGCGGATGCGGGCAGGCTTTGCGAGGATGTCGTTCAGATCGGCGATGTCGGCTTCCAGCTGCTCGATCTCGCCGGTGCGCTTGAGGATATATTCCCGGTTGAGGTGGCGCAGCTTGATCTCGGCCACATAGTCGGCCTGCACTTCGTCGATGCCAAAGCCGATCATCAGGTTGGGGACGACTTCCGTCTCCTCCTCCGTGGTGCGGATGATGTGGATGGCCTTGTCGATGTCCATCAAAATCGCCGCCAGACCCTTGAGCAGGTGGAGGCGCTTTTCCTTGCCGTGGAGGTCGTACCAGGTGCGGCGGCGGACGCATTCCATCCGGAAGGCCGTCCACTCCTGCAAAATCTCCCGCACGCCCATGACCCGGGGCTGGCCCGAGACAAGGATGTTGAAGTTGCAGCTGAAGCTGTCTTCCAGCGGGGTGGCCTTGAAGAGCTTGGCCATCAGCTTGTCGGCGTCCACGCCGCGCTTGAGGTCGAGGGTGAGCTTGAGGCCGTTCAAATCGGTCTCGTCCCGCATATCGCTGATCTCTTTGATCTTGCCCGCCTTGACCAGCTCCGCGATCTTGTCCATGATGGCCTCCACCGTGGTGGTGGGCGGTATCTGGGTGATCTCGATCATGTTCTCGCCCGGCACGGCGGCGTAGCGGGCGCGCACCTTCACGCTGCCGCGGCCATTCTCGAAGATGTCCCGCATCTGGGCTTCGTCGTAGAGGATCTGGCCGCCGCCCACGAAGTCCGGGGCCGGCATGGTGGTGGAGATGTCGTGCTTTGCATCCTTCATCAGGGCGATGGTGGTGCTGCACAGCTCTGCCAGATTGAAGGAGCAGATGTTGCAGGCCATGCCGACGGCGATGCCCAGCGTGTTGTTGGCCAGAATGGTCGGGAAGGTCACGGGCAGAAGGGTCGGTTCGGTGGTGGTGCCGTCGTAGTTGGGGACGAAGTCCACCGTCTCCTTGTCGATGTCCCGGAACAGCTCTTCGCAGACACCTTCCAGCTTTGCTTCGGTGTAGCGGGCCGCGGCGCAGGACATATCCCGGCTGTAGGCTTTGCCGAAGTTGCCCTTGCTGTCCACGAACGGCACCAGCAGGCTCTCATTGCCCCGGCCCATGCGGACCATGGTGTCATAGATGGCGGCGTCGCCGTGGGGGTTCAGGTGCATGGTGCTGCCCACGATGTTCGCCGACTTGGTGCGCGCGCCCTTGATCAGGCCCATCTCATACATCGTATACAGCAGCTTGCGGTGGGCGGGCTTGAAGCCGTCGATCTCCGGCAGGGCGCGGCTGACGATGACGCTCATGGCGTAGGGCATATAGTTCGTTTCCAGCGTGCGGGTGATGGGGTCTTCCAGCACACTGCCGGCGTTCAGTATCTCAACGCCCTCGCCCAGCTGGGGGCGGACAGGCTTTGCGGTTTTTTTGCTCGATTTTTTTGCCATTCTCGTTCCTCTTTAAGACACATCCAGATCGTCCAGATACTCTGCGCCGTGCTGGGCGATATGCTCCTTGCGGCCTGCGAGGTTGTCGCCCAGCAGGATGTCGAACACCTGCGCGGTGCGCTCCACGTCGGTGGGCATCACCTTGATGAGGCGGCGGCTCTCGGGGTTCATGGTGGTCAGCCACATCATCTCGGGGTCGTTCTCGCCCAGACCTTTCGAGCGCTGGATGGTGTATTTCTTATCGCCGATCTCCTCGAGGAAGGTGGCCTTCTCGGGCTCGGTGTAGGCGAAATAGGTGCGGTCTTTCGTGGTGATCTCGTACAGCGGCGACTCCGCGATATAGACATAGCCCTCGTTGATGAGGGTGGGGGTCAGGCGGTAGAGCATGGTCAGCACCAGTGTGCGGATCTGGTAGCCGTCCACGTCGGCATCGGTACAGATGACGATTTTATTGAAGCGGAGATTGTCGAGGTTGAAGGTAGCAAGCTCCTTGTTGTGCTTGCCGCCCAGCTCCACGCCGCAGCCCATGACCTTGATGAGGTCCACGATGACGTCCGACTTGAAGATGCGGGCATAGTCGGCCTTGAGGCAGTTCAGGATCTTGCCGCGGATGGGCATGATGGCCTGATATTCACTGTCGCGGCTGGTCTTGACCGCACCCATAGCCGAATCGCCCTCGACGATATACAGCTCCCGGCGGGAGGCGTCCTTGGTGCGGCAGTCCACGAACTTCTGCACCCGGTTCGCAAGGTCGATTTGGGTCGAGAGCGTCTTTTTGATGCTCTGGCGCGTTTTTTCGGCGTGCTCACGGCTCTGCTTGTTCACCAGCACCTGCTGACAGATCTTCTGGGCCTCGTCGGGCTTTTCGAGGAAGTAGACTTCCAGATAGTGCTTGAGGAAGTCGGTCATGGCCTGAGAGACGAACTTGTTGGTGATGGCCTTTTTGGTCTGGTTCTCATAGCTGGTGCGGGTGGAGAAACTGGACGAAACGTAGACCAGACAGTCCTGCACATCCTGAAAGCTGATGGCACTCTCGCCCTTTTTGTAGAGGTTCTTGTCCTTCAGATACTTGTTGATCTGGTAGACGAAGGCCGTGCGGACGGCGTGCTCCGGGCTGCCGCCGTGCTCCAGCCAGGACGAGTTGTGGTAGTATTCCAGCAGCTGCACCTTGTTGGAGAAGCAGAACGCCGCGCTCATCTTTACCTTATAATCAGGCTGGTCTTCGCGGTCACGGCCGGTGGCTTCGCTCTCGCAGCTGAACACCGGGGTCAGGCTGTCCTCGCCCGCCGTCTCAGCCACATAGTCGGCGATGCCGTGCTCATAGCACCAGCTCTCCTTCCACGGCTTGCCGGTGGCGGGGTCTTTCTCCTTTTCGTCGGTGAAGTTGAGGGTCAGGCCCGCGTTGACGACAGCCTGACGGCGGAGGACATCTTTATAGTAGCTGCCGGGGACGTCGATGTCGGTAAAGACCTCATCGTCCGGCTTCCAGTGGATGATGCTGCCGGTGCGGCGGCCCTTGTAGGGCTCTTTGTGCAGGCCGCCCACATTCTCGCCCTTCTGGAAGTCGAGGTGGTAGTGGAAGCCGTCCCGGTAGATGTCGGCGGTCATCCATGCCGAGGCGTACTGGGTGGCGCAGAGGCCCAGACCGTTCAGGCCGAGGCTGAATTCATAGTTGTCCTCGCCCTCGCCGTACTTGCCGCCTGCGTACATCTCACAGAACAGCAGCTCCCAGTTGTAGCGCTCTTCGCCCTTGTTCCAGTCCACGGGCATACCGCGGCCAAAGTCCTCGACGATGACACTGCCATCCTTGCAGCGGGTGACGTTGATGGTGTCGCCGTGGCCGTCGCGGGCCTCGTCGATGGAGTTGGAGACGATCTCAAAGATGGAGTGGGCGCAGCCCTCCACGCCGTCCGAGCCGAAGATGACGGCCGGGCGCTTGCGCACACGGTCGGCACCCTTCAGCGAAGTGATGCTTTCGTTGCCATATTCCTGTTTTCTTGCCATGCTGCTCCTCCCGGCCCCGGAATGTTCTTGCAGTGGAGCCGTCTCAAACGCTTTTGCTATATATAGGTATCTATTCCCACAGCGGGAGAAAAGCGATTCTTTTCATTCTTATTTATTAAACCATAGGTTGTTGAAGATGTCAAATATTCTTTCCCTGTCTGCCGCCCGCAAAAAGTGTCAGAAAAGTCAGTCTTATTTTAGACGATAACACGGGCAAAATAAAGAAAGTTCAAAAATTCTCAAAAAATTTTGCATTTACCCCTTTACAAAATCGAAATTTCAGGTATAATAATCATCGTCCGGTGCGCCTCTGTAGCTCAGTCGGTAGAGCAGGGGACTGAAAATCCCCGTGTCATTGGTTCGATTCCGATCGGAGGCACCAGTCAGGAGACCCAGCAGGGTTTCCAATATGCGGCCGTAGCTCATCTGGTAGAGCGCCACCTTGCCAAGGTGGAGGTAGCGAGTTCGAGCCTCGTCGGCCGCTCCATAATGGAGCAGCAATCGTTGTTCCAGTATGGCCCGGTAGCTCAGTTGGTTAGAGCCCCAGCCTGTCACGCTGGGGGTCGTCGGTTCGAGCCCGATCCGGGTCGCTTCGTCGGAATGTCAGACATTTGTCTGGCGGTCTTACAAGTAAGACCGCCGCAACAAATTCTGAAATTCCTCCTCTTCCCCACAAAATCTTGCTTCGCAAGCTTTCGCGGGGACCCCGAAATTCGAGAGAATCGCTCGGGAGGGTGCAAGGATAAATGCACCGAATATGCGGCCGTAGCTCATCTGGTAGAGCTCCACCTTGCCAAGGTGGAGGTAGCGAGTTCGAGCCTCGTCGGCCGCTCCAAATGGAGCAGCAACAGTTGCTCCGAATATGGTGACGTGGCCAAGTGGTAAGGCAAGGGTCTGCAAAACCCTCATCCACCAGTTCAAATCTGGTCGTCACCTCCAAAAGATTCCCGGGTGCTGAGGCATCCGGGATTTTTTGTTATTTTGCTCGTTAAATAATCTACTTATTGGGAAAAGCTTGTCTCCCCTCTTCGCTCTGTGCTATGCTAAAAGAGTCAGCGCTGTCCATCGTGGTGCTCTGCATCGTTTTGTTCAGCACCCCCATTGAGAGCTATATGAGCTACGCTCTCAACCGCATCTTCGACACCGCCATTGGCGTCATCGCAGCGCTGCTGGTCAACTACTTTCTGCCCCGGCCCCGGGTCGTTTCCCTCTGGGAAGGGTTCAAAGGCTCGTTCAAGAAGGACAGCAAAGTCTGAATGCTTGACAATCCTCGATAAAACGTATATAATGAAAGCAAGAAAGGTGCTGTCCTGCAAAATGGTCAGCTCCCTCCTAGCAAATCAAAGAAATGACCGCTCAGGTTGGGAAGTCTGGGGCGGTCATTTTCTTTGTCAGTCATCGGAATTATGTTTTGTGCTCGGCTTGTCCCGAAAGACATCCCTCGCGATCATCCATGTCACCTGAATGACACCAATGATCACTGTAGCCAGAAGGCCCAGAAGTACAAGTACAAGATTCAGATCCGTCATAAAGACTCCTCCTTAAACATTCATCATGAACTATCACTCAAAATGTCCGGAGGATGACAAAGTTGGCCTCCTCCGGACGATGTCAGGAGGAAGTCTGACCACCTGCATTTGCAGACAGCACCTTTCAGGACAGAATAACCCATCCATGAATATAGAATAACACACTTTTCGACGATTTGCAATCTGATTCATGCGCCCCGCTCCGGCGGGGCGCTTTTCTTTTGCCCTCTGCCGTGATACAATGGGCATACTATCACTTTCCCTGAAAGGAGGCCGCGCCATGCCTGCCGAACTTCACACCACCCTCACGCCGGACACCCCGGTACGCTATCTCAAGGGCGTCGGCCCCAAGACTGCCGAGCGGTTCGAGAAGCTGGGCATCCTGACCCTCAGCGACCTGCTCTGCCACTATCCCCGCCGGTATCTGGATTTTTCAAAGCCCTACTCCATCGCCGAGGCCCCCGCCGACACCGAGTGCGTCGTGAAGGCCGAAGTGTTTGCAAAGCCCGGCGGGCGCGTCCTGCCGGGCGGGCGGCGGATGGAGCGCATCACCGCCGGAGACGATGTATCCAGCCTCGAGATCACGTGGTTCAATAATCCATACGCCGCCCAGAAGCTGGAGCTGGGGCAGGAATACTATTTTCAGGGCATCGTGACGGGCGGGATGCTCCGCCGTCAGATGGTCAACCCGCAGGTGCGCACCGACGCACAGGTGAAGTCGTCGCCTTTCGAGGCCGTCTACCCCCAGACCGAGGGTCTGACCAGCAGCGCCATCGCCAAGTGCGTCCGCCAGCTCCTCCCCCACGCGGAGCTTCTGCCCGACCCGCTGCCCCCCGAGATGCTGAAAAAATACCGCCTGCTCTCCAAGGCCGACGCCGTCCGGGCCATCCACTGCCCCGCCACCGAGGAGGAAGCCTTTGCGGCGCGGCGGCGGCTCATCTACGAAGAGCTTCTGGTCTTACAGCTGGGCATCGGCCGGATGAAGAACCACGGCGCGGCCTCCACCGGCGCGCCGATGAAGAAGGCCGACCCCTCCCCTTTCTGGGAGTCGCTGCCCTTCTCCCCCACCGGCGCACAGCGGCGGGCCGTGGAAGAGATCCTGACCGACATGTCGGGCGAAACGTCCATGAACCGCCTTTTGCAGGGCGACGTGGGCAGCGGCAAAACGCTGGTGGCCGCCGCGGCCATCTGGGCCTGCATCCGGGCCGGGTATCAGGCCGCACTGCTGGCCCCCACCGAGATCCTGGCCAGCCAGCACGCCGAGAACCTGAACCGCCTGCTCTCCCCCTTCGGGATGCGGGCGGCCCTGCTCACCGGCGGCATGAAGGCCGCCGCACGCCGCACCACCCTCGCCGCCATCCGGGACGACGAGGCCGACCTCATCGTAGGCACCCACGCCATCCTCAGCGAGGGCGTGGAGTTCGCCCGGCTGGGTCTGGCCGTCGTGGACGAACAGCACCGCTTCGGTGTGCGCCAGCGTGGCCTGCTGGCCGAAAAGGCCGCGAACCCCCACCTGCTGGTCATGAGCGCCACCCCCATCCCCCGGACGCTGGGGCTGCTGATGTACGGCGACCTCGACATCTCCATCCTCGACGAGCTGCCGCCGGGCCGCAAGCCCGTCAAGACCCGCTGCATCACCGGCAAAAAGCGGGCCGACCTCTACGGCTTCCTTGATAGAGAAATCGATTCCGGACGACAGGCGTATATCGTCTGCCCTGCCATCGAGGACGCGGGCGGCAGCGGCCTGAACGCCGTCAAGAGCTACTATGAGGACATCGCAAAAGCCTATCTGCCGGACCGCCGGGTGGGCCTGATGCACGGCAAGCTCAAGCCGAAGGAAAAGGCCGAGGTGATGGACGACTTCAAATCCGGACGTCTGGACGCCCTCGTATCCACCACCGTCATCGAAGTCGGTGTGGACGTGCCGAATGCGACGGTCATGGTCATCGAAAACGCCGAGCGGTACGGCCTGAGCGCACTGCACCAGCTGCGCGGGCGTGTGGGACGCGGCGCAGCGGAGAGCTGGTGCTTCCTCGTCAGCGATAATGCATCGGAGTCGGTGCAGAAGCGGCTCAAGTTCCTCTGCTCCACTTCAGACGGCTTCGCCGTGGCGCAGTACGACCTCGAGACCCGCGGCCCCGGCGACTTCTTCGGGAGCCGCCAGCACGGTCTGCCGACCTTGCAGATCGCCGATTTGATGAACGACACCCGCACCCTCCACGCGGCCCAGAGCGAGGCTGCGGCCCTGCTGGCCGAAGACCCGCTTCTCGAACGGCCCGAGCATGCCCTGCTGGCCCGTCAGGTGGAGCAGATGTTCGACAAAGCCGGTGCAATGAATTGAGTAACGAAAAAGGACTGCCCGCGGCAGTCCTTTTTCGTTATCTTCTCTTCCACCACGGCTTCTTCTCGCCGATGCTCACTACATCGCAGAAGAGGCAGCGGCTCTTGGTAGAGAGCTGCACATCCTTGTGATGGCAGCCGAAGAACCATTTCTCGTAAGTCGTTTTCATGACGACCTTGTCGAGGAAGAGGTGCAGCCGGTTATTCTCGCCCTCTGCCAGCACACTAAAATCCAGAAACTTGCTTGGCGCGTCGTGGGTCAGCACATAATCTACCTGCCAGCCGTTCGCTTCCAGCGCGGCCTCGCAGCGGGCGTATTCCTCGTCCGAGGGCATCTCCTGCGGCCACCAGTTGACGTGGACTTCCCGCTCTTCCTTGTCCGGACTTTCCGCTCCGCCGAAGCAGAGGTACTTCTTCCCTTCCAGCTCCAGTACGCTGCCCCGGCAGACGTGGTACACATTGCCGCCCAGCGGCTGCACCAGCCCGCCAAACCGCTCCTCGGCGGGGTACTGTTCCAGCAGGTCATAGTTCTCGTGGCTGCCATCGAGGAAAAGGATGGTATAAGGCCGCTTGCGCAGCCAGTCCAGATTCTTCTGCTCGGCCTTGCTGCCGTCCCACACAAAGCCGAAATCGCCCAGCACAACGACGAAATCGCCCTTGCCGGCCCGGCGCAGCCCCCCTTCTTTGAAGCGGTCCAGCTCGCCGTGGGTGTCGCCCGTAAGATATACCATCCTCTGCCTCCTTTTGCGGAGTGTGAAATCGTCCCAAAAGCCTTGTCACGCCCCGCCAAACCTGTTATTATAAAGTATAAGGCCCTTCGCTGAGCCTGTTTTGTTCCGTAAGAACGGACAGCACATTTTGTCCGATACTCTAATATATTATCGCTTTTTGAGGAAAATGTCCACATGAAACGTATCGTCACCCTATTTCTGAGCCTTATCCTGCTGCTGAGCTGCCTGTGCGCGCCGGCTTCGGCCATGTTCGACCCCAGCCTCTTTTACGATGTGCAGGCCAAGAGCGCCTACATCGTCAACACCGACACCAACATCATCGTCTACGACAAGGACAGCTCCCGTCAGGTGCCTGCCGGGGGCCTGACCAAATATATGACCATCGCGCTGCTGCTGACGAATTACGCCGACCAGCTCGACAACACCTTCCAGATGCCCTTCGCCATCTCGGATTACGTCCACAACAGTGACAATGCCGATATGCGCTCCAATGAGACCTTCACCTACCGGGAAGCCGTCTACGCCATGCTTCTGCGCAACGCCAACGAGGCCGCGATGGGCCTTGCCTACAGCCTTTCGGGCGGCGACCTTGCAGGCTGGGTGAGCCAGATGAACACCCTCTCCCAGCGCATCGGCACCACCGGCAGCACCTGGACGGATGCCTGCGGCCTGGACAGCGGCAATGTGACTACTGCCGTGGATATGTACCTCATCCTGCGGTATCTGATGAGCTTTGACGCCTTCGTGGATATCTCGTCGGCCCCCGCCTTCACCATGCCCGCCAAGGAAAAGCACACCAAGAGTTTCGTGCTGCTGAACCAGAATGTCGCCCTCAACAAGACCAGCGGCGGCAGCTTCTACCGCAAATCTATGCAGGGCGGCATGTGCGATGTGATGGCCTACAAAAACGACCACGGCGACCAGAGCTATGTTTCGTGGGCCAATCAGGACGGCTCCACCTATATCTTCTGCATCATGCAGAGCCCCGACACCTGTGACACCTACGGCTACGCCAACCGCCGCCCGGCCCTCTATGAGACGACCCGCCTCATCGACTGGGTGTTCCAGAGCTTTTCCATCCAGCCTGCGCTGGACACCGACCTTGCTCTGGCAGAGATCCCCGTGAAGTATTCCTCCGACACCGACACCCTCAAGCTCTACCCTGACAACAGCATGATGACCCTGCTGCCCTCTTCGGGCGACGGCACCGTGACTCAGAAATACTTCCATCTGCCCGACTATGTCTGCGCCCCCGTCCAGCAGGGCGATGTTGTCGGCACCGTGGAGCTGAAGCTGGCCGGCGAGACCATCGGCATGGTCAACCTCATCGCCGGGCAGGACGTGAGCCGGAGCAGCCTGCTCTACTCTTTCTCGAAGCTGCAGGAGTTCTTCGGCAGCCTCTACCTCAAGGTTGTGCTCGTCGTCAGCGCCATCTGCGCCATCATCTATGTGGCGTGGGTCCTGCTCAACTCCCCCCACACCCGCCATTCCTCCAAAAAAGTCCACCGCTATGGCCGTCCCCGCGACTGAGCCGTGCGGTCAGCTTCTTTTCTGAAAAAGCTGTAAAAAGCAGTTGACAAATACGCCCCCAAGTGGTAATATATACAGGCAGTCCGTGACTGCGAAGAACTGTATCTGGGCGTGTTCCCGAGTGGCCAATGGGGACAGACTGTAAATCTGCTGCTTTTCAGCTTCGGTGGTTCGAATCCACCCGCGCCCACCAAAAATGCTCAGCGTATGAAAGTACGCTGGGCTTTTTGTTTTGCCAGACCATAGCAAAAGCCGGCTGATGTCATTCACACCAGCCGGTTTCCTTTTACACCTTCGGATTTTTCTCTTTCCTCTCAAGATAGAGGAAGAAGCAGACATTCAGCACGATGCCCACAGCGGTAGAAGTGGGCGCGGCCAGACCGGTCATGGTCAGGCTGGCGTTGGGCTGGATGCTCATGATGTAAGCCATCGGCAGGCGGACCAGAAGGGTCTGCACGAGGCCCTGCACCATGGACCCAGACGGTCTTGTTGTTGCCGTTGAAGCAGCCTACCATGCCGAACAGCACCGCTGTGACGATCGTCTCAGGCGCAAAACCGCGCAGATAGGCGAAGGCATTCACAATGACGGCGGCGTCTGTAGTGAAGATGCCGGACAGCAGGTCGCCCTTGAACCACACCGGCACAAACACCGCACAGCCGAAGATCAGACCGATGGCAATACCGGTTAACAGAGTCTGTTTGGCCCGCTTTTTGTTGCCGGCACCGACATTCTGAGAGACGAAAGAGGCCATCGACTGCATCAGAGAGCTGGGAATGAGCATGGCGAAGTTGACAATCTTGCAGGCCACGCCGTAGCCGGAGGACGCTTCCAGACCCAGACGGTTGACGAAGGCGCAGAGCGCCAGAAAACAGAAAAGAAACCTGCGTCAGAAACTCCTGCAAAGCCAGCGGCAGGCCAATGTCCAGGAACTTGCGGCACTGGCGGTTGAGACGGAAATCAGTCTTTTGAGCTGGAAAGGCAGATGTTTTTTCAGCAGCATCGCCACAGCGCACACGACGCTGACAGCCTGCGCCGCCGCGATGATGGCGGACACCACAGTGCCGTCGACGACGACCTGCCCGATGTACTCGGGGTGCTTTTCGCCCAGATAGCGGGCGATGAGGACGGTGATGCCCATTGCAAACTGGGTCACTACAAAAGGCCGGGGAACAAATTTCTTTGACAGACCTTGCCGCTGCAGTCAAGGCCGAGGAAAAGGCACCAAAAGCCAAGAAGTCACGCACAGCCAAGCCGAAAAAGCCGTCCATCCGGGTACAGCTGAATGCCGCAAAAAAGGAGCAGAGCAAGCAACCGCCGCCACGGGAAAAGACAAAAGAATTGGAGGTGTAAACCGTGGAGAAGTTTGAAAATATGGACTTGATCGCTGCGCTGGAAGCCATTATGCACCAGAACACCGCATACTATCAGAGCGATTTTGCCTATGACATCAAGATGCTGCGGGAGGCCGCCCGCAGCGACCAGCCGGAAGATAAGCTGCTGTTGTGGCTGTCCCGGCCTTCTGGAACATTCTGCTTCCGGGAACGGGACGTGCTGCTCAAAGACACGCAAGCCTACAACACATGGAAATTCTGCGGCGAGCAGACCTGCGACAGGATCCTTGCCTATGCGGTGGAGTTGACCGGCGCGGCCAACGGAACTGTGCAAGGCAATCTGTATGAACTGGACTATCAGCAGCATTTCCAGCATATCCGGGATGCCGCTCTGCTTGTGGGTGCCAATCGCCTGATCTACGAAAGTGGGATGCGGGAAATTGGCCTCAAAGAGCATTTCGACAGCCGATCGGACAAATATTTTGGAGAGTTCGTGCGGTATGAAATGCAGCCCCGTGACCCGGAACTTCTGCAAGCGGCCATCCGGCAGGAGCAGCGCAGTCGGGAATCTGCACAGCCCGGTGATTTCAAAGAACACCTTGCGGCATTGCACACCGGGCTGATCGAGGCCGAGGCACAGCGTATCGTAGCCGATATGAAGCGTCTGGCTGCTCCCAACAGCCCGGACAAGAATCATTTCATGGTAGAGGTATCGCCCTATTTCACCAAGCTGGCATCCAGCCGGGACACGGACCAGCTGCTTGCCATGCTGCCGTATAAATCTTTACATCTGTCCAGCGTAAAAGACCGTTTTGGCATCTACGCGCTGGTTGACAAAAACGAGAACCGAGATAAGAACATTCGCAAACCCCGTGCTTCCGTCCGCAAGCAGCTTTCCGAAACAAAGCAGGCCGCCAGCCCGAAAAAGGCAGCGGCCCGCAGCAAACAACACGAAATGGAGGTCTGACCATGAATTTCAGCGTAGAAGAAGAAAATTTGATCTGTATGTACCACACCTCTGACCGCCGCCGCACGATGGCACGGATGCTGGCCGCCCTGCTGGATATGGACACGGAAATGCGGCGGCTGGCAAACGGTACCATTGCAAAGTTGGAGCACATGACTGATGCCGACTTTGACGGACAGAGGTTTGATTTTGTGGGTGAGTAATAGTGTTCATTTGACAACCACACATTATTTTCAACAAAAGTAATGTGTCATTGTCAGTACAGAAATAGCCGGACACGGTGGCTGTAGCGCGACAAGTTTTTTGAGAAATTGGGACAGCATACTTGAGAAAAAACGGGCCAATCTTAGAAGCATTTCCGAGCCTGCTCGCTTGCGTCAACCGCCCCCCCCCCCCCCCCGCACACCGGGACGGCACCCGCAATGTTGAGT
>OASX01000241.1_pt1 | contig 62122 bp, 54 predicted proteins | sample 1516531 | NCBI WGS metagenome assembly OASX01 (sample SAMEA2579911, study PRJEB22360) | human gut metagenome | biome: human gut; feature: human-associated habitat; material: faeces | place: Denmark | collected 2008/2010
CCATGCGGCGGCCCTCCCTGGGGAAACACCCCCCCCCCCCGCCACTCCGGCAGGCCCAGCGGCTGCAGAACGCCGTCGGGCAGACGGCGGCAGAGGCCGTAATCGCGGTAGGTTCCTTCCGGCTCCCGGAAGTCCTGACTGTAGAAGACTTCGATGTCTTTCCTGTCCGAGAAATCCTGCGGGTGAGCCGCATCGCACAGGCAGGCCCAGCGCAGCACCACCCGGCTGTCGGGCCGGACGGCACGCACGCCCTGGGCAAAGGCATTGATGGCCGCAGGCACACCACACACCGGGTTTGCAGCCACATAGCCCACCTTGTCGCTGTGGGAGACGATGCCCGCCAGCATTCCCAGCAGATAGGTCACCTCATAGGTGCGGGGATAGTAGGTGCGCACCAGCGGATGGGGCGCACTGAGGGAACAGTTCAAAAAGCGGGTCTTGGGGTGCTGGGCCGCGACCTTCAGGCAGGCGGTGTGCATCCGGGCGCTGGTGGTGAAGACGATGTCCGCGTGGTCGTGGGCCACCTCTTCCAGCACCTGCTCTGTGTCCACCTCGGGGTTGATATTCTCCCGGCAGCTGACATAGAGCTTATCCGGGAAAGCTTTCACCAGCGCGGCACGGCCCTTGTCCTGTCCGCGCACCCATGCGCTGGTCTGGGCGTTGTGCTCGTGGAGGAACACCACCCGCAGCTCGCTGGGGCGGGAGCTGAAAATGTTCAGCTTGCTCAGCAGCGGCTCCGAGCTTTGCTTCGGCTCCAGCAGCAGTTCCACAGCGTGGGGCTCTGCCAGAATTTTCACCTCGTCCCAGAGGCGGGCCAGATTCTCCCGCACCTCGGTCGGGGTGGACTCGCAGGCGTCGGCATAACGGTACACCGACAGGTACACCAAAAGTGCGTCGCCCGGCGTCAGGCCCAGTGAGCCGCCGCCCAGCGCATAGAACTGCTGGCTGAACATGGTGTAGAGGGACGAGAAATTCAGCCGGTCGTCCTCCGTCCACGCCTCGCCCGTGGCCTTGCAGACCAGCGCCTGCAGCTTTGCATAGCCCCCCAGCCGGGAGAAGCCGACGTAGTTGACGCGGGAAAGCTTGTAAAAATCAAGGAACTCGTAATAGAGCTTATTCTCCAGCGTGTCGTTCTTTGCCGGGATGAGCCGGGTGACAGTGCCGGGAATTTTGACGGCCTCATAGTATTTGAGGACGGAGACGCGCTTATTGCCCTCCTGCACATAGAATTTGTTCAGGTATTCGAAGGCAATAATAGGGGTGTGGATCCCCTCTTCCAGATGGGCGTCACAGAGGTTCGACCACTTGACCGCAAACTCGGTGTCGTCGTCCAGAAGAGGCATGAAATTGGAGGCAAAGGCGGTGTGGCGTCCGGCGGTCTTGGTACCCACGATGCTCTCGGCCGGGATGTCCACCAGACCCAGAGGCTCCTGCGCCACGATGTCCACATCGGTGAGGATGTCGTCCAGCACCGCGAGATAGGGCGACTGCCCCCGGGCCACATTGGCCCGGTAGGCGCGCTGGCCCGCACGCTGGGCGCTGCGGTAATCTTCTATCATAAACAAAACTCCTTCTGCTTTTTCAGCAAGCGAAGAGGGATACTTTCCTCTAAGGGATAGTATAGCATGAAAATCGAAATTATGGGAGACTTTCTCGCCGCAAGGTGTTGCTTTCGCACAAATTTTAAGGTACGATAAAAGAAACACACGTTTCTTGTGAGGTAAGCTATGCTTTGTGAAACCCTTCCCCGGCTGGAAGCCGACGAATATCCCGGCGGTCTGTGGTACTACGAGCCCCACACCTACCAGCCCTACCGCTATGTGCTGGGGCGGGTGGGCCGCCGCCCGCTGGTGTGCATCGGCATCAATCCCAGCACCGCCCAGCCCGGCGCACTGGACCCCACTCTGAAGAGCGTCGAGCGTCTGGCCAACGCCAACGGCTTCGACAGCTGGATCATGTTCAACGTCTACCCCCAGCGGGCCACCAACCCCAACGACATGGACAAAACGCCCGACCGCGCCCTCTGCGACGAAAATCTCCGCTGGCTGCAGGCCGTGCTGGCCCAGACCGAGCCCACCATGTGGGCCGCATGGGGTACTCTGATTGAAAAGCGGGACTATCTGCCCGGCCTGATGCGGGAGATGGTTGCCCTGACGCGGGAAGAGAACATCCCCTGGGTGACCTTCGGCCCCCGCAGCAAAAAGGGCCACCCCCACCATCCCCTCTACCTGCGCAAGGACTCCGCGCCGGAGCCTTTCGATGTAGAAAACTACCTCAATACCTGTTTTGAATGAATCTCTCAGGGAGGGAACAGCATGACACCGGAACGATATAAAAGACTGACAGACTGGCTCGAGGGACATCCCGCCCTGCGGGAGGGCATCATCCTGCTCAACCGCTGGCTCCCCCTCGTGCCTTTCGTCTGCTATCCGGTGCTTCTGGTGCTGCTCAACCTCCGGTGGTTCACGATGCTCACCATCGGACGGGGCGGCGGCGCTCTTGATTTTATGCAGGTCATTGCCCGGGCCATTCTCGTTCCGGGTCTGGCGTTCTGGCTGGGGACCATCCTGCGGGCGAGGCTCAACTTTCCCCGCCCTTATGAGCAGCCGGGCTTCGTGCCGCTGGTATCTAAGGGGACCCACGGCAATTCCTGCCCTTCCCGCCACGCACTCAGTGCCGCCGTCCTCGGGATGGTGTGGCTCTACTTCTACCCTGCCGTCGGCGTCGTGATGCTGGCCATCGCCGCCCTCATCTGTCTGCTGCGGGTGCTTTCTGGGGCGCACTTCGTCCGGGATGTGCTGGCAGGCGCAGCCTTCGGGCTTACGTTCGGCTTTGTGGGGATGTGGCTGCTGTGAGAAGCCTTTTGCAAAAAGCGCAAAAAAGTTTCAGATTTCTCTTGACAGAACCCCGGGGCTATGGTATTATACTTCTCGCAGCGTGCTTCGGCTCACAGCTGCGAACCATATCAGGACCCAATGGGATAACAACGTGCGCCCGTAGCTCAGGTGGATAGAGCAACTGCCTTCTAAGCAGTGGGCCGGGGGTTCGAGTCCCTTCGGGCGCATTGATGTGGTGCCCATAGCGTAGTCGGTTAACGCGCCAGATTGTGGATCTGGAGACCGTGGGTTCGAGTCCCACTGGGCACCCCACTAAAAAGACCCGCGAGCATATGCTTGCGGGTCTTTTTCTATTGTGGGGATGTCCAGTGCAGCCGAACCGACCGCCGCCTGCGGCGGAAACAGGGAGGTGAGGCTGGGGCCGCGCTCTGATTTTTCAAGGCTCCGCCAAGGGGCTGCGGAAAAATCAGCAAGCGCAACTCGTGAGCTACTCTCCCTCCTCTTCTACTTTATAAACAAACCAAGGCCGCAGCTCAGAACACCTTTCCGTGTTCCACGCTGCGGCCTTTTCGTATTTCTCAGCTTCCCAGCTGCTTCAGGATATTATTGACCTCATCGTTGGAGTAGCCCTCCTTCAGCAGTTCGCTGCGGATGGCCGTGTCGCTCCTGCCCTGCCGGTAGAGGCGGGCTGCGCTGTAAGGTACGATGGTGCTGCCTCCGGACGACAGCACTGACCCGCTGCCCGAGCCTCCCGAACCGCCCCCACTCTTTGCCCCGGCGTTTGCCGCAGCCTGCTGGGCGCTCTGGGCTGCCTTGGACTGCTTGAGCGCCCATTCGCCCTTTGCGATATTCAGCTTTTCGCTGGTCACATTGTTGTTGAACTCCTGCTGGCGCAGGGTGTCCTGATACTGCCGCTCCGCCTGCTCGTTCTTGTACTTCTGCTGGGCAAGGCTGTCCTGCCGCTGAGTCTCCTGCATCTGCTGGCCCCACGCAGCGTCAGCACGCTCGGCCGCGTAGGCGCGGTCTTTCGCGTACATATTGTATCCGGTGTTGGCCAGCGCACCCACCAGCGAGCCGATGCCGGTGGTCCCGGTGATGGCCAGCTGCACCGCGTCGCCGATGACGCCCAGAATGCTCAGCACATTATTGAATGTCTGCTGGCGCTTGGCGATGGCCTGCTGCTCCTGATTGGAATAGTAGCCGTACAGGGTGTTCAGTCGGCCCAGATAGTCCTGATAGCGGCCATAGTCCTGCTCGTAGGCAGCATTGTAGGCGCTGCCCTTCCGGTCGAGCTGACTGTAATAGTCCGACAGCTCCGCGTTATACTGCGCCTGTGCGTTCTTCTCCTGCGTGTTGAGCTGGTCGATCCGGGTCACGACATCGTCGCCCTCACTGTTGTAGGTGTCCAGCGCCAGCCGGTAGAGGGACGGCAGGGCGTCGTTCAGCGCGCCCATCTGCTGCTGGTACGCCTGCTGGGCCGCACTGGCCGCATAGCTGGAGCCGTAGCCGCCGGTGAGAGCCGCAGCCTGTGCGGCGGCGTCCGCGCTGGCGTTGCGGGCGTTCTGGGTGTACTGCCGGGCATACTGGCGGTAGAGCGGATCCTGTGCATAGCTGTACTGGAAGCTGTTCCGCTCCAGCAGCTGGCCGATGAGGTCTTCGATGCGGCCCTGATAGGCGCTCTCATACTTGCCCGGCCGGTTCTGCTGCCAGTTTCTCAGGTCCGCTGCTGCGTCGGTGACGCTCTGGCCGGGGGTGTACACCGCATTTGTCAGTGCATTCTCCACCTCTTTGCGGCTGTTCAGTCCCGCCGTGCTGTAGGAGGACTGGACTGCAGGCCGGGCAGTCACATCTTCCAGCAGCTGCTGTTCTTTCTTTTTCTCGGTGCTCATAAATTCTCCTTTCTCACTGGATGCTGTTCAGCCGGGCGCGCAGCGGCTCCGACATATTTTCCACGTCCAGATTGCAGAGCACATATTGTAATTGCTCCTGCATCTGGTATAAGTAGTTGCGGATGGCGCGGGCATCCTCCGCGTCCATGTTCTCGCTCAGATGGGGCAGGCCGATCTTCGAAAGTCCCGTGACACTTGCCATGTTCAGTTCACCTCCTGTGCCAGAATGCCGCCCTTCGCGGCGGCGCTCGTCCGGGTCAGGCTGCGCAGGGTGAGCTGACCTCTGCCCTTCAGCCGGAACCGCAGGCTCCCGCACCGCCTCGGCACAAGCGGAACATCGAAGCAGCGCCGCCCGTCGGCGGTCAGCTGGGCCAGTGTCTCCCACTCCCCGCTGTCGTAACTCACAGCCACCTCGATGCGGCTCTTCACCCCGGCCTCGAGCCGGAGCGTCAGCCGGGAGAGATACAGCTCTTCCGGGCTGTCCAGCCCGATGTTCCCGCTGACGAGCTCGAAGCTCACGCCGTCCTCGATGCCGCCCGCCTGCTGCCAGTTCTCCTCCCGGTCTGCATCTGCGGCCCAGATGGCCTTTCCGTCCCAGAGATAGAGCTGCCCGCCGCTTCCGGCCATCTCGTAGGAGCATACATCTTCCTCCTGCCAGAGCCCCCGTTCGGTGTCGTAGACCAGCAGCCGCACGGCCTGGGCTTCGCCGCTGCCCCGCACGAGGTGCAGATAATACCGCCCGTCCAGCGCGCCGCCCAGCGCCGACTTTACGTTCCGCAGCCGGGCCGGGTCGAGGGCCGTCGAGACTTTGGTGGGGATGCTGCCGTCCCAGGCCATCACGCCGTCGGGCGAGAGATAATAAAGCGTCTCGTTGATGACGCAGAGGCTCCGGGCAGCGCCCTTTGCCACGCCCCTGCAGCGCAGGCTGCTGAGCTGGAAATCCGAGGGCTTGGAGCCGTAAAGCTTGTGAAGGGTGTTTTCCTTGAAGAAAAGCGCGTATCCCATACAGGTAGCCGCGCCGGTAAATGCCCCGTCGCTGCCCACGGTCACGGCATAGCTGTCGGCGGCAATGCCCCGGTAGGAGAACCAGTTGGTGGGGTCGCCCAGCTTGCAGGCGTAGATGACATTCTCCTTGTTGGAGCATCCCCACACCCGGTTGTCGCACTCGGTCAGGTAGTCCATGTCCGGCACCCGGCGTTCCAGCTCCACCACCTCTGCCGAGACGAACTCCCGGCTGACGCTGCCGTCCAGACTCACCCATCTTACCGCTGCGCCGGTGCGGGTCAGACGGCCATAGAACCACTCGCCGCCCGGGTCGGCCTTGACGCGCAGAGCATCTGCGCCGGCGTCGTAGACGATGCGGTCGCCGTCCAGCTCGTTCCACTGCCCGGCCTGTTCCGCTGCAGAGCCGGTAAGGGTCACGGTGTCCTCTGCCGCAAAGTCTGTCCCCACCCCCTTTGCCGAGATGCGGCAGTAGTCCAGCACCACCGCCGACCAGTTGCCGGACGCCTTACTATATACTTCCAGCGTGCTCTCGCTGCTCCACGGCTTTTCCGGGTCTTCCACCCGCAGGAAAAGCTGGCCGTCCGTCGGCTTGTCGGGCTCAGCAGGGCCGCAGCTGCTCACCTCGTAGACCTTGCCCTCCGCGTCGCAGGGTGCAAACTCCACGCTGGTGTTTTTGCCCGACCACACCGCGCCCAGAGCGCTCACCCTCCGGCTGGCAGTGTCGAAAGCCAGCTTGTCCGGGAAGATCAGGATCCTCGTTCCGATGCCCACCAGCGTTTTCCTGCCGTCCTCCACGGCGTCTTTCAGAGTCACTTTCATCTCATCCGTGTCATCCGGCGTGTAGACGAGGTCTCTGCCGCAGACGGTCAACAGGCCGTTCAGGTGATACATCCCGTTCAGGTCTGCTTCCTCCCGCAGCTTCCGCCTGGGCAGACGGGTGCTCAGGGCCGGGAAATTCCGGGCCGAAAAGTTGATGCCCGCGCTGTACTCTGCCTCGGTGCAGCTGTACGTCTCGTTCAGCCCGCCGAACACCCGCAGCATGTTCCGGGTGTTTTTCAGGCCGTTCCGGTTCGAAAGTATCATCTTTCTCCCTCCTTACCAGCGCCAGCTGCAGCCCCGGGCGGGCAGATTCTTCCGCCGCAGCCACGCGGCCAGTTCGGCTAAGATGCTGTTGTACTGGGCCTGCTCACCGGCGTACCGGTCGTTCTCGCCCAGCGCGGCGTCCGTCATGGCGCACAGATAGTGCGGGTACAGGCTGTCGAAGGGCGGCGGCACCAGCAGCACGTCGTCATCCCGCAGACCGTTGTCCCACGCAATGTCCGCGCCCACGCCCTCCCGGCTGTCGGCGCTGCTGGGCCGGAAAAATTTCTCCCGCAGCATCCCGTCCACCTCGCACAGCCAGCGCTGCCGGGTGCGGGCCGCGACACGGCTGCCCGGGCGCAGCTCTTCGGCCCGTTCCATCGCTTCTCCTACCGTCATAAAAAGCCTCCTTTCGCTTTTTCCAAAAAGGCCCGGCAGAAGCGGCCTTCTCCGCCGTTTCTGCCGGGCCGCGTTGTCTTATTTTACTGGGCCGCAGTCTCTGCCGCAGCGATGCGGGCGGCGGTGTACTCGTCCTGCTGCTGGCTGTGTTCCAGCACCTCGGCCACCTCAGGCGGCACTTCCACCTCCACGCCCCGGCGGATCTTGTAGCTCACGCCGTTGACGCTCACGAACAGATCGCCCTTGTACCGGCTGTTGTCCTTGAACAGCCGGATGCGGACATTCTTCTTTTCTGCCATAGCTTCTCCTTTCTGATGGACCTGCCCTCGTAAACAAGGCCCACCCTTTTCTGTTTTTACTGAGCCTTTCTCGTCCAGCTCAAAGCAGCCCGGCCTGCCAATGGCTCTCCCTTTGGGAGAGCTGTCACCGCAGGTGACTGAGAGGGCTCAGTTTGCCGCCGCAGTGGTGGAATAGCTGGACACGCTCTCGATGCGCACCATGTACTGCTCCACCAGACGCTCGGCGGCGCGCATCCCCTTCCAGCCCACAGAGGCGCGCTGGTTCAGCGGATCGTCGCCGTAGCCCAGCTGCTTGACGATGTGCTCCAGGCCGCCGCCTTCCAGCTCGGTGACGCCGTAGGCGTGGGCGCCCAGCACAAGGGTGCCGAAAACGGCCAGACCCTCCGGGCAGGTAGCGTCCTTCCAGATCTTCGCCTCGCTGGTCTCGATGAAGCGGATGTTGCCCAGCTTGCCGATCTCGCCGCGGTACATGGTGTCGGGGTCGGCGTACTTGTGGGCCTCGATGAACTCCTTGCAGGTCTTGAGGTCGTAGGCGGCGTAGGGATGGATGATGGCGATGTAGCTGTCGCCGATGGGGTCAGCATTCATCGCGCCCAGCTGTGCCGCCGCCTGGAAGAACAGCTTCGGGGTCAGGGTGCAGCTCTTGTCCAGCGCCTTGCGGCTGGTGACGGCAGTCTCGGCGCCGTCTGCGGAAAGCTTCGGCGCATAGATGACGTTGGTGCCGCCGGCCAGCACATCGCGGGTGATGCTGTCCATGGTGCGGCCCGCCTGGCTTGCCAGAACGCGGGTAGCCTGTACCACATTGTTGTCGATGGCCGTCATCTGCAGCACATCGGTGAGCGGAGTCCAGCCGCCGTACTGGTGCAGGTCGCTGGTGATGGTGGTCACGTTCAGGGTCTGGCCGTTGGGAGTCACGCCCTCGGTCAGCGGGGTATCGGCCTTGGGCAGGCTGTCGTACTTGCGGAACTCAATGGTCTTGCCGCCGTTCTGGGGTACGGGATAGTAGTCCGCGAACTGGTCATGCACCAGACGGGGCTCTGCCTGGTCGATAAGGCGCTTCTCGTAGAAGGTCTTCATCTCGTTGGTCATGGTGCCGGTGGTGTTCTGCAGGCTGGCAGAAGGGTCGGCAAAGAGCTGGAGGTCCATCTTCAGGTTGTAGCTTTTCATGTCATTTGTCCTTTCTGTATCAAAATTTTCAAAAACTGATCTTCACCCCGTGCATCGCACGGCGTTCCAGCGCCTCACGCTGGGCGCGGGTCATGCTGGCCACATCGGCCCGGGTGATGGCCGCACCGCCGGGGCTGGTGCCGTTTTCCGCCGGGCGGGCCGAACGCTGGCGGATGCGCTCCACGACGCCCTGCTCCACGGTCTGGGCGGTCTGGCGCAGAGCGTCGTTGTAGTGGGCCAGACGGTAGGCGTCACCCATCCGCATCCCGGGCAGCTCCATCAGGTGGCGCATCTCGGGGTTCGCCAGCTCCTGCTTGAGCGAAAAATCCGGCATATCCCGGCGAAGCATCGCTTCTTCCGCCGCCCAGCGGGCGTGGAGGGCGCGGACGGTGTTCGCGCCCTCTCTCAGGCCCGGGATGGGCGGCAGCGGCGCAGGTCGTTCGGGCGGCGCAGGACGCTCTTCCGGCTCCTGCACCGCTGCCGGTGTCGGCACACCCGAAGCTTCCCGGCCCTCATCCGCCTTCATAGTCCCGGAGGCGATGGCCTGCTGAGCCTGTGCATGGCTGAGGGCAGGAGCGGAGGGGGCGGCGGCATCGCCGCCCGCCGAGGCAAAGAGCTGCAGATCCACCATCGACTGTTCTCCCCGTCCGCTCAAATCGGCGAAGCGGACATTGTCCGGGTAGCGTTCTGCCAGCAGAGCAAAGCCCGCCTTTGCAAATTCGAACGCCCCCTCCACCCACGGTTTCTGGGGTGCTGCCGCCGTCACGGCCAGACGCAGGCCATCCGGCTCGTCCCACACGCCGCTCCTGGTGCCTTCCTCGCCCGCCAGCAGGGCGCAGAGGGTCTGCATCAGGGTGCTGGCCCCCGCACACACGATGTCCTGCCCGGCGGGGGCATAGCCCGCATGGCCCGAAGCTTCCAGCCGGCAGGTGGGGCCTGCCGGGCCGTCCAGCTCGGTGTAGTTTACTTTTATCATCTCATTTCTCCTTTCTGCGTCTTCATCGCCCTCGCCATCGCAGCCGTGCTCAGCTCCTGTGCCGGGCCGCTGAGCTTGGGGGCTTCGGACTTTTTCTGCACTTCCAGCAGACCCGTCAGCTGGGCCATCTGGGCCTGCATCCGGGCCAGCTGCTGGGCAAGGGTGCCGTTCTGGCGCACCCGCTGGCGCACCTTTTCGATGCCCTCAAAGTCCATCATTTCCAGCGCCGCCAGCGCGGCGTCGGCGTTGGCCGGGGCGAAAAAGCCCAGCTGATAGCACTCCTTGGCCGTCTCGTTCTGGGAGAGGCGGGAGAAGGTGGACTTTTTCTCCGCACTCACCACGATGTCGAACACCGGCTCATGACTGCCCAGCTCCACGCCGCCCACGACTCTTGCAGGCTGGGCGCGGAGCACCTGGCCCGAAAAGCGGACGAACTCGCTCTCGCCGCTCTTGCCGGTGATGCGGAAGATGCGCTCCTCGTCGTAGAACTGCCTCATCAGCTCGATGATAAGGCAGCACTCTTTGGCAAATGCCCTGTAAGCGCTCTTGAGCATATCCCGGCTGAGCTTCGAACCCGCCTCCTGCAAGGCCGCGATGGCCGAAGCTGCCGTCACGCCGCCTGCGGTGCCGCCCTGGGTCATGTCGCGGTTTCCGCTGATCTCCTTCAGCTCCTCGATGCGGCTGTTGCGGTAGCTCAGGCTGTTGCCCTGCAGACCCGCCGTCTGCAAAGGCCGGAAGCTGTCGTCGTTCAGCCGCCCCACCACATGGATGATGTCCCGCGACAGGTCCGTCAGCTCTTCCTCATTGACGCCCGCCGTGTCGCTCAGCACATACCGCTGGCGGGACGAGAACAGGACGTTCTCGTCCATGGCGTGGTTCATCTTGTCGATGGCGGTCTGGCACTCCTTCATCACATCGATGTACCCGAAGCCCGCCGGGCTGTCCTCTTCCATGAACAGCGCGTCGAACACAAAGGGATACCTGCCGTGGTCGTAGAAGCCTCTTTCGGCCAGCGCCGGGTCGTTCTCGCTGGCGTAGAGCACCACGCCATTGCAGAACTTGCAGTAGTGCAGGACGCTCCTGCCCTCGGGGGAGAGCTTTTTGTAGTACCAGTCCACCACGACGCTCTTGTCGCTGGTATCAAGGCCGCCGTCGTGGATGTAATACGGCACGTCCAGCACGCTGGCAGTGTGTCCGGCCAGCTGGGGCCAGCGGCTTTCCAGCTGAGCCGTGTCGGCCAGACTCAGCGAGAAAAAGTGGGGCGACGCCTGAATATCGTCCACGCCCGGCTCCCAGTAGAGCATCAGCAGGTTCATGGGCCGGATGGCGATTTCGCCCACACCGCCCCGCTGCTCCGAATCCCAGAACACGCCCTTGACGCCGGTCCCCTGCTTGAGCTTGCGCCACCAGGTGTCGCTGTACACCTGCTCATAGTCCGCCTGTTCCAGCACCACGGGCAGCACGCTGGAAAGCGCCTGTGCCGCCGCCTCGTCGTCCTCGGCACGGGGCAGGACGTTGGGGCTGGGGTAGTTGTCCATCGCGTCGGCATGCTTGTTGGCGATGGAGTTGAACAACCAGCCGCTGGACGGCTGAGGTTTGCCCTCCATCATGGGGTTCTGGTAGTTCTTCCAGTGTCCCATCCGGAACCACAGTTCGTTGTCCACCAGGCGCTTGTCCAGCGCGGCCTTGCCCGCCTTGTACCGCTGCAAGATCTGCGCGGCCTCAGCCACCTCTTCCGGCCCGATGGGCAGTTTTTCATTCATTTCGTCCAATTTATAACTCCTTTCTGCCCTCTGTCGCAGGGCTTTGTCGTTTACGCCTCATCGGGCTTTTTCCGTCTCACACAAAGTTGACCGGCCTGCCAATGCCTCTCCCTTTGGGAGAGGTGTCACCGCAGGTGACGGAGAGGGCAAGCCTGTCTCCCGAGAGCCGCCGCACAGTGATAGGCAGCCCCTTTGTCAGAGTGATACTATCGTCGGGTCTGTACTTCGCCGTCAGCATCCTCGCCCTCTCAGTCTCGCATTCGCTCGCCAGCTCTCCCAAAGGGAGAGCCTTTACACCCTCAGAAACTTCGCCTTCCGATGCAGCTCCAACGGGTCATCCAGCACCGGCGGGGCCGATGTATGCCGGGGCGGCGAGATGGGATTTTCCATCAACACATAGCGGCACTCATCGTAGATGTGGTCTTCCTGCCGGGTGTCGATGTCCTCCACATTGCTCTCGTCGTACACGAGGTTCGGGATGGTGCGGATGAAGTGCTTGCAGGTATTGAACACCTGCAGCATCGGCCTGCCCTCGCCGTCAAAATTCAGCCGGTAGTGCATCTGCATCTTGCCCGCCAGACGGGTGTGGTCGCCGGGCATCCAGTGCAGAAAGTTCGGCCCCCGCTCCATCATGGCGGCGATGCTCTCGCCCCGGCTCTCGTCGAAGATGGCCGGGTCGGCGATGCCCTGAATGACTCTGCCCCGGAGCACCGGATCGTTCTGCTCGGCCTCCCGGATGCGCCGTGCCTGCTCCACCGGGTCGATGCGCAGACCCTCGTTGGGGCGTCCGGTGCAGCCGTACAGCTCCTTGATGCGGTAGAGCCGCCCTTCCTCGTCCGCCGCGTACCACCCCACCGAGAACGGCTTCGAAAAGCCGAAATCGTAGCCCCGGTAGATCTTCCAGTGCTTCGGGATGGTGAACGGCGCGATGACGTGGGTCCAGCGCTGGTCTTCGTAGTGGTTCGGGTCGTTCCGCCACTCGGTGAACACCTGCCCCGAAAAGCTGTCCCAGCTGCCGTAGAGCAGCGCCTGCTTTTCGGCCTCCGGCATGGCCGCGAGGCTGGCCAGATAGTCCGGGTCATTTTCCAGAAGGGCTGGGTTATCGAAGATGCTGGACGGGATGAACACCCGCGCCCGCCGCAGCACCTTTTCGGTGCCGTCCGGCATCCGCACCGGGTATTCCTCCACGATGGGGGTGCCGGGCGGGGCGGGCGTGATGAACCGCGCCTTCACCCAGCCGTGGCCCACCCCGCCGGGGTTGGTGGTGGCCCGCAGATACACCCGGGTGCCGGGGCCGGTGGGGCGGTTGCGGCTCATCATGTAGCTGTACTCCTCCCACTCGAAGTGGGTCAGCTCGTCGAACCCGATGAAATCGAAGGCTTTGCCCTGATAGTTCGTCCGGTCCTTGGTGTACTGCATCGAGCCGAAGTAAATTTTCGCCCCGCTGGGGAAGACCCACACATGGCTCGTGGCGTTGTACTGCGCCTCCGGAAAGGCCCGGCGGTAATAGCTTTGACTCTTGTCCACGAGGCCGGAAAGCTGCGGATAGGTCTTGCGGAGGATGAGCGCCCGGTAGTGCGGGATGTGTACCTGCCGCAGCGCCTCGATGACGAGGGCGTCGCTCTTACCGCCGCCTGCCGCTCCGCCGTAAAGTGCTTCCGGCTCCGGCCTCCGCATAAATTCCATCTGCCTCGGCTGAGGCCTCCACACGACGCCCGCATTCTTGTTTTCTGTCGTCATACATCCTCCACCGGCGGCAGCAGCACCACACCGCATTCCCGCCCTTCTGCGTCCACGCCCTGGTCGTTCAGGGTCTTCGACACGCCCGCCAGATCCTTCAGCACGGCAGTCGCTTCTTTCAGTCCCTTCATGATGCCGGGGTCGGTGCTGTTCTCTCTGCGGGCCGCGCGCTGGCGGGCGTTCAGATCTTTCACCTCCTGCGCCAGCATGGTGCTCAGGGTGTCGGTGGCTTTCCGGAGACTTTCCTGTCCCTTGGCCGCAGTCTGCTTTTCCTGCCCCATCCTGTGTTCTCACTTCCTTTCGTTCTGTCGCTGGCAAAAGGATACCACGCTTTTCTCCGCCGCAGGAGTACATACTTTTCGCCCTCAGATTTGTATTTTACTGTATATTTTATCCTATAAGTAATATATTAGAGCAGCAAAAATCCCCTGCCTGTGTTCTTTTCCACAGACAGGGGATCTTTCACTCAATTTTCTGCGCAAAGTCTCCGGGAGACTCTCTGCGTATTTTTACAGGGTTTCCACCCGGTCGAACAGCTCCTTTGCGGCCTCCACAGCCTCCTTGCTGCCGAAGACCACCCTCACGCCCTTCTCCATCCGGGCCGACAGGTCCGCCGCCTCGGCCTTGAGGGCGGCAGCATCCACACTGCACAGGCTCTTGCGCTCGGCGGCAGTCATCTCGTCGGTGATGCCGCAGAAATATTTGCAGTCGGTAGACGCAGCCTCTTCCCGGGGCTTGCGCGGGGTGTCCAGCTTTGCTGCCGCGCCCACGATGAACTCGTTCATGTCCTTCTCGGTGTAGTCGCGGCCCGCCAGTTCTGCCGGCCCCTTTGCGAAAGTCTCATAGCTTTCTTTCAGGTGCGGGTCGCGGTAGGTGTAGAGATATTCAGTGCCGTCGTTCTGGGTCACCATGCCGGTGCCGTACGCGCCGCCCACCTCGCGGATGTTGTGCCACAGATACTCGTAGCTCATCACCCGGGCCAGCACCTTCCGCTCCAGCCGCCGCTCCATGGGCCAGACCAGCACATCGTAGTTCACGCCGCCGTCGATGATGAAGGCCTCGTTCACCGGAGCTGTCAGCTCCTCCGTGCAGGGCTTTGCCTCGCCGCGCTTTTCTGCCGCGAAAGCACTGCCCGGCAGAAGCTTTTTCAGGGTATCCAGCGCCGCGTCGCTGCCGTGGAGGCTGACGGTCAGGGCGTTCTTTTTCAGCACGCTCTTCCACAGCTCTTCCATCCTTTTGCCCAGAGCGGTCCAGTCGGCCTTTTCCAGCAGCTCACAGAGATAGTGGTAGTAGCTCACGCCGTTGCAGCGCTCACTCAGTGCGGATTCCACCGAGAAATGTGCCGCCGCCCGCATGGCGGCGAAGGTGTGGCCCTCCCGCAGGAACTTCTGCTCCATGAGCAGCTTCTGCTGGCTTGCCACCCGCTCCATCGCAGCTTCGGCCTGCGGGCCGCTGAACTTTGTCTCATACAGCCACTCGCTGCCCAACTCCACAGCCTTTTCGAGGCTGCGTTCCAGCATGCTCATCCCCACGATGAGCTTGGCGTGGCAGGGCCTGCCTTCCTGCTGTCCCGTCCAGCAGTCCATCCACGCACCACTGCTTCCCAGCCAGGTGTTCCGCAGAGTGTTCAGTTCCCGGGCCGTGTGCTTTTCGGTGTCCAGCTCATCCATGACATCCGTGAGCAGATGCAGGCAGGACATGTCTTCCGGTACCATGCCGCCCAGATCATAGTAAAGGTACAGGTAGGTATTGCCTGCCGAGGGGTGGTGCAGCAGTTCTGCACCCGCCAGCAGCTCCTTGCTGCCCGGGGTCTGCTTTTTGCCCTCGCCGAGGTCGGCGGCTGTCAGCGGATGGTCCAGCACCAGCTTGCCGTCGGTGCGGGCGGCGCGCCCCTCTTCCTCTTTCCTGGGCAGGGTCGGCACCTGGATGATCTCCACCGGCGCAGGCGCGAACAGCTCCCGCAGCAGCTCATTGAACCAGCCCTGTTCCAGCTTTTCCCGCAGGGAAGCAAACAGAGCGTTCGTGTGGAGCAGCAGGGCCGGGTCGCCGGTGTGGAGCCAGCCGGCAGATGCATTGATGGCGTCCAGCACACCGTCCGGGATGCTGCCCGGCCGCTCAAGGGAAGCGAACTCGGTGGAGTTGAGGCTTGCCATCAGCAGCTCCTCGGGGATGCCCTTTTCGAGGATGCCGTCCACGGCCTTCCGCACGGCGGCGGCAAACTTGCCCGCCGACTCTTCCGTCGCGCCCCGGAGCACAAGCTCCAAGGTCGGCTGCAGCGTGCTGTCGTCAAAGCCCACGTCGATGTCCGCGCCCAGTTTTTCTTCCAGCAGGGCGGCTTTCAGAGGCGCCTGGTTCGTCCCCAGCAGGGCGTCCAGCAGGATCTCCACGCCCAGCTGGCGCTCCCGGTCGCTGAACGCACCGGTGTACCACGCCAGCGCACACTGAGCCTCGTCCGGCTCCGGCTTCTCGGTATAGTACGGGATATTCCGCTTCGCACCGGTCTGCTCGTCCTGCACCGTCAGGCGGGGGCGGCTGGCACTCTTGGGCATACGGCTCAGATACTGCTCGTCGAGGAAGGCCAGCTTCTCGGCCATGTCCATCTTGCCGTAGAGGGTGATGCAGCAGTTGTCGGCGCTGTAGTGGCGGCGGTAGACCCGCACATACTTCTCATAGGTCAGCGCCGGGATGGACGCCGGGTCGCCGCCGGAGACGAAGCCGTAAGCCGTATCCGGGAACATTGCCCGGCTCAGAGCGTTCTGCAGCTGTGCGTCCGGTGTCGCCAGCGCCCCCTGCATCTCGTTGTAGACGACGCCGCTCACCGTGCCGTCTTCGTCCCGGTGCCAGCCCTCCTGCTCGAACACGCCCTTGTCCACCATGGCCAGCGGGCAGAACACCGCGTTGAGATAGACGTCCATCAGGTTCCTGAAGTCCGTCTCGTTGGGGGTAGCGAAGGGATACACCGTCTTGTCCGGGAAGGTCATGGCGTTCAGAAAGGACGCCATGCTGCTCTTGAGCAGCTGCAAAAACGGCGACTTCACCGGGTACTTCTCGCTGCCTGCCAGCACCGAGTGCTCGAGGATGTGGAACACGCCGGTGTCGTCGGAGGGGAAGGTGCCGAAGCCGATGCCGAAGGCCTTGTTGTCGTCGTCGTTTTCCACCAGCAGGACAGCCGCCCCGCTGACGTCATGGGTCAGCACAGTCAGCGTCCCGTGCTGTTCGGGGCAGTCCTCGCGCTTGACGAGGGTATAGCCGGGATATTGTTTCATGGTCTTGCTCCTTTGCGTTTTCTGGATTTTTCTCTATTGTATCATCCTGCCCGACAAAACACAATGAACGGTTTGTGAATCATAACTCGCGGGACGCAAAAAGGCCTCCCCTCGAAGGGGAAGCCTCTCTGCATGTATCGGGAATTATTGAAGGAATTTTCGTTGCTCTATGAGATGCAAATTCGGAAATCAAACCTTCTTAACCAGGAAGATAGCTCTGCCAATCGGACGCTTTTCGCCTTCCATACCGGGTGCCCAAATCAAATCCTCAGGCAGAGTGATGTCGTCCGTAGAGATATATGCTGCATCACCGGGCATCTTAACAACCAGCTCGCGCTGGTTGTCAGCAGCAGTAGCGTTGATGAGCTGCAAGGTAACTCTGACATTGATCGAAGTATCGACCGTCTTTTTCACCTTAACGATAGCCAAAAGCGTGTTACCATTGTCAATGATCTCGACCGGAGTAGTGTCGGCCAGCTCATAGCCCTGCGGGATCTTGTCCGCAGGAATGCTCTTGGGGTCAACGACGGTAGCATCCTTCAGAACGGGATGCTCATAATAATCGCCGCCATTTCCAATGCCTGCGCCGCCATTGTCAACATCGGCAAAGATAATTTTGACCTGCTTGCTCGTCGTGCCAGGCACATCCGGAACTTCCGTACCGGGAACCTTACTGCTGCTGTCGCCGCCATCACAGCCTGCCAGCACACCTGCTGCGGCAACAGCCAGAGCCGCAGCACCAGCGCTCTTGAGGAAACGGCGGCGGGAAATCATATCCAGTCTCATAATTAAAAACCTCCACATTGTTTTAGAGGTCTTTCCCCGCTCGCATTTTCTTCCTTCCGGGCGTAAGGCAAACCTCTGTTCTGATTCATTATACCCCCCCCCCATTATATTTGTCAAGAGGTTTTAGTATTTTTGTGGCGGCTTTCTGCATAAAAAATCGCCCGGCTTTTCTGCGTTTTACACAAAATACAACAGTCTGCGTTTTGAATGCACAAGCCCCCTCCGCAAGCTGCATATCGCAACTATGCCGTTTTGATAGGCACTATTTTTGAAAAACACAATAAAAAGAGAGCCGTACAGGACAGCTCTCTCCGTTTCCGATTTTTATGATCGTTTGTTATGCCGTCTCACCCTGACGGCAGGACACCCTGAACAGCACGAATCCCACGATGAACAGCAGGATGAGGGAGCCGACACCCACATTGGCGCTGCCGGTGAGCTGGCTTCCCACGCTGACGATCATGGTGCCGAGGAAGGACGCGCCCTTGCCGCAGATATCGAAGAGGCCAAAGTATTCGCCCGACTTTTCCGGCGGGATGATCTTTGCAAAGTGGGAGCGGCTGAGCGCCTGCACGCCGCCCTGGAACATGCCCACGATGACGGCCAGCACCCAGAACTGCCACTGCCGGGTCAGGAAAAACGCAAACACCGCGATGCCCGCGTAGGCCGCGATGCACACCGGGATGAGCTTTGCCGAGGGGTACTTGTTCGACAGCCGCCCAAAGACGAGGGCCGACGGGAACGCCACGATCTGGGTCACAAGAAGTGCCAGCAAAAGACCGGTGGTGTCCAGACCCAGCGCCGTGCCGTAGGCCGTCGCCATGTCGATAATGGTGTACACGCCGTCGATGTAGCAGAAGAACGCCAGCAAAAACCAGAACACCTGTTTATCCTCCGGCAGATGCCGCAGGGTATGGCCGATGCGGGCAAAACTCTGCCGGACAGCGTGCTTTTCCACCTCCACATAGTAGAGCTGTTTATAACTTTTCAGCAGCGGCAGGGTCGTGAGCAGCCACCACGCCGCCGTCAGCAGGAGTGCCAGGTTCAGCGCCGTCATCTGGCTGATGCCGATGCTCCCCGCCCCCAGCACAAGGCCGAGACAGACCACGAAGGGTACGCAGCTGCCGATGTATCCCCACGCATAGCCCCGGCTGGACACCTCGTCCATCCGCTCGGGAGTGGTCACGTCGCTGAGCATCGAGTCGTAGAACACCAGGCTGCCCGAAAAGCCCACCTTCGCGATGACGAAGATGACCAGAAACGGCAGCCACGCCGACACCGCGCCCATGGCGCAGCAGCCCACGATGCCCACGAAGACACAGAGTATGAAGATAGGCTTCTTGAAGCCCTTCGTGTCGGCCACTGTTCCCAAAATCGGGCTCAAAACAGCCGTGATGATGGTCACAGCCGAGCTGGCATAGCCCCAGTAAGCCAGATACTCCACCGAACTCAGGCCCCCGGCTGCCGCCAGCGCGTTGAAGAAAATGGGGATAAGGGTGGCCACCATCAGCACAAAGGCCGAGTTGCCCACGTCGTACAGGATCCAGTTCCGCTCCAAGCTCGTCAGGCGGAATTTGCCGCTCTTTTCCATCCGGTGCTCCTCTCAGTTCTCCCCAAACGTATGCTGATACTCCGCCCCAAGCGGCTTGTTCTCTGCATACTCTTCGATGAGCCTTACCGCCAGCGGCACAGCCGTTTTATACAGCTCTTCGAGCTTCTGGCTGCTCTGGACGCATTTGGGGTTCGGCTGCGGATTCGCCACAAGGCCGTGCATGAACTCATACTTGCCCGCGACGCGCATCCCGGTCAGCACCACCCAGCGCTTGACGGGGTTCGCCGCCTGCAAAAGATGATGCACCGTTATCATCCCCTTCATCGCCGCCAGCGTCTCGTCCACCGTGACGCCCTCGTAGAAGGGCGCGATGACCTCGGCCCGCTCCCGGCTGGGCTTGATGTGGCTGGCCGTGAAGAACTTTATGGGGTCGAGGCCGTCTTCCCGCATCAGGGCGTTGTCAAACTCCGTCTCGATCTCGCAGTGGCCCACACCGCTCTCCCGGACATAGGCCTCCACATAAGGGTGACAGGTGCTGTCCAGCGCGAAGTGGCAGACAAAGCCCAGCACATAAGCCAGTGCGGCGCTTTTATCCGTTGCATTTTCCACCACGGTGCGGGCGCGGGTGAAAAACACCTCGCCCTTCTGCTCGTGCATGGCGTTGCCCAGACGGTTCACCGGGTTCGACTGCAGGGCCTTGTAATAAAACATCAGGTCCGGCCCATGGAGACCTATGTCGTAAAGCTCCCGGTGCTGTTCCAGCGTCGCGCGCAGGCCATCCGGCAGCAGGGCCAGAACATCCGCGCCAAAGCGGCGGTGTGCGTAGGTAGAAGGCATGATACCGCCCCTTTTCGTTTATTTTTCGTAGCCCTGCGGCAGCTCGTTCTTCAGGCCGCGCTCCATCAGGGACTTGACAGCCTCTGCCGCACCCATGCCCTTGTTGACGATGGCGTTGACGGTCTGGACGATGGGCATTTCCACCTGATACCGCTCGGCCAGTTCCAGCGCAGCGGGCAGGGCGTTCATTCCCTCGACCACCATGCCGACTTCCTTGACGGCATTTTCCGGGGTCTCGCCCTTGCCGATGAGGATACCGGCGCGGTTGTTGCGGCTGTGCATACTGGTGGCGGTCACGATGAGGTCGCCGATGCCGGCCAGACCTGCGAAAGTGTGGACATTGCAGCCCATCGTCACGCCCAGACGGGCGATCTCGGCGATGCCGCGGGTGATAAGGGCAGCGCGGGCATTATCGCCGTAGCCGAGGCCGGTGGAGATGCCGACGCCCAGCGCGATGACGTTCTTCATGGCGCCGCTCAGTTCTACACCCTTGATGTCCTCGTTGGTGTAGACGCGCATGACATTGTTGGTGAAGACCTCCTGCACATAGGCAGCGGCCTCCATATCCTTGCTGGCCGACACGATGGTGGTGGGCAGGTCGATGGCCACTTCTTCGGCGTGGGTGGGGCCGGACAGGGCCACAAGGCGCACGCCCTTCGGGCCGCCCTCCTTGCCCAGCTCATCGGCCAGGATCTCGGTCATGGTGTACAGGGTGTCGGGCTCGATGCCCTTTGCCACGTCCACGATGATCTGGCCGTCGGCCACATAGGGCCGGGCCTTTGCCGCCGTGGAGCGGACGAACACCGACGGCACTGCGAACAGCAGGATGTCCTTGTCCTTGCAGACTTCCTCAATGCTCTTGGTGAACCGCAGCTCGTCGGGGATCTTCATCTGCGGCAGGTTGGGGTGCTTGCGGGTGGTGGAAAGGCTGTCGATCTCCTTCTCGATGGCCGACCACACCAGCACATCATTCCCGCTCACAGTCAGCATCCGTGCAAGGGCCATGCCCCAGGTTCCAGCGCCCAGAATACCAATACGTTTCATCACGTTTGTCCTCCGTATCCGCCGCGCTCCCGTCTGGCGGGGCGTGCGGCCTGTTTGTACCTTTACAGGTTTATACAGTCCTATTGTACCCGAAAGCTTCTGCCGCGTCAACTACTCTGCCGTTCTGCACAAAGTCAGCACCTGTTTTTCGCCCATTTCGTCTATACCATGCAATTTCTCGAAACCATTTGCGTTCATTCCCAAATCATGTTATAGTATTCTGGTAGGTTTTGTAGGATTTTCATTTTTTCCTCTTGACTTTGACCCCGCTTTAAGGTATATAATATGTCCACCCACTTGTCCTGTCTGTTGATTCAATTTCTGAAAAAGGAGTATCCATGCTGGAAACACTCTTATCCAACCGCACCGTCAGCGTGCTCTGGGAGGCTCTTCCCCGCATCCTCTCGGCGGGCCTCACCATGACCATCCCCCTCACCCTCGTCTCGTTCACCTTGGCGATGGTGCTGGCGGTGGCCGTGGCGCTGGTGCAGTACGCCAAAGTGCCGGTGCTGAGCCAGCTGGCCCGGTTCTACATCTGGGTCATCCGCGGCACGCCGCTGCTGGTGCAGCTTTTCATCATCTTTTACGGCCTGCCCAGTGCGGGCATCATGCTGAACGCTTTCCCGGCGGCAGTCATCGCCTTCGCCTTCAACGAGGGTGCCTACTGCGCCGAGACCATGCGCGGCGCACTCGAGAGCGTGCCGCAGGGCCAGCTGGAAGCCGGCTACTGCGTCGGCATGAGCTGGTGGCAGATCATGCGCCGCATCGTGCTGCCGCAGGCCCTGCGCACCGCCGTGCCTGCCCTCTCCAACTCCCTCATCGGCATGATAAAGGACACCTCTCTGGCCTCCAACATCACGGTAGCGGAGCTGTTCATGGCCGGCCAGCGCGTCGCCGCCCGCACCTACATCTTCCTGCCCATCTACTGTGAGGTGGCTGTGGTGTATCTGCTGTTCTGTACCGTCATCACCAAGCTGCAAGGGCTGCTGGAGCGCCGGCTCAACGCCCACGGCTTCCAGTAAGAAAGGAGTGCGGCTGTTATGGCAATGTTAGAGATACGCGGCGTCCACAAATCCTTCCATACTTACGCAAAGCCCGGCGTCCATCCCGGCATCTTTGGCCGCCCCCCCAAGCCGACCAGCAGCCTGGACGTGCTGCGCGGCGTCGATTTGACGGTGGAAAAGGGCGACGTCGTGGCCATCCTCGGCCCTTCCGGCTCAGGCAAGACCACCCTGCTGCGTTGTCTCAACTTCCTTGAGACGGCGGACGCAGGCCAGCTCACCTTCGACGGTGAGACCTTCGACCTCGCCCACGCCGACCGCGCCAGCATCGCGCGGCTGCGCCGCAAGACGGCATTCGTCTTCCAGAACTACGACCTCTTCCGCAACAAAACGGCCCTGCAGAACGTCACCGAGGGCCTCATCGTCGCCCGGAAGATGCCCAAAGCAAAGGCCGATGCCGTCGGCATGAAGATGCTGGAAAAGGTCGGCCTCGCCGACCGGGCCGACTACTACCCCCGTCAGCTGTCGGGCGGTCAGCAGCAGCGCGTGGCCATCGCCCGCGCTCTTGCCTCCGGCCCCGAGATCATCTATTTCGACGAACCCACCAGCGCCCTCGACCCGGAATTGACCGGCGAGGTGCTGGCCGTCATGCGGCAGCTGGCGCAGGAGGGCATGACCATGCTGGTCGTCACCCATGAGATGGGCTTTGCCCGCAACGTCTCGTCCCGCACCGTCTTCATGGAAAACGGTGTCGTGGTCGAGGAAGCCTCCTCGCAGGAGTTCTTTGCCCATCCCAAAGAGGCAAGGACCCGTGAGTTTTTGCAGAAAATTTCCCATGCGGAAGCCTAAAGCCTCTCCCTTTGGGAGAGGTGGCATTGCAAAGCAATGACGGAGAGGGCAAGCCGCCTGTGACCGAGTTCCCGCACAGCGATATGCAGGCTCTTTATCAGAGCGATACTATCGCCGCACTTATGCTTCTACCTCAGCGTCCCTGCCCTCTCAGGCGCTCACGCGCCAGCTCTCCCAAAGGGAGAGCCTTCTCCTGCTTTTCCCAAGTTTGTTTTACTACAGAAAGGATCATCAACTATGAAACGCAGAACCTTTATTTCTCTCATGAGCGTCATGGCCGCTGCCGGTGTTCTCTCGCTGGCCGGCTGCTCTTCCAACACTTCTTCCTCCACTGCTTCCAGCACCGCAGCTTCTGCTTCCGCTGCTGCCGCCAACAAGCTGGAGACCATCCAGTCCAATGGCAAGCTGGTCATCGCGCTGGAAGGCGCATGGCAGCCCTGGAGCTTCCACGATGAGAGCGACACCCTCGTGGGCTACGATGTCGAAGTCTCCCGCGCCATTGCCGAGAAGCTGGGCGTCGAGCCCGAGTACGTCGAGAGCGACTGGGACAGCCTGTTCGCCGGTCTGGACGCTGGCCGCTACGACCTCGTCTGCAACGGCGTCGAAGTCACCGAAGAGCGCGCCAAGACCTACGACTTCACCACTCCCTACGGTTACATCCACACCGCCCTCGCCGTCCGCAAGGATAACGAGGACATCAAGAGCTTCGAGGACCTTGCCGGCAAGACCACGGCCAACAGCCTCGCTTCCACCTACATGGAGCTGGCCGAGAGCTACGGCGCGACCGTGCAGGGCATCGACACGCTGGAAGAGACCATCCAGCTGCTGACCGCTGGCCGCATCGACGCCACCCTGAACGCCAACGTCTCCTTCTACGACTACCTGAACGTCCATCCGGACGCCGACTTCAAGCTGGTCGCCCAGACCGAAGATGCTTCTCACGTTGCGATCCCTATCGTCAAGAGCGAAGACTCTTCCTTCCTCGACGCCCTCAACAGCGCCATCGACGAGCTGCGCGCTGACGGCACCCTCAAGGAGCTGAGCGAGAAATATTTCGGTCAGGATATTTCTTCCGAAAATTAACTTTTTGTTTTGATCGTCAGCGAAGCATCGGAAGTGCATCGTGGTCTATCCCGTAGGTGAGACCGCAAAGCTTCCGGATCTCGTCAAAAATATCCGGGAAGAAGATGTTCCCGAGCGCTTCCGTGCCGAACTGCGCGGTGTCCCGGAAAGCAAATAAGAATATCGACGAAGGGGGCAGATGCCATGCAGCACCTGCCCCCTTTTTGTTATAAATATCTTCCGGTAATACTCTCCGGATTTTCCCGGATCTCCTCCGGCGTGCCTGTTGCCACGACGCGGCCGCCGCTCTCGCCGCCGCCCGGCCCCATGTCGATGACATAGTCCGCGTTGCGGATGACGTCGAGGTCGTGCTCGATGACAACGACCGTTGCGCCGTTGTCCATCAGGGCTTGGAACACCCGCAGCAGCACCTGCACGTCCAGCGGGTGGAGGCCGATGCTGGGCTCATCGAAAACGAACACCGAGTCGGTCTGGGTGCGGCCGATCTCGCTGGCCAGCTTGAGGCGCTGGGCCTCGCCGCCGGAGAGGCTGGGCGTCTCTTCGCCCAGTGTCAGGTAGCCCAGACCCAGCTGCTGCAATGTCCGCAGGCGCTGGCTCACTGTCTTCATCCCGCCGCAGAACGCAAGGGCGGAGTTGACGTCCATCTCCATCAGCTGCGGCAGGGAGACGGCCTGCTCCGCCTTGTTCATCAGCTTCACGCCGTAAGCCGCCCGCGCGTAGCGGGAGCCCCGGCAGTCGGGGCAGACGATGTTCACATCCGGCAGGAACTGCACGTCCAGGCTCACCTCACCGGTGCCGTCGCAGCCGGGGCAGCGCAGACTGCCCGTGTTGTAGGAAAAATCGCTGGCCTTGAAGCCCTTTTGCCTGGCGTCCGGAGATCTGGCATAGAGCTTCCGCAGCTCGTCGTGGACGCCCGCGTAGGTCGCCACGGTAGAGCGCACATTGATGCCGATGGGCGTCGCGTCGATGAGCTTGACGTGCGCGATGCCCTCGGCGCGAATCTCCCGGATATGTGCCGGGAGGGCGCTGCCGTTTATCTTTGCTTCCAGCGCCGGCACGAGGCTTTCCAGCACCATCGTCGTTTTGCCGGAGCCGGACACGCCCGTTACCACGGTGAGCCGCCCCTTGGGAACGTCCAGCTCCAAAGGCTTGACCGTGTGGATGCTGCCGGTGGAGAGATGGATCCCCCCCTCTGCGAACATCTCCCCTGTCCCGGCACACCGGCGCAGCTTTGTCTCAGCTTTTCCGGAGAGGAACGGCCCGATCTGGGACTCCGGCTTTGCCTCCAAATCAGCTATCGTCCCTTCGGCAATGACATGCCCACCCTTCGCTCCCGCTTCCGGCCCCATCTCGATCACCCAGTCGGCCTCTTTCAGGATCTGGGTGTCGTGGTCCACCAGAATGACCGAGTTGCCGTCGGCCACGAGGTCGTGCATCACGCCGGTCAGGCCCACGATGTTCGACGGATGCAGGCCGATGGACGGCTCATCCAGCACATAGAGCACGCCGGTGGTGCGGTTGCGGACGGCCCGGGCCAGCTGCATCCGCTGGCGCTCACCGGTGGAGAGGGTCGAGGCCGAGCGGTCAAGCGTCAGATAGCCCAGACCTAAATCCATCAGCCGCTTGGCGGTACTTTCGAATGCCTCGCAGATGCTCTCCGCCATCGGGCGCATCTCTTCCGGCAGGCTGCCCGGCACGCCCTTCACCCACTCCACGAGGGCTTCCAGCGTCATCTGGCAGGCTTCGTCCAGCGAGATGCCCCGCAGCTTCGGCGCACGCGCCGCCGCTGAGAGCCGTGAGCCGTGACACTCGGGGCAGATATCTTCCCGCAGGAACTTTTCCACCCGCTTCATGCCCTTGTCATCCTTGACCTTTGCAAGAGCATTTTCTACGGTGTAGACGGCGTTGTAATAGGTAAAGTCCAGCTCGCCGGCCTGGTTCGAGTTCTTTGCGTGGTAGAAGATATGCTTTTTCTCTGCCGGGCCGTGGTAGACGATGTCCTTTTCCTGTTCGGTCAGGTCGCGGAACGGCACATCCGTCCTCACGCCCATCTCCCGGCAGACGTCTGTCATCAGCGACCACATCAGGCTGTTCCACGGGGCCACTGCGCCGCCGTCGATGGTCAGCGAGTCGTCCGGCACCAGCGACGCCATGTCCACCGTCCGGACGCTGCCTGTGCCACCGCACTTCTGGCAGGCACCTTGAGAGTTGAACGCCAGCTCCTCCGCCGACGGCGCATAGAAATGCGCACCGCACTCCGGGCAGACCAGCTCCCTGCCCGCCGCAACAGCCAGCGTCGGCGGGATATAATGCCCGTTCGGGCAGCGGTGGCTTGCGAGGCGGGAGTACATGAGCCGCAGGCTGTTCAAAAGCTCCGTGCCGGTGCCGAAGGTGCTGCGGATGCCCGGTACGCCCGGCCGCTGGTGCAGCGCCAGCGCCGCCGGGACATACAGCACCTCTTCCACCGAGGCTTTCGAAGCCTGGGTCATCCGGCGGCGGGTGTAGGTGGACAGCGCCTCCAGATACCGGCGGGAGCCTTCGGCATACAGCACCCCCAGCGCCAGCGAGGATTTGCCCGACCCCGACACGCCCGCAATGCCCACGATCCTGTTCAGCGGGATGTCCACGTCGATGTTTTTCAGGTTGTGTACCTTTGCCCCGCGCACGAGCATTTTGTCTATCATTCTGTTTTTCCTTCCCTTTGGCCTTTTGCGCCAGATGAATTCGATGAGGCCCGGCCCTCTGTAGGCCGTGACTTTCCGGTATGGGACAACGACAAATCATTTTATTGGGATATGAAAGAGATGTTCTCCGCCTGCTTCGGCGCTGCCGGTTGGCCCGGCTCCGCTTTCGTCAGCATCTGCTGGAACTTCCGGGCCGCCGTGTTCAGCGGACGGTGATGGTCGTAGATGAGGCAGATAGAGCGGGAGGGAATGATCTCCTGCAGATGCAGCTCGACAAGCTCGCCGCGGGCCAGACGTTCTTTTGCCATTGGTTCCGGCACGAAGGCAAGGCCCAGCTCACTTTTCACCAGCGTGAGCATCTGGTCGGTGGTGGCGGCCTCGGTGTCGGGCCGGAGCACGGCGTCGTGGTCGAGGAAGAACTGCCGGTAGAAGCTCCGGGTCATGCTCTCATCGCCGAGAGAGATGAGCGGATAGCAGCTCAGTTCCTTCAGCGTCAGACGCCGGCTGGCCAGCGCAGTGAAGGTCTTTCCGCCCACCAGCACCTCATAAAACGGTCTCAGTTCCACCATCTTCAGGCCCTGTTCCACCTCTGCCGGGGTGGAGATGACGGCAAAATCCACTTCTCCGTTCTTCACAGCCTGCACTGCCTGGGGCGTGGAGTGGTTCGAGATGCGCAGCCGGATGCCGGGATACTCGGTGTGGAACGTCCGCAGCTTCTCGGCCAGATAGATGTTCAGCGCCGTCTCCGTCGCACTGATGCTGATGGAGCCGTGCTCGAGGGTGGCGCTGGCGCTCAGCTCTTCCTCCGCGTCCTGTATCTGCACTGCCGCCGAGGCGATGCGGGAGTAGAGCATCTCGCCCTCCGGCGTCAGGGTGACGCCCCGGTTGGAGCGGGTAAAGAGCACACAGTTCAGCTGGCTTTCCAGCCGGTTCATCGAGTGGGTGATGTTGGGCTGGTTGTTGCCCAGCACCCGCGCCGCTTTCGTAAAGTTCTGATACTTCGCCACATAATAGAAAATTTTGTAGTATTCCCAATCGACGTACATGGGAGCCATCCCCTCTTTCATACCAAAATCACATTTTTACTTCTCCCCCACCAGCGCCACGGCAGCATCATTGACATTCGTGCCAGTAGCGCCGGTGATGATCAGGCCGTCCACCGCTTTCAGTGCATGGTAGGCGTCGTTGTTCTGCAGGGTGTCGAACACATTCCAGCCCTTGGCGGTCAGTGCGGAGAGGGTGTCACCATCCACATAGCCGCCGGCAGCATCGGTGGGGCCGTCGGTGCCGTCACTGCCCACCGAGAACACTGCTGCATCCAGCCCGGCCAGCGCCGGAGCCGCTGCAAGGGCAAGCTCCTGATTCCGTCCGCCGAGGCCCTTGCCGGTCAGGTGGACGACCGTCTCGCCGCCTGCGATGTAGGCCAGCTTTTTTCCCTGCCCCGCGTGGGTCCGGACGATGGAGCCAAGGAAGCCGCCCGCCTCCCGGGCTTCACAGCAGAGCTGGTCGGTCAGCAGGACGGGCTCATAGCCAAGCTCCCGGCAGGCGGCAGCGGCGGCGGTGCAAAGCTCCCGCACACTGCCGGTGATCCGGGTCGTCACGTTGTCCAGCATCTTGGGCGTTTCCTGCGCCAGAAGAGCTTTTGCCTGTTCCGAGAGCTTCAGGTGATACTTCTCCGCAATGGCAAGCGCCTGTGCGCAGGTAGAGGTGTCCGGCACCGCCGGGCCGCTGGCGATCATATCCAGCGGGTCGCCCAGAATATCGCTCAGCACGATGCTGAACACCTGAGCCGGGGCGCATGCCTGCGCGAACCGCCCGCCCTTGACGCCCGAAAGCCGTTTGCGGATGGTGTTCATCTCCACGATGTCGGCACCGCTGGCAAGAAGCTGGCCGGTGATGTCCTGCAATTCTGCACCGGGGAGCAGCGGCTTTTCAAACAATGCACTTCCTCCGCCGGAGAGCAGAAAGAGCACGGTATCCTCCGCTGTCAGCCCCTGCACCAGCTCCAATGCCTTCTCGGTGGCCGCAAAGCTGTTCTCGTCCGGCACCGGATGGCCCGCTTCATAGCAATTCACTCCCAGAATTTCGCCCTTGACATGCTCGTATTTGGTCACGACCACGCCGCCGTCCACACGGCCCAGCGCTTCCACTGCCGCGTGTGCCATCTGCCATGCGGCCTTGCCCGCTGCGACCAGCAGCACCCGGCCGCCCTTGGGCGCAAAGGCTTTCAGCGCGCGGCGGACAGCTTCGTCCGGCAGGACGGCGTTCAGGCTGGATGCGATGATGGCATCGGCATCCTTTCGCAGAGTCAGATTCATGAAACAGACCTCCTTGTGGGGTATGATCTACAGCAGACCGGCTTCGGGCATGGTTTTTACAAAGCCCCGCTTGGCCGGGCCGTCCGGGAGCATCCCACCAGAACCAGGTCTTATGAAATTCTATTTTTTTTTTTGCGCGGCAGCCTACAGCAAGGTCGTTCTTCCGTTTTTCTGCTCCGCTTTCATGGCAAGCCGTACTGCATCACGGCCTGTCATTGGGTCCACGATGCCAATGGTCAGATGTTTTGGGCTGCGACGCTTCCACCCTCCGCTGAGCAGTTCCTGTGCATCCGCCCCTTCCAGTTTGACCGATGCTTTTTGGCTATCCCCCGGCATCAGCTTTGGCAGGGACAGCGGCAGACACGCCGTGTACAACGTGCTGCCTGCTGCATCCTCCACATAAAGATTCACGGGCCACTCCCAGTAGAATGGTGCCGCGCCCTCGTTTGCCACAGTCAGCTCTGCGCAAACGCCGTCTGCGCAGGGAGTCAGCTTCAACTCTGTTACCCGGAGCCGATAGCCCAGCTGCTTCAGCACGGCATTATATCCTTTCGCATACTTTACCGATGCCGTTTTGGGGCCGATAAAACTCATGTGCGATGCCTCCAACAGGCGCAGCGTGCGGGGAAGCTTCTTCCCCAGCATATCCCGCATGGAAAGGCTGCTGGTGAACTCGCCGCCCACCGGGGCATCCTGCCAGAAAGTGGGCATGGCAGAAAGAGCATGCGGCTCATCGCCATACCAGCCGCCCTCTGCGATCCATCCCAGCCACTCCATGGTGTCTTTTTCCTCGCCGGTCATATCGTTATAAAGGCCAAGCTGATGTTTTGCGGCGATGTTGAACGGCCTGCGCATCAGCAGCTTCGCCGTAGGAAAGGCCGCAAGATAATCCGCGGCATATTCGTCCCGGATCGCCTCGTCCGGCATGGGTACCAGCCCATCTTCGCTTTTGATGTGCCACTCGCCCCAGTGTCCAAGGCTGCCCAGCTCCACATAAGTAATGGAAGTCAGGTCATGGGTGATAAAGATGTACGTCAGACCAAGGCGGTCTTTCAGTTCCCGCAGCAAGTCCATGACCTGTACCTGCGTATGCGCATCCAGCGAGGAGATCGCTTCATCAAACAGAATGATCTCCGGCCTGCAGGCCACCGCGCGGGCGATGCAGACACGCTGCAGCTGTCCGCCGGAAAGCTCATGGGGAAACCGGTCTGCAAAATCGGCAGGCAGGCCGACCAGCTCCAGCAAACGGCTCGTTTCGGCTCTTCGATCCAGTTTTTTGCCCTCTCTGCGTTCCTGCACCGTCAGCCCTTCCCCAATAATATCCCGAATGCGGAACCGGGGATTTGCGGAGGTTGTGTAATCCTGAAACACGATGCTGAGTTTATTTTGCAGATTCCGCCGTCCGGCACGGGAAGCGTAGACCGAAACGCCATCCAGAACGGCTTCACCGCTGTCTGGCTTGAGCAGCCCGCAGAGCACACGGCCCATCGTGGATTTGCCGGAGCCGCTTTCCCCCAGAATGCCCAGACAGGTGCCCTCTTTTACGGCAAGTGACACATCAAACAACACCTGCTGCCGGGTATGACCAAAAATTTTATCCTGCCGCTCACTGCGGAAGCTCACATTGATGTTTTTGAGTTCAAGCATGGGCAGCCTCCTTTTTGCCGTTCAAAACAGCGGTATACCTGCGCATAACATCCGCACGCTTCTCTACCAGCAGTTTCGTATAGGGGTCTTGTGCATGATGCAGGATATGCCGGAAATCGCCGCGGTCCACCACAGCTCCGTGATTCAGCACCACGATACGGTCTGCCACGCGGGAAATGGCGTTCAGGTCATGCGAAATGAAGATCATGGCCGTGTTATGATTTTCTTTGATATGCAGAAGTTCGTTGAGAATTTCATACTGGGTGATGGCATCAATGGCCGTGGTTGGCTCGTCTGCAATCAGAAGAGCCGGTTTCATGGCCGTTGCAATGCCGATCATGATGCGCTGGAGCATCCCGCCGGAAAGCTGATGCGGATATTTTTCCAGCACTTCCTCCGGGTTTCGGATGCGCATTTTTTCCAGCAGCTCCAGTGAGCGGATATGAATTTCCTCTGCTGTCCAGTTATTATGCGCCGAAAACGTCTCAGCGATCTGTTGTCCAATGCGGTACAGCGGGTCAAAACAGGTCATCGGGTTCTGAAGAATGATGCCAATCTTTCCGCCGCGCAGACGGCGCAGTTCCTCGGCACTCTTGCCCAGAAGCTCTTCCCCCTGAAACTGTGCGCTGCCCTTGACATGGAAGCTGTGGTCCAGCAGGCCCATCGCCGCTTTCATCGACATAGACTTGCCGGAGCCGCTTTCCCCCAGAATGCCGAGGCACTCGCCGGGAGCAACTGCGAAGGACACGCCGCACACCAGTTCGATCTCCTTATGGCGGCTCTGCAAAGAAACGTGCAGATCGTTCAATTCAAAAACAGGGGTCATTTCTGCACCTCCTTGGGGTCCAGCACATCCCGCAGGGCATCGCCCATCAGGTTGAACACACAGACCAGCACCACAATGGCGATACCGGGAGCGATCATCTGCACCGGGTTCGACGTCATCACATTTTTTGCCTCATTGAGCATTGCACCCCATTCCGGTGTGGGAGCCTGTACGCCCAGTCCCAGAAAAGACAGCGTGGAAATGTTGATGATCGCCCAGCCCACATCCAGCGAAGCCAGAACCACCAGGTCGGAAGTGATGGAGGGCAGCAGATGGCGGAACAGGATGAACCGCTCCGGCATTCCCACGCAGCGGGAGAACTGGACAAAGTTGCGGTCGCGGTACTGCATGACGCCCGTGCGGATCATGCGGGCATACCACGCCCACTTGATGAAAACATTTGCAATGATGACGTTCTGGACGCTGACACCCAGCAGTGCCACCACAGCGAACACCATGATCTGGCTGGGAAAAGAGAGCATCACATCCACCACACGCATGATAACTTCTTCTACGATGCCCCGGAAATAGCCCGCCATGATGCCAAGGATGGCACCCAGACTGATGGTGCCGAACATGGTCAGCAGGGCAAGACCGAGGGTAGGACGGATGCCGTAGATCATGCGGGAAAGGACACAGCGGCCAAGCTGGTCGGTACCCAGCGGATATTGCAGGCTGTAGGATGCAAATTTGTTCAGGATATTGGTCTCATAGGGGTCGTTGGGCGCAATGACAGGAGCCAGAATGCCCACAAGACCCACCAGCAGCACAAACACAACGGTAAACACTGCCGTGCGGTTGCGGAAGAATCGTTCTTTCATGGTCAGTCCTCCTTGCGCAGACGGGGATCGGAGACGGTCTGCAAAATATCAAACAGCAGATTGAACAGGACAAACAGTACCCCGATCAGCAAAACATAGGTCTGGATGACCGGGTAATCCCGATTGAAGATGGAGCTGATGCAGAGCGTACCAAGTCCCGGCCACGAAAAAACATTTTCGACCACGATGGTGCCGGAGATCAGCTGGGGGATGCTCATGCCCATCGCCACGATGCAGGTGTGCATGGAGTTTTTCAGGATGTGCTTAGTCAGAATCGACTTCTGCGGCAGTCCGCGCACATTGGCGTAAAGCACATAGTCCTGCTTCATGTTTTCCAGCATATTGTTGCGGATCAGGCGGATATACGTTGAAATGTAGCTCAATGCCACCGTGAAGGACGGCAGGATCAGATGCCGCCATGTTCCGTTGCCGTTGGTGGGAAGCCAGTTCAATTTGACACCAATGCCCCACATCAGCAGCAGACCCACCCAGTAGGCAGGCATGGCAGTCGTCACAAAGACCAGTCCGCGCATGATCTTGTCAAACCAGCCGTCCTTATAGACTGCACAGAGGAAGCCGATGGGGATACTGAGCACCGCCACAATGACAAAAGAAGTTCCTGCCAGCTGAAGGGTCGCAGGCAGGCAGCGCAGCAGCTCGCCCGCCACGGTGCGTTTCGGGTTGACATAGCTGATGCCAAAGTCGCCGTGGAGACAGCCCAGCACCCAGTCAAAATAACGGACAAAGAAGGGTTTGTTCAGACCAAGCTGCTCTTCCATCGCAGCGATGATCTCCTCCGTGATCACGGGGGTCTGCTGGACGCGCAGTGCGACCTCCGCCGGGTTGGAGGGGATCAGATTGATAAAGCAGAAGCAGACGAACGAAATGGCCAGCAGCAGCGGAATCGCCATCAACAGTCTGCGTACAACATAGCGTTTCATGGGCAGTCCTTTCTTCAAGAAAAGCCGCTCCATACCCGAAGCGGCTTTCCCTGTCAATTCTTATTCAAAGTACATATCCGCAAAGGGCACATCGTACTGGTCGGTGCCAAAGTGGACGCCGTGCAGAGCAGAGGTGTACAGAGCCTTATTGCACTCATAGGTCAGCGGCAGATACATTGCATCTTCGTGCAGGTTGGTCAGAACCGACTTGTACAGCTCCTGACGCTCGGTCTCGTCCGTAGAGGTCAGGATTTTGGTAATGGCATCGTCGATCTCTGCCTTGTCCTCAAGACCCTGCTGGGCGGCATAGTCGCCATAGACCGGGGCACGCATCGCAGCCAGCGAGGACTGCGGGTCATACGGCATACCCCAGCAGATATTGAACACCATATCGAAGTTGCCGGCCTTCATGTTATCACGGTAGGACTGCTCTTCTTCGCCGTGAATGGTCATGGAAATGCCCAGCTTGAGGTACTCGCTCTGAAGATACTCGGCAATGGTCTTTTCCGTCACGCTGTCGCTGTTGTAGAGCAGGTCGAGCGCCAGCTGCTTGCCATCCTTGGCGCGCATCTTGTCGCTGCCCAATACCCAGCCTGCTTCGTCAAGGATCTGCGCCGCAGTCTCGGTGCTGTACTCATAAGGCTTCAGGCCGACATTGCAGTAGGGAACCGTGGTGGCGTAAAGCGTATCCGCGGGCTGCTCCAGACCGTAGAAGATGCCATCAGAGATGGTCTGACGGTCGGTAGCGTGCTGCAAAGCCTTACGAACCGCCGGGTCGCCCAGGATCTCACGGGTGGTGTTCATAACGATATGGCGGGTAGAGGTGGGGTCAGACAGACCGACCGTGAACCTGTCGCTGTCCAGATACTGGCTGATGGCATCGGCATCGATCATGTTCTTGCCGAAAATCAGGTCGATCTCGCCGGATTCCAGAGCCATGATACGGGTCTGGTTGTCGGGAATGACCTTGACTGTGATCTTGCGGATGGCCGGAGCCTTGCCCCAGTAATTCTCGTTCCGCTCAAACACCGCGTATTCATCGGTCACGAAATCCGTCAGCACATAGGGACCGGTGCCAATGTGGCCATTGACGCCATCCTTCGTGCTGCCGTTGATCATGCAGCTGGGGGAGATCATGGCAAAGGGACGGATGCAGCCCAGCTCCGTCAGCATGGGGTAGTAAGGCTCGCTCATCTCAATGACGAAGGTATTTTCATCAGGAGCCGACACGCCCACCAGCAGATTCATCATTTCCAGCCAAGTGTGGCGTTCGCGGTTTTCCAGAATGGCGTTGAAGTTGGCAAGGATGGCATTCGCATCGCACTTTTCGCCATCCGAGAACAGAACATTGGGACGAATGTGGAAGGTGTAGGTGCGGCCATCCTCGCTGATGTCCCAGCTTTCCGCCAGACAGCCTTCATAGCCATCTGCCGTAATGCTGACCAATGTATCGTAGAGGATGCTCTGGGCATACATTTCGCCTGCATACAGATGCGGGTTCAGATCACGAATATCACGATAGTTGACAAAGATCAGCTCATCGCGGACTTCCCCGGATGCCGCAGTGGAAGCGGATGCAGCGCTGGACGAAGCAGTGGACGAGGAGCTGGAGCCGCAGGCAGCCAGCACGCCGGTGCAGCAGGCACCCGCCATCAGCAGACAGAAGTTTCTGCGAGAGATTTTCATAGTGTGTTTCCTCCTGTGGTATCAAAAAACATCAGTTATAACGAAAAAGGAGCCCCACGCTTTCCGCGCGGCGCTCCCATAGGATACCACAGTTTGTCCTGCCTGACCAGTGATGAAATCGGCATGGCTTTCCATAACAAATCGTTATGGCAGCTCAAGCCTTTTCTCAGAGCAGCTTTTTGAAATTTTCGATAAACCATTGTGCTGCTTCACTTAGTTCATCACCCTCTGGCCGGACGATCCCGATCAGCAAAAACGGCTCACATCCGTTGATTTTCAGATTCTTAATGTCATAGTGTTTATACGGCTGGTGCATAAAATTGATGCCAAGACTGCACAGGTCGGTCTGCATCAGCGCATTGATGGTCATGTGGTCGCTATTCGAGTAAATGGAATAATTCAAATCTTTGGTGCTGATAGCGCCCAATGAGACCCGGTCCAGATGATGCTCCATAGAAAAGTAGTCCCGTACCGCCCCGATGAAGCGCAAACTGGACAGCTCCGAGAAATCCACGCAGTCTCTCTCGTAATATGGGTGATTGGGACCCACATAGACACAGGCCTCTTTTACATCGAGCGGTTCAAATTCCAGATTTTTATGCCCAAGAATGTGCCGGAACGCCGCCAGCTGACGCTGCGCAATATAGACGATGCCGATTTCCGTCTGCCCGCTGGCCACCCAGTTGCTGACCTCTTCGACACTGCCCTCCTGATGCTCGACAATGTACTCTCCGCCCCAGTGCCGATAAAAATCCACCAGAAGATTCGTGATCATATTGCTGGGGTAAGTTGCCAACGTAAATTTTTTGCCATTGTGGTGCGTCGCCATCGAGCCGATCAGAGAAGCGTGTTTCAGAATGATTTTTGCATAATCGCGCACCGTTTCCCCATAGGGCGTGATCCGCAGTCCTCGACTGCTCCGCTCCACCAATTTTCTCCCCAGCTCCTTTTCCAGCGAGGAAATCACCTTGCTGACATTGGGCTGTGATGTATAAAGACATTCTGCCGCTTGGCTGAAGCTGCCTTTTTCACACACAATGGTAAAATACTCTAGCTGTTTGAGTTCCATCTTCTTTCGCGATCTCCTGAATCCGGTCAAATATATTACAGTTAGTTTTAACTTACCTAGTATAGCATTCTTTCCAGTGTAGTGCAAGATTAAAATCGCCTTTACGCAACCTAAAAAACGGAGCACCTTATAAAAGGTTCCGCTTTTGGTGTTTATTGATTTATCTTATGATTCTAGTCCATGACCTCCAGCTGCATTCTTCAAATATTCCTCTGGATTGCCATTCAAGCTCAAAGGTCTGTCGTGCTTTCTTATGATAAGGTCTGGGACGTTTTTCGATGGAAGCAAGGGATTCGTTCTGTTTTCCGAAGAATACAAAAAATCCGAACCCTTCTCCTATCGGGAAGGGTTCGGATTTTGTTGTTGTGGTGCACCTCCAGGGACTCGAACCCTAGGCCCACTGGTTAAGAGAACAAGCCGCCGGTTCGTCTCAATTCATGGAAGTTTCGAGTCATCGTTATTTTTGAACAAGGCAACGTGATTTTTCACCCGGTAATTTCTGCACCCTTTGTCGGATTTTGCACCGAGAAGTGCCCTCTGCACGTTTTGAAACCGCGCAAAATCCGTGCAGAAACCGTGCACTTACTCCCAGACAAACTGAAAACCACTTCATCCGACAACGACTTGACAGCATTGGTTCGAGCGACCGCACACCAAAAATCAAGTCTTGGAGGATACGACTATGACGAAACTGCTTTCCTGCCGCTACAACATGGACACCAACCGGGTGGAAGCCCGATTTGAGGATGAAACTGTCCTTTCCATCGACTGCGCCGCTGTGGAGGACGAGTACGTCAACACTCTGGCACAGCGGGCAGAACTGGATTGGCTGCTCTACAACAAGCCCTTGGAGTACGCACAGCTTGTACTGGGTGGAGGGATGGAGTATTATCTTTCCCTCGGCTGTGACCACGGCAGATTAGAGGACTGATGTATAAATCATCATCATTCTAAACATAAAACGAAGCCGCCCCAAATCAGTTCCGCGAAAAACAGTCTGATTCGGGGCGGCTTTATTTTATGGAACCTTTACAGAAGGCTCAGGGCCTCTTCATCGGCCACGAGGATGCAGTCGGGGTGCATCTGGAGGATGGAGCCCGGACACTCCGGGGTGACGGGGCCGGACACAACGGCCTTGACGGCTTTGGCCTTCGCCAGACCGTTGGCCACCACCAGCACCTTGCGGGCCTGCATGATGGTCTTGATGCCCATGGTGTAGGCCTGCTTGGGCACAAGGTCCTCGTTGCCGTCGAAGAAGCGCTTGTTGGCCTCGATGGTGGCGGGGGTCAGGTCCACACAGTGGATCTCCAGCTCAAAGGCCTCGCCCGGCTCGTTGAAGCCGATGTGGCCGTTGGGGCCAAGGCCCAGCAGCTGCAGGTCGATGCCGCCGACGCTGTGGATGATGTCATTGTACTTGGCGCAGGCGTCGGCCGCGTCGGGGTTAGTGCCGTTGGGCAGGTGGATGGCTTCGGGGCGGATATTCACATGGTCGAACAGGTTCTTGTGCATGAAGTTCCAGTAACTTTCCGGATGCTCCTTGGGCAGCCCGCGGTACTCGTCAAGGTTGACGGTGGTGACTTCGGAGAAGTCGAGGTCGCCCTTGTTGTACCACTCCACCAGCTGCGCATACGCGCCCACCGGAGTGCCGCCGGTCGCCAGACCCAGCACACAGTTCGGTTTCATGATGACCTGCGCGGAGATGATGTTTGCCGCCTTGCGGGACATATCCTTATAATCCTTTGCACAAATGATCTTCATGGAAAAACGCTCCTTCTTCTCACTTTAGCAGCAGCGGCAGAAAACTTGTGCCATTCTGCGGTGCTTTGCTGTGGAAATACTCGGCTGCAGTCGCACCCACATCGCTGAGGGTCTTACGGGTGCCGATATCCTTAGGCGTAGAATGCTTGCTGTAGATCATCAGCGGCACCATTTCGCGGGTATGGTGCGGATGGCCGATGGTCGGGTCATTGCCGTGGTCGGCCTGAACGATGAGGATATCATCCTCACCGAGGGCTTCCCGGATCTTGCCGATCCACTCGTCCGCTACGCGCAGACGGTCGGCATAGGCCGCGACATTCTCACGATGGCCGCAAAGGTCGGTCTCCTGTACATTGGTGCAGATGAAGGCGGTCTCCTGCTCCTGCACGATCTCCAGAGTACGTTTCAGCACACTGGCGGTATCCACCATCGGGATGCTAGTTCCGTAGTTGTTGGTAACAACATCCGCCACCTTTCCCAGCAGGAACACCGGCAGGCCGCTCTTGCCCAGAATGGTTGGCATCTGCACCTCCGGGTCAACGCCGTAGCCCATGTGGATGCAATGGTAATCGTTGTTGTAAACGCCGCTGGCCGGGGCATTGACGCCGATGTAGTCGCCGTGCTCTTCGATGGCGTCCAGCAGGTTCTGCAGATGCACGCCCCGTCCGCCAAAGGTGATGACGCGCGGCACGACCGACACGCTGCGCACCAGATGGCCGATCTTGAGTTCTTCCTCAAAATCCAGATCATCAATGGCAGCGGTCACATTGAACGCCTGCCCCGGGTCACACTCCACATTGTCCGCCACGGTGCACGCCTCGTTGACGATAAGCAGGCGCTTGCCGGAGGTTCCGGTGTAGTAGCGGACATGATAGCCCGCCTCTTCCAGCGTCTGCTTGATCTTCTCGATCTTGTTGCAGATCGGCTCGCCAAAGGGCTTAGCGGGATGCGTGCCCATGATCTCCTGATGTCCAAAGAAGGTGTCGGCACCATCGTGCATCAGCATTGCGCGGCCAAAGGTGGCGTTGGGTGCAAACGGCAGGCCGGGGAACTCCCGCCCCACGATGTTTGCCAGACCCAGGCTTGCCAGATTCGGCAGTTTCAGATCCGGTGTGCGCTCAAAGATATGGATGCAGGTATTTGCACCACAGTCCGCCGGGCGTACCTGAGGCACATCAGGCATTGCGCCCACACCAAAGCCATCCAGCACGATCACAACAAACTTTCCCATATGAAGAAACATCCTTTCCCATTATTCCCGAGCCGGGTCTCCCAGTGCGGAGTAAAGCCCTGCCAGCTCGGGTTTTCCCTCGGACAGTCCCTTTACCACCGCCACCCGGCTGCGGGTCACAAAAAACTGTGTCCGGAACGCCATGACCGCCGCAGCCGACACCGGACAGTTCTGCTGCAGTTCAAAATGGTAGTCGATACTGGAATCGTCCGGCGGAAGCACCGGGACGATCTTTGCATCTTCCAGCGTTGTGCCAACCAGCGCATTCTTCATGTGTCCACGCCGATAGTGGCCGCCGCCGTAGCAATACGATTTTGTTCCCAGATCATGACTGACCTCGGAAACATACAGGTAGCCCGGCCGCTCCTCGGCATCCGGGTGGGCGGCATGGTAGGGGGTCGTGCCCGTCAGGCCGTGTCCCGGCTCACCGTGCGTACCGCCTGCCGCTGCAATTTTGGGGATGCTGTGGACACAGGTCGCGCTCGGAGTATTACGCATCAGATCTTTGTATCCCCATGCGGTCAGCATCCGGGCAGCGGTCTGCACCGTACTGAGGTTGGGCGTAGGCAGGATATCCCCCGCCGCTTCGTCGTACAAAAAGCAGGGGAAGCTGCACACGCCGCCTACTTCAACGCCGGGCATATTCTCAATGGCGTGAACAGTCTGTTCCAGCTCTGCCAGCGTAAATCCGCCGTACTGGCCGGAATACAGCATATCGTTTTCTCCCAAGACCCGGAGCATCAACTTCTGATGCAGGCCCAGTTCCGTGCAGACCCTGCTGATCTCCTGCGCTTTTTCCAGCGAGTAGACGGTGACGATCTTCGGTTTTGCCGACAGGATCTTTTTCAGGGCTGCACGAGGGATCTGCACCAGATGGCCCACATTTCCGATGGGGACATTGTTTTCTACCATCGTCAGTGCCTCGCGGAAATCCACACACACTGCGCCGACATATCCCATCTCTGCCAATGCTTGGGCGATCATCGGGTTGCGGCCGATCTGCTTGAGCATAAAAAAGTTCTGTACGCCGTTTGCATCGCCCGCCTGCTTGATCCTGCGTGCGTTTTCCACAATCGTGTCATAATCCAGCAGATAAGTGTCCGGCAGAACCACACCTGCCTGCTGCCATTCAATGCCCAGACGCACCAAAGGCTGGTTGCGCTCCATGACGGACTTTAAAAACACAGGGCATCTCTCCTTTTCTTCTAGTTTCTATAAAAAGGACTCAGTCGTTCTGTACCTGTTCCATACACTGACGCAGAATGCGGATGATGGTATCCGGGCCGCTGCGCATGGGATTGATGCGGATCATTCGGTGTTCGATGGTGGGATCCTGTGCGCGGAAGGTTCCGCTGACACGATAGATCATGGGGGCAAATTCATACTTGCTCTCACTGCCCACCGGGTGGGGTGCCGCACCAAACTGCGGAGCTGCCGCCAAGACCTTTTCGGCGATGTCCTTTTCAAACTCCACCAGCAGCACCTTGCTCTGTGCGTTTGCCAAAAATGCTTCCTTGACGCCCGGGATCTCACCGGCGTTCAGGCGGCGCACCAGCTCTTCGTTGACCTCGCTCTGGATCGCCAGCGACACCGGCGCATAGATAAGACCACGCAGTGCCTCCATGGCTTCATGGCCCTGCACCTGGCTGCCGCCGGAATACTGCATCTTATAAATGCGTTCAACCAGTTCCTTTTTGCCGACCACAATACCAACGCCCTCCGGGCCAAGAATCTTGAAGCAGGAGAAGGTCGAAAGGTCTGCGCCTGCCTGGCAGCCGATGGCATCCACCTTGAGAGCGGCATAGTTGTCATCGGTCACGACCGGAACCTCCGGCAGCGCTTGCTTGATGGTGGCAATAACAGCCTTGTAATCATAGCTGTCATCCGGCTTCTGGCGGGTCAGCTGCACCAGTGCGCCCCGGAGCTCATCCTTATGGGCGGCACAGACTGCTTTGAGCTGTTCCAGATCGTTGAAATCTGCCCGGATGGGCTTGAGGCCCATTGAATCGATCGTGACCTTCGTAGTCGGATAGATGGGCGAGGTGTGTACCAGAATGCTCTCGCCTGCCTTCATGCAGGCTGTCAGTGCCCAGCGGATCGCACCCGTGCCCGCACCGCGCACGAACAGCGCAGCTTCGGCATCAAAAGTATCTGCAAAAACGTGTTCTGCCCGCAGGGTGCAGCGCGGCTTGTTCAACCCCTTGACAACGCCGAGATCGCCCAGTGAAAGAACTTCTTCCCCGCTGAAATTACGGGTCACTGCATCAATGGCCTTGAATTGGAGTTTTTTTGCCTGTTCCAATGAGATGGAATGCAAGGGATAGGTTTTCATAGTTGCTCTCCTTAGACAGATGCTTCGCTCTGCCCTTTGTAAATACGCAGTGCGTTGCGGTACAGCAGCTTTTCAAAGGTCTGCTCCGGTACACCGGCTTCGCAGGCCATCGGTGCAAAGGTGTCCAGCAGATAGCTGTAACCCACACCGCCACGGTCTGCAAAGTTGCTGCGGCGGGTGATGTCCATGCTCATCACGATCTGGTTTTCATAACCTTCACGGCAGAGCTGGCTGAGCCACATTGCACGGGATCCATCCGGCTGATAATTGCACTTACCGATGGTATCAAAGGCGATGTTCACTCCCTGATCCAGCAGACGCTTCATGTAATCCAGATCGGCTGACAGGTCGATATGACTCAGCACCACACGGCTCAGGTCAACGCCGAATCTCTTGAAAATTTCCAGCTGCTCCATGCCGCGCGTTCCCAGCGTGGTATGGGTGCAGATAGGCGCACCCGTTTCTGCATGAGCACGGGATGCCGCACGGAAGATCTTTGCTTCCGGCTCGGTGATCTCCTTGGATGTTCCGATCTCACCGATCAGTTCTGCACGGATGCCCGTATCCTCGATACCGACGGTCAGTTCCCGGACCATGATATCGCTCAGCTGCTGCTCCGTCAGGGCGTAGCATTCCGGAGGGAGAAACGGCTCTTTGTAGTAGCCTGTAGCATGGGTGATCTTCACGCCTGCCGCCGCCGCGACCTTCTCGGTATACGCCACATTGCGCCCCATGCCGCGGTTGGTCTGGTCAATGATGCTGACCACACCACGCTTTACAAGATGACGGTATTCCGCCACCGTTGCGTCAAAATCATCCAAGCGGCAGTCGATATTGTTCTTCGGGCCAGAAAGGTCGATGGTGGTATGTTCATGTGCGTATAAAATCTTTTCAGGGATTTTCAAAAAGACTCGCCTCCTATTGCGGTTTCACAAAAGTTATCTTCCGACACCCGTCGGAAGATACTCTTCTGTTTTCACGGTTTCATCAGGCGGCCGGAGTATACAGAGACAGCAGGAACAGGACGTTTGCAATCAGGCCGACCAGAATTGCACCCAGCGGGCCGACAGCCATGGAGACCAGAGGCTTCTTGCTGCACTTATTGATGCACCAGAATGCCACGATGATGAACAGACCTGTGGTCGGCATGATGGCCTGTGCAGCCAGAACGCCGCCGATCAGCAGAGCGATATCGATGACATAGCTCATAGCGGTACGGATGTTGTCGCCGCAACGCTTGATGCCGGGGAACTTATCCAGACCCTTTGCAATCACGTTGAGCAGCAGGATCTCAACACAGATGCAGGCTGCGCCAGCAATCAGCGCAATGATGGGGTTGGGGATGAGCAGACCAATAACAAAGACGAAGGTCATACCAGCCGGGGCATAAACGCCGGTGGTGATGGCGGTGGTAGCAACCAGAGGGATAAAGCCGATGGCACGAGCCAGAGCGGTCACGCCAGCATTCACGCGGTCACCCTCAGCCAGCAGACCCAGGCTGATGGGGTCGCCTGCGATGATGCCCATGCTGGTGCCGGCAGCGATCAGGCCGCCCATAATGGCGAGGTACGGCATATACTTGCGGATGCGGGCAACCTTGTCCGCAAAGATCCGGGTCAGCATCTCGTTGGAATTCTGGTCATTGCCTTCCTTATCCATTGCGGCGAACACCAGCATGATGATCATGCCAGCCAGAAGTGCCATACCGTCCTTGTTCAGAGCGATGGTGTGCTCTGCATCCAGAGCGATCTTGCCGTAGGTCTCAACGATCTGACGGACCAGCAGTGTGATGACAGCGGTGATGCCACCCTTGACCGCACCGAACTGCAATGCAACTGTGACCGCCGGGAAGATAGCAAAGGCCAGCGTGATGCCTGCGGAGACCTGACCCAGACTGCCGAGGAAGTTGACCGGGAGCATATTGAACAGATCAATGATGACCTGCAGGCCAAACAGCAGTGCCACACCGTATACTGCACCGATCACACCGGAAAGGATCAAGCCCTTCTTGGTATCCGGGCACCAGGTACCGATGATATCGGTGGTCAGCAGGATGCAGTGGATCAGAATAATGCTTGCCGCGATGGAAGTCGGCAGGCCGTAGCCGATGACCAGACCAAAACCGATGGCGAAGCTGGTCGCAGCCAGTGCTTTACGGTCCATGCGCTTTTCCAGATACTCAGGAATGACCGGACGCAGACCATCGTTGAAAACAGCAATGCTCTGGTTTGCCAAGATCGACGCCACCGCGCCAATTGCCGCGATGATGATGTATCGTAAAATGTTTTCCATGTGTAATCCTCCTTATATTTCAGAGCAGGTTCAGAAGCCCAGACCTTTCAGAATGATCGGAACGACCTTTTCGATGTGCTGATCCGTAAAGCCGAAGGCTTTCTTGCCCGCCTTGACCTGAGCCAGGATCTCCTCCTCGCTCAGCATCTTACCCGGCATCGATACGGTGGCACACTGATTCATTCCAAGCAGTGCGATCGCCATTGCCAGCGCACCGCCGCCGCCCGTCTTGCACGCGCCAAAGTAATATTCAGCCTGCCCGGTCTTGACTGCCATTGCCGCCGCAATGTCATCTTTGATCTCAACCGTGGCACGATCGCCCACAACACCTTTGACAGCATCATAGACTTTCTGCTTGTCGATCTGACCGCCAACTACGATTTTCATACAAACTCTCCTTTCTACTGCGGGTCATATTTCAAATGCTGTCACACCTGTGCCAGCAGAACCCCAATGTGCATCGTAAGGAACTTCTGCTCGTTCTCCGGCAGACCGGGCAGGGTGTCCCGGACAATTTCCTGCGTTGCTTCCAGAGCCTTGGGGAAAGTAGGCTCTTCTTTTGTCTCCTCATAGACTTCCTCGTCCAGAGGTTCTACCGGCTCGCCACGCTGGATGCGGCCAAGAGCGGCGCACAGATGCGTGATCATAGATGAAGCATTCTCTTCGGTCAATGTCAGATCGTATTTTTCCTGAAAATACCGGATCACATCCTGCACCTTCTGGTAATCTTCATCTGACAGCATTCCCGCCTGACGCAGGATCGATAATCTCGGTTCAAAATTCATTTCTGACATCTCCTAGCTTTTTATTCCAGTGCTTACAGCCACGCGCTGATCTTATCTGCCAGCGTCTCGGCCGGAGCTTCTGCGCCAAAGGTGTTCCACACCAGCTCGCAGATCTCGCCGCAGCAGCTATAGGGGCTGTAATACGAGGTGGAGTTGGGCTTAAACCCGACATTCTGCTTGTTCGTGAGGAAAACGACCGCCGTTTTGTTGGTCTTGTTCATCACAACATGCGTACCCGTGAAGCCCGCGTGGCCGAATGCGTCATAGTGACGGTCGCCGCGTCCCATAAAGGACGAGCCGCGCTCAAAGCCCAGACCACGGGAAGGCTTGCCGTTCTGCTCGCTGGTGAACAGATCAATGACATCCTGACGATACAGGCGGACGCCCTTGTAAATGCCGCCGTTCAGCATCGCCTGACAGAGCACCGCGAGATCCTCTGCGTCAGAATACAGACCCGCATGACCTGCAACACCGCCGTTTGCCATCCATGCGTTGCCATCGTTGCACTCGCCGACCAGCGTGTAATTGCGCCAGCCATCGAATTTGCTGAAGGCATCCAGATCGGCGGTGCAATCGTAGCCGAAGCCCGGATGACCGATCTCATCGACCATAGCATACTCATACGGGTTGCCGAAAGAAGTTGCTGCAAGATCATCGGTGGTAAAGCCGTTTTTCAGCGGCAGATAGGTCGTACGCTTGAGGTTCAGCGGCTTGTAGATTTCGTTCTGAACGTACTCGTCCATATCGCGGCCCGTGATACGCTCCACGAGGAAGCCCAGCATCTGGAAACCGAGGTCGCTGTACTTTTCCTCACCGGGTGCGAACATCAATTCACAGTTGCAGATATAATCCAGCACCTTGGATTTGTCCTTATCAATGTACAGGAACATAGCTTTCCACTGCGGAAGACCCGAAGTATGGGTCAGAAGCTGATGAACGGTGACATTCTCTTTGCCATTCTTCGCAAATTCAGGGATGTAGCTTGCTACGGTCGCATCGAGGTCGATCTTTCCTTCGCTGTACAGCTTCATGATGGACTGGGTCGTGGCCATGATCTTCGTGCAGGATGCCATATCGAACATGGTGTTCATCTCCATGGGACGGGGATCATCCAGACGAACGCCCATGTCATTCAGCATTGCATATCCATAGGATTTTTCATAGACGATCTTACCACCGCGCGCCACAACGATGGTCGCACCAGGGAAGTAGCCCTGCCCCATGTAGTTTTCCACAATGGCATCGATGGCGGTCAGTCGCGCATCCTCCTTGACGGGCATTCCAGAGGGCTTGAAGCAGTTTTCGGCCTGTTCAGGGCTTGCGCAGCCTGCAAATGCAGCGGCGACAGTCATGGCCCCCATGGCCTTTCCGGATGCGATCATAAAGCTGCGGCGCGAGATCTTTTTCATGGGAAACTCTCCTTTTCGTCCAAAAAATTAAAACGGCTTTATCATTTCCGGAGACAAAAATATTTTATACAATATTTTGTATTTTTGTTCCAGAAGAAACATCTGCACATACTCATGCAGATGCTCTTTTCTTTTTCGCACTCCACTTAATAACGCGGAATGATTTCTCTGTTCATCACCCGTCTCTGAATGTCCGTAACATTCTGCACAGACAAGACCTTGCGTACCAACTGTGCCGTCACATTGTCGCTCTTCCGGCAGACCAGCACCGCAACCGTATCTTTTTCCTGCTCATCTAAGCAGGGCATCGGATAGTAACTCAAGCCCTCCGGCAGCATATCCGCGCTCCATACACCTGCATCAATCATACCGTTGTGCAAAAACGGTACGAGCTGACTGTAAATAATGGGAACATATTGTACAGGTTTATCAGCGAAGCAGAACCGGGTCAGCCGCTCCTGGTCTACTGAAGAGGTATCCAAACCAACTTTACATCCCTGCCAGTTCCCATCAAAATCCGGACGCACAAAGATTCGGTGCTGTTCAACATAACTACGTGCTCCAAACGCCGCCACCATCTGAATGTCTTTGCCCTGTTGTTCATAATATTCAAACGCCAGCTGGCTCATCACGCAGAGGTGAAAGCGGCCCTCTTCTACACAAGCCAAGCGGTATCCTGAACCGCGCATAAATGCGATCGCTCCGGTAACGCTTTTCTGGTTCAACTCTTCATACAAGCCGCTTGCTAGACCTTCATAACGCAGACCATACGGCATCGGCATCACACAGGTCAGATTTGTGTTACTGCAATACTGCGCCATCGCCAGATAATCAATGTCGGTAGCGATCGTTCCGTTCTGCCCGTGAGACTCCAACTGGATAATTCCATTCTGTTTCAGATTGTTCAGCGCGATCTGAATGTTCCCGCGTGCCATATCACATTGCTCACTCAGCTCTGTAACCGTAGGTATGCGTTCTCCCGGCTCCAAGCCTGCGAGGATCTGCGCAACCTGCAAGGTCGCAAGCCCCGATTTTTGCAGCAGACTTTTGTTCAGCATAACTTTCTTTCCTTTTTAACGCTATTTTTCCTCGTCTCATCTGCTCTAGGAAAGAATCTCCTCTTTCAAGTTTATCTCTCCACGATTCCTCTCATTCATCTGCTCTTATGATAATACAAAATTTAGTATATTTCAATATGTACTTTTTGCCAATCATCTTCTTGTAAATTCGTTCATTCTGCCCAAAAGACAGTTTCATTTTATCTAAACCATCCCGGCATCTCCAGTCACAGGTTGGTCATAGCGGTCCAAAAGGCATATCCGCTCTCGCCGAGTCGATCGTTTCAGGTCATCATATAAGAGTCGTCTTTTCTATTATGATTTGCAAAATGTACACTGGCATCAAATTATAATCGCACCTCTAATGATTTTATTTTCTGAACAGAAACCGTAATTTTCAGCAATGCAATTGCGCAGCCTGCACCGAAACGGTGCAGATCAAAAAGGGTTTGGGATTTTCCAACAAGTATTTTGCTACGCAAAATAAGCAGATGTATATACGTCTGCATTGCTTGCGGGTGCTATGAAGCCTCTCAAGGTGCTTTCCAAATTTGAAAATCATTTTGTGATCAGGACCGTCCATTTTCAAGTTTCACTTGATGCGGGCGGTTATTTTTTTACTCAGGAAGTGTTCGAGTTTGCAATCGCAACGCTTTATTGTGCGAAAGTGACTGCTACCATTTTGGTAACCACCACACACCCATAACAGCTAAAGGAGGACGCCTATATCGAAGCGCGGAAACTCTTACAGCGTCCGCTACACCTACGAAGATGAGCACGGCAAGAGCTGCGACAAATGGGAGAGCTTTCCCACCAAAGAGGAGGCAACGAACCGAAAGAAGCAAATCGAACATGAACTGGCGGCTGGCACTTTCCTGATTCTGTCCTCGGTGACGGCGGCAGAGTTCCTCATGGATTGGGTGCCCAAGCAGTGCAGCAAGCACAAATAGGCACCCAAAACCTACGAATCCAACCCCTCCACCATCCAGAACCTTATCATTCCCTATATCGGCAGCATGGAGATGCAGAAGCTCAAGCCCTACCACATGGAAAACCTCTACACGACCCTGAGCAAGACACCCTGCGGTTCGTATATTGAGGGCAAGAAGCAGGAACTGACTGAAAAACAGAAGCAGCGGTTCCTTTCCGGCACGACTATCCACGAGGTTCATCGGCTGCTGGGTACAGCCTTCCAGTATGCCGTAGAGTGGGGCATCCTTGTTAAAAGCCCTGTTCTCCCGTGGACTGCCCCAAGAAGTCCACACAGGAGCGCACCATCTGGACGGTAGAGGAAATGCGAGCGGCACTGGACAGCATGGAGGACCCCATCCTGCATTTGGCAGTCCACCTTACACTGGTGGGCGCACTGTGAGAAGGCGAAATCGTAGGTCTGACCCCGGAAGACCTCGATTTTGACGCAGCAGATGGCATCGGAACGTTCCGTATCAACAAATCCATGCAGCGGGTGCGAAAAGAAGCCCTGAACCAAGTGGACGATGGCTGCATCATCAAGGTATTCCCGGACAAGCTGGAACATAGCACCACTTCCCTCATCCTGAAAAGTACCAAAACGGCGTCTTCCTGCCGCACCATCTTCATGACCTCTGCTCTGAAAGAGGAATTGAAGAAGTGGCTGAATCAGCTGGCGGCAGACGAGAGAAAAGACCCGACACGCTACCATGACAGCGGAATGCTGTTCCGTCTGCCCAACGGTCTGGCGGTGGAGCCGGTACTCATCCGTAAGAAGTTCCTGAAATGGCAGGACGGACACCCGGAGTTCCCACGTATCGTGTTCCATGGTTTGCGACACCCGTATGTTAAGCACACGACAAAAAATAAATCTCTGCAAAAGCAGAAATCCCAGACTATCAATCGAGTCCGATAGTCTGGAATTTTTGCTTTAGCTTGCAGCAAAAATATCATTACAAGGTATGCCTATTTTTGAAAGGCAAGCTTTTAACCCTTTATCCGAAGTTACAACAGTAATATCTCGGCAGTTATTTTGCGCCAATTTTGCAGTAGCGGCTATCATCGCATCCATGGAGGCAAAATTATGTACTAATGCCAGCTTAATCACATCCTTTGCTTCTTTAATAGTCGTAGAATCGAATGGCTCAATATTTACCGAAAAAAGTTGTGATGTCCCCGCAAATATTTCATCAATAAGGTGCATCCAAGCCTTAATACGCTTGTTATTCCATTTTTTGCGAGACTCAGTATATCTACTATTTTGGCAAATATGGCCATCAGGGGATATCTTACAATTACACTTAGAAACTCCGCCCTGAGACCCCCTGGCGTACTTTCCCAAAACTGAAACAATTTCAACCTCGGTAATCGACGATACAATCAGCTTTTCACTTGTTAAGGCGGTAACCGAGGCAGGTAATGTGCCGCACTCTTTTGATTCTGGATTCATTGCCCTCAGCAAATTGTAAAAGGCATTGGTATCTAACAAAAACTCACGTTCCATAGTCTATCTCTGTGTTATCTGTGTGATTTATTCCTCCAAATTGGGGACATCCTTTAAGAGAGTAGTAATTGTATCCTCACTTAGCGGCGCAAGCTTTTCTTTGATCGCAGCAACTAACTCCGGTAAGTCCGCTTTAGGGCCCTTGTTAATATAACCATCAATGCCTATATTTGCCAGTTTCTTGATATCGGCAAAGTCAGTATAGTTTGTGTAGATAACTACATCAATGAATGGATCTTGCTTTCGGATTTCACTAAGAACTTCGTCCCCGGAAAGCCCCGGCATTTTCAAATCAAGTAGAATTAAGTCATAGCTGTTGGAAGTGAATTTCTCTAACCCATCCTTCCCATCGGATGCGATATCTGCGGAAATGTCCTCTAAAGCCAACGCATCTTTTACAGCTTGCGCTGTAAAATTTTCATCTTCAATTATTAAAACTCTGTTCATGTCTTTCCTCCTCAACTGGTATTTTAATTACGAATTGAGCCCCTTTTTCAAACTTATGATTAACCTGTATTGTACCATTATACATTTTCAAAATATTCCATACAACAAATAGGCCGAGCCCTTCTCCTCCATTTCCAGAAGTAGGATCTTTTGTGGAGAAAAAAGGTTCAAATATTTTCTTCCTGTTTTCTTCTGGTATTCCAGGCCCGTTATCAGAAAAGAGAATCTGTATGTAGCTTGATTTTCTTGAAATATTGACTGCTATTTCTCCACCACTTGAAATAGCCTGCATAGAATTTAACACCAAATTATAAAAGACTTGTGAGAACTGTATCCGATCACCAAACAAGTTGACTTGTGAAGTTTCCCAAAGTCTATATATAATCCTATTCTGAGTCAAGCGCTCTGATAGATCTGCAAATACCTGTTTGATACAATCATTGACGCAAAAACACTCTTGTAGACTTTTGCTTGATACAATAGGTCTAAACCGATCAAGCATAAACCCGATACGCTCAGTTTGTGCAAGAATAGTAACAAATAGATCTTGAATCTCATCCATAGTCCCTATCCCACGCTTCATGCGAATTTGCTGCAACTGTATTTGATAACGAATATTTGTGATTGGCTGGCCTAACTCATGCGAAAAACCTTTAAGTAAATCTCTGAGCGCCAACATCTGTCTGTTATGCTCTTTTTCAGAAACCAAGTCTTTTACTCGCTGCCAAACAACCTGTTCAGATTCAAGCTGCTCCTCACTGCGATCTTGATGTTGATCTTTTTTTTCTTCAGAACGTTTCCGATCAGTGAGTTTTTGGATGTGCTCAGATAGAGCTTGTGCATCCTCAAAACGATCAAATGTAAGATAGAAATTGTAAAGAGTTCGGGCTATGGGGATGCTACTCTCTGCACTATTGCGCATCCGCTTAAGAGTCCTATCTAATAATTCACTATTACCAATACTGTCAAAATAGTATACAAGTTCATATTGAATATTGAAATCACTTTTCTCAATAAGGCTCTCGTCAATTGTAAGGAGCTGCTCCGCATAACGATAATCTTGTTGCTTGCGGCTCATTCTTAAGAGTGCACGAATAAGTGTTGGGTTTGGTGTTTCTTGCTTTGAGATTAGTGCTTCAACAAGCTGCTGTGCTTCCCTAAAAAGTTCTTTTCTTTCTGCTACGGAAATGAGAAACTCTTTGGTTTTGGTATTTGTATAAGAATCCTTTTGCCTGATTTGATGAAAGATAATTGCGCGAACATCGTCAGATGAGGCCACCTCAATAAATCTTTTCACTTCATTAAGATGTCGATCATTGTCGCTTTTTAACAATATAGATTTCAAATCACCATCAACAACAAATGCATCGCCAAATGTTTCGACTAAAAGCTGCTGGATATTGGGTGCTATTTCACCGTTACCAATGGCATTGAAGATTTCCTTGTGAAATTGAATGCAGAAATCATCTGGAGCCTCGGCGTTGAACTGCCTATAAAAACGGGCAAATGCTTTGAAATGTTCGGGTTTCTCTGAAAGACGCTTTAATTGCTCGATATATGCATGTGAAGCGTCCATGTAGTTTTTCTCTTGAAAAAGCAGATCACCTAATACTTTGTAGAAGAAATTGTCATTCGGATATGCAGATATGGCGTTTTGACAAAGCTCAATTGCTCCAGCTAAATTACCATCGAATCTCAACTTACTAATTTCATCAAAACGTTGTCTCGATGAATAGTCCATATCTGCGCACCTCATTTCATTTGTATATACATTGTATTCTACCACATTGAAATGGAAAAGACAATCAAATTTGTAAAAACACCTGCTTTCATGTCTGCTCCCTCAATCGAAAATGTCTTGGATTTTATATGCGATCTCGATGCGCTTATCGGGGTACACCAGCACCCGGCCAATCAGCAGCTCGGCCAGCTCGGTGGTCAGCGTGTCCGCATCGAAAATCACCTTGGACGCTTCCTTGCGGCTGTCTTGCCGTGCCTGTTCGTCCTGCTTCTGTTTCGCCTGTGCCAATACTGCGGCATAGGCGTTTTTCGTTTTCAGCAGCAGCTCGTCACACGCGGCCTTTTCCGCCTTGTAGGTGATCAGGTCAATCTCGCCCATGAGATAGCGTTCATACAAGGCGCGCTTACCGTCTTGCAGTGCCTCGATCTGCTGCTCATATTCGGTGCGTTCCGGTACGGAAGCATCCACCCGGAGCGTACCGTCAGGGGCAAGCGGTGCGGCGGCTTCCATTTGCTTTTTCAGCGTCAGGAATACCGCCTGTTCCAGCTCTGCGGCGTTCAGACGCATCTTGTAGCAGCGGCTTTCTACGTCCGCCTCGGAATGGCGGCAGTAATAATACGAGGTTTTCTGCATGGTGCGGGACAGCGCATGACCGCAGTAGCCGCAGAAGGCTTTGCCTTTCAGCGGGTAGTCCCGCTTTTTCTTGTTCGGCTGGGAAAATCGGAGCTGGCTGGCCTGCACGGTATCAAACACAGCTTTCTCAACGATGGCCGGGTGATGGTCGGGGATGATGTACCATGATCCTCTGTCCTTTAGGCGGCTTCTGGTGCCGCCTACTTCGAGAACTGCCCGCTTGCTGATCACATACACACCGGTGTAGCGTTCGTCCTCCAAAATGCGGAGAATGGTGGACGCACTCCAAATACCGTGACAGCGGGAAATATCGTGGGTGTGATTGCCGTGCGCCGCTTTGTACTGGCCGGGGGTGGGGATGTTTCTGCGGAACAGCTCTCGCGTGATGGCGGTGGCGTTGATGCCCTCGGCGGCAAGCTGGAAGATGAGCTGCACAATGGCAGCGGCCTCCGGGTCAGGCTCCATTCTGCCATCGGCGCTTTTGCGGTAGCCGTAGGGACAAATCTTACTCTGATACTCGCCGCGCTGCATCTTGGCGTACTTGGCGCTCTTGGTTTTAATGGACATATCTCGGCTGTAATACTCGCTGATGAGGTACTTGAACGCCACGTCCATGCCGCCGGTGTCGCCCTTGAATTTGCTGCTGTCAAAATCGTCGCTGATGGAAATGAAGCGGGTATGGAACAGCGGGAACACGCGCTCAATGAAATAGCCGGTTTCAATGCTGTTTCGCCCGAAGCGGGAAAAATCCTTGACGATGATGCAGTCGATCTGATTGGCCCGCACCAGCTCAATGAGCTTCTGTACTTGCGGACGCTCAAAATTTGTGCCGCTGTACCCGTTGTCGATGAACTCCATAATCTCCGCGTTCAGAGTTTCCGGCATGGAAGCCGCGTACTCGTGGAGGACGAGACTCTGGTTTTCAATGCTCAGGCTGTCGTACTTGTAATCCTCGATGGAGAGGCGGATGTAGAGGGCGATCACATATTTCTGCATTGTTCCAGTACCTCCGCATAGGTTTCAAACTCGCTCTGGAAGCGATAGCGTACCGTGATCTGCTTGTCGTGGGATACCTCAATGCGGTCGATCAGCCGCTCGATGAGTGTGCCGGTCAGCGCACGGTCGGTCTTTATCTGCGCGGCATCCTGTTCCATCGTCCGGTGCTGCTCGGCTTTGGCATCCATCGTCCGCAGGCCGTCCTCCAACTGCTCCAGTTCCACGGCGAGGTCGGCAATGTGGTTTTCGTACTTCTCCTTGTAGTCGAAGTATTCATCCTTGGTAAGAACGCCTTGCACAAGGTTTTCATATAAGCTCCGCACAATGCCGCGAAGCCGCTGGATTTCCTGCCTGCGGTTGGTGATTTTCTCCCGCAGCTCAGCGCGGTCAGCGGCCTGCCGGGGCTGCTCCGCAAGCGACAGGCGGTATTCCCCCAAAGCGGTGTTGAGGGCTTCCTGAAGCATATCTGCCAGCGTATCCAGCAGCGCATCCTCGCGGATGGTCACGCCGGGGCAGGCATCCTTGCTGATTCGGCTCCTGCTCAGACAATGGTAGAAGTACACATCGTCGGACTTCTTGCGGATGTTTCTCTGCCGGTGCAGGCTGCCGCCGCAATGGGCGCAGAACACCTTGCCTTTGAGAAGATTCGGCGTGAAGGCTTTGACCTCCCGCGCCTTGGCGCGGCTGGCGGTCTGATTGAGAATTTCCTGCACCGCCGCAAACTGTTCCCGGCTGATGATACCCTCATGGGTGTCCCGCACCACCGTCCATTCCTCGGCATCGGCCTTGACCTGCCGGTGATCCACGGTTTTGGTCTGCCCCTGAACGAGATCTCCAGTGTAGACCTCGGAACGGAGAATAACGCCGACCGTTCGGGTCTGCCACTTGCCGCTGCCGAGCAAATTTTCGTGGGTGATCTTGCCCTGCATCTTCTTATAGTGGCTGGGAGTGAGAATACCCGCTTCATTCAGCCGCACGGCGATGGTATTGAGGCCAGCGCCCTCGGAAGCCCAACGGAACATCCGCTGCACCACGACGGCGGCAACGGGGTCGATGATAAGCTGGTGGCAATCGTCCTTGGCCTTCAGGTAGCCGTAGGGAGTACGCGCACCGATGAATTTGCCGTCTTTCATGGCTTGCCGCTGCTGCGCCCTGATCTTGCGCCCAATGTCCAAAGCGTAGGCTTCGTTTATCATGTTCCGCAGCGGGATGATGATACCGGAATGGGCATCTTCCGGGTTGGCGGTGTCGAAGTTTTCGTTGACCGCAATAAAGCGGATGTTGCGGATGCGGAAATACTGCTCGATGTAATAGCCAGTGTCGATGGTGTTCCGTCCCAAACGGGAAAGGTCTTTGACAATCACGCAGTTTACATGACCGGCCTCAATATCCGAGAGCATCTGCTGAAAGCCCGGACGGTGGAAGATGATGCCGCTGTATCCATCGTCGATCTTTTCGGAAACGACCTCAATATCCGGGTTGTGCTCCACAAAGTTTTCAATGAGCTTGCGCTGATTGGAAACGCTGTCGCTCTCACTGGAATGATCGTCGGTGTAGGACAGGCGGATATAAGCGGTAGCTTTGTATTTAGGCATGAAAAAGCACTCCTTTCTCCCGGACTGCTCCCGCATGAAAAGAGTGGTTATCTGGCTATTTGGTTTTCATCCTTTTCCACACCAATCATAGCACTCTCTGCGGAAAAAAGCGAGGATGTCGCTCAGCGCAAAATGCCTTGCAGACATTCCTCCAACGTAACGCCGTTCCCGGCAAAGCAGGCGTTTACCACAAAATCGCCGCAGCGGAAGCGGTAAGGATTTTTTTCTGGCGGATAAAGGCGGCAATGCGTTCTTCCTTGGGAAGATTTTTGTCAACAGATACTTCCCGGATGTCCACCAGTTCATCCGTGTGGACGTGGGATTCGTTTGGCGTTGGCTGCATCATGGAGCTCTCCTTTCTCGGTTTGGTGGGTTTCCTCAAGATCACATGAATACGCTGACGGGAAAGCCCGTCAGCGCATGGTATCTGACTTTGAGAGGCGGCTGCGCGGGTAGAATTGGAGCCACATAACATAATGGCGAATACCGGCGCAGCCGCTCTGCTTGTCCATTTGAGAAGATCCATCCTATTTGCCACGCGCCCCGGATAGTGGGCATGATGCAGGCCGCCCTTGGCAGGGCTGTCATAACTCCACGATACCGCTGCCTCAAAGAGCTGGCGCATACCACAGGGTTCCCCCTCAAGTCTGTGGGAGGGCGTGAGCAAGTTTCATTATCCGCCGCGCTGTCATCGCGCCCGATTTGCCGAATCGGGTCTAAGGCTGCGTAGATCGCTCGGATGGCTTTTCCGGAATCACCTCCTTGAAGCCATCGTCGTGGCGGCGCACCTTATGCCGCTATCACGCGGGTTTTGTGCCTGCATCATGGTCTATTCAGTTTTCAACGTTCGGTGAAAGGCTTCGTGGAGAATGTCCCTTCACCCATCATCTTTTTTAGGGCATTTTTGCAAGGTGTTTTCCGCATTTCTCAGAAATATTTTTTGATTTTTCTGATCGCAGTGGTGATGCTGAGAGAAGCGGCCTGATGGGACACGCCTTCTTTTTCTCCAATTTCATCAACGGTCATTCCGTCAATGTAGTACATCCAAAGTCTGCGGAACTGCGTTTCCGTCAGCTTGTCCCTGATCTGAGAAACCATCGCGGAAGCCACTCTGCGCCGTTCAGCTTTCTCGTGCTGGCGATCCATAACCACATCAATGGCAGGAATGGAAAATGCGGCTTCGGACAGGCCGTCAATGGACGTATTGTGTTTTCCCTCTACCACATCTTGATTGTCCTCGGTGTGGTAGTTTCCATCTGACCAAGATTTCCATTTCAGGAATTCTTCCTCGCTGGCAAAGTCCTCGCGGGTCAGGCGGACGATGACTTCATTGGCGTCCATATAAACGATGGCATCGGGGTCTTTCTTATTCAGCGCATAGATGCTTTTTCTATTAAACATTTTGTTCCTCCGTTCAGATCCGAGTGGGTAAAAAGGTCTGAACGGAGGGCGGCGGGAGCGGCAGCCCACAGAGAAGAAAAACAGTGCAAACAAAAAGGCACCCGCACAGGCATAAAAGCCTGAACGAGTGCCTTGCAATTCTATTTCATAATTGGGCGGAGCTATATTGTAGATAATCTGTGATGCACAGAAAACGAGCTGCAACTCACATAGATATGCCCGCCGTCACCCAGTTTGGTATCATAGCCATTTGGAAATGAGAGAATGAAATCATGGCATCTTGCCGCCTTTGCCGCCTTCTCCACATCCTCGCGGTGAACCTTGCGGTGCATGGCGATATTGTTATAAACACTCTCCGCAAAGATGTGCGTGTCCTGAAAAACAAAGGCAACGGCATTCATCAAGGCTTCCATTGAATACTCCCGGATGTCATGTCCAGCGATGGTGATAGATCCGCTCTCCACATCCCAAAAACGGGCGATGAGTTGCCCTGCCGTGGATTTTCCTCCCCCGGATGGTCCTACCAGCGCGGCGAAGCTCCCGGCAGGAATTTTTATTGTCAGATGATCCAGCGCCATGCGGCGCAAAGGGTCGGCAGCGTTCTGATAGGAAAAGCTCACATCCTGAAACACAATTTCAGCTCCACCCTTTGGGGCAGTCTCCGTTCCCTCGGATATGGGCTGCATATTCAGCACCTCGTCAATCTGATCCATGCGTACTGCCAGGTTCCGCAAATCTGCTCCGAACTCCACAAGTTCCATCAAGGGACTGATGCAGGCGGGACCGACTATCAGGAACATCAACAGCTCCATCATAAGCTCATGGTCGCCGGGATACAGGTACAGCAATGCGCAGCCGGAAACAAGCAGGAACGCCAGCACGGAGATTGTGATGGTCTTATATGCGCCGAAAATCGGCGTGACACGCTTCAGATAGACCTTCCAATGCTCCCTGTTCTTCTCCACCAGCCCTGTCAGGCGGCGGGCTGCCGCTTCAGGTCTGCCGAAGATTTTTTCTTCCTCCATGCCCGCCACATATTCAGAAAACGCTGCATCCAGCTCGGTGGAGGAACGGTTCAGGTCGCTCCATATCTTCTGACCCTGCTTTCCGCCGAAAGCGGAAAACTGGATGAGAAACGCAAGCACGAGAGCGATAAAGATCGTCAGTGCCAGCGGAATGTTGAGTGAGAACATCAGCACGGCCAAAGCTGCCAGCAACAGCCCCGCGCCGAAAATATTGGAAACATCGTGGGCAATGATATTTTCCATCTTTTCGATATTCTCATTCATCATCTTCTGCGTTGCGCCGGATTGACCGCCTGTGTAAAAGCCGAGGTTTAGCCGTCCCATGTGGTCGAGGAGGCGCATACGCAGGTCATAGAGTGCATTGAATGCGCAGGCATGGCAGGAAAAGCTGCCGATTACAGACAGCACGATGCCCAGCACGATACTTCCTATCGTGACTGCTGCCCACATCCATATCTCGTGGGTCGGAGCAGCCGCACCATCAAGCGATGCCAGCAGAAAAAGCCGGATGATCCGGTAGACCGTATAGAACGGTACGCCGGACAGCAGGACGCTGAGCGCAGAGCAGGTCACGCCGAAGAAATACTTTCCCGGAGGGCAATGCGCCGTTCGGAACACGCGAAGAATGACATTTTTCTTTGCTTCTTGCATAGAACTCCTTTCTCAGCGGCGCAACGCTCAAGAGCAGCCACCGCAAGCAAAATGATTGTTGGTTAGACGAGCTTAACCGGTAATCATTATACGCATGGTCGCTGTATTGTCAACGGCTCGGAAAGTGCCTCAGAAATAAGCTGATGTTGTGCAAAATTTGCGGAAATCGTTGAATTAACGGCTGTTTTGTGATATAATCACATCTGCGAGTTGCCTATTGCTAACCGAAATTTGTTCCAAAACAGAAAACGGTGTGCCAAAACAGAAAGAGAGGAGCGGCAAGATGGTTACAATACACAGCATCGAGGAAATGCTGAACTACTATATATCGCTCGGTGGCCTACGAAAGGACGCAGTAAACGGCTTTCGCTATGTGTTTCCGAGGCAGCACTCCAAGGTTCGCTTCTGGGGCGATCTGCACAGCTTTTCCGCAGCGGACGCGGACTTTACCTATCCGAAGGATACAATCATCCGCAGTCAGTTTAGTCAGCGCTATGTAGGAATCGGGCTGAGCGAGCAGGGGACCGTGGAAGCCTACACACAGAGAGATCAGACAATTCACTTCGGCGAGGGCGTCAACTGCTTCGTCTTTGATTCGCCAGTGCCGTTCTTTATGAAAGTTCCCGGAGGGCAGCGGTTACGTTTTCAGGGACTGTATTTTCAGGAGCAGTTTTTCGCGGAGAACAATATCCCTCTCTATGACAGCTTTTGGAAAGATGCAAAGAACACCATACACGGCGCAGACCTTCATGCGCCGGAGTTGGTGTCCATCTACCGCCGCATTGAGCAATGCCGCCTGACAGGGCTTGCCTTTGATACATGGCTGAAGGGTTTTGGGCTGGAGGCGGCCGGGTATCTGATCGACCTTGTGCAGCAGCTATCCGCACAGCCGCCGGTCTATCTCGACGAGAACGAGATTCGTGCGGTAGAAAAGGCAAAGACTATCCTGCAAGCCAGTCTTAAGCACCCGCCTGCGGTCATTGACCTTTGCAGGAAGGTCGGCGTCAACAAGAACAAGCTGCAAAAAGGCTTCCGGTTGACCGAGGGAAAAAGCGTTGCGGAATATGTCCGCACCCTGCGCATGGAGCGGGCCCTTGATCTGTTGGAGGATGATACCCTTTCTATTCAGGATGTGGCGGAGAAGGTTGGCTATAACGGCATCAGCAACTTTTATGCGGTTTTCCGGCAGACCTTCGGGGATACGCCAGCCGCAATACAAAAGCTGCTGGAAACAAAGTGATCCGTTTCCTGCGCCATATCTATATAACGCAGGAAATGGAAAAATGGGACAGGGCTTTTAAGCGGTATCATCAGATATAAAAAACGGCGTGCAGAGAGTTGACTCTGAGGGAATAGCCCCCGACTACACCGGTCCGTGGGACATGACGCTGGGGTATCTGCCCTACTATATACAGGGCATGGATATGGGCGTACTTAAAAACGAAGTTTCCGACGCCGCCGCACAGATGGGCTTCCGTTGTGAGAAGCGCACGGAGCTGCTCTGCTCCGGCTGGCAGGATATCGGCATTTTGAGAAAAATCGAGAAATAAGAGCAGAAAAGGCAAACCGGAAACGAGGACAAGACGCAGCCATAACGATTTCGGGATAACTTGGCAAGCAGGGCAAAGAGGTACCCACTTTGCTTTTCGGGCAATTTCCGCCGCCGCGAAAACTGCCCTCTGCGTTTCAGGGGCAGCGCCCCTGAAACCCTTTGAACACACATAAATGTGTGGCTGCGCGTTTTTCCGAAACGCTTTAGGAGCATGGCCGTTACTGGCGATCATGCTCCTGTTTCTTTTCCTCGCTGCGCTCATCCTTGCCCAGCATACGATCCACGTTCTGCTTGTGGAGCAGCAGCTCGCGCATCTCGTCACGGGCGGTGCGGTATTCGGCATACGCCGTCTTTTTCTCCGTCAGCAGCTTGGCGTATTCCTCCTGCAAGCTCTTGACGGTAGGGAGTTTTTTCACGCCCAGCTCGTCAAAGGCATTCTTCGCCGCCTTGTGCAGCAGGATGTCGCCCTCATGCTCTGCAAGGTATTTTTTGGAGTAACCCGCCTTGCGGTAGCCCGCGTAAACCTCGCGAGTCTTGGCGTAGTTGATGATCTCCGGCGGCGATGTAAAAGCTGTTCAGGGAACTACTGGACATGCTACGGCGGATATGCTGGTGAACACCTACGCTCATATCCAGCAGTCCTCTCGTGTAGAACTGGGCAGGAAGTTTGAGGAAGGGTTCTATGCCAAATCCGAAAGCCCCAGCCCGCAGGCTGTACCCGCTGCAGGCGAACCAACCATCTCTATGACCGCCCTGTTGGAACTGCTGAAGAATGCAGACCCCGAAGTAAAGGCTCAGCTCCGTCTGGCTCTGCTGACCTGATGCAAAATTTACCACGCATTTCAAAGCAATTCCAGCCCATGCAAAGGATTCCCACGAAAACGCCAACCGTGCAAAAACCGTGCATTGACCGTGCAGACCCCGATTTTTCGGGGTTACATAACAAAAAAGGACGCCAAATCTTACGATTTGACGTCCAATGTCTGGTGCACCTCGCGCACTCATATCCGAACTTTTCTCCGCTTTCACAGCTTCCCCGAAAGCGACCGTTTCTGTACCTTCCTTATAGTTAAAGGTAATAAGTACCTTATCATCGTAGAGATAGATGGCATTGATGAAGGTATCCACCAGTGCCTGCCGCTGCTCCGGCTGGGTCATATCCAGCTTGCGGAAGCGAAGCAGCCAAAAGCGGACGAACTCCTCTTTCATCTTTGGCTTAGCCAGCCGTTCCTCTGCAATGCGGGCTTGCAGTTCTTTTCGCTGATCTTCCAGAGCTTCCAGCCGTTCCTTGGTAGAGCTGGTCAGAATGCCCATCTGGATGGCGTTCAGCATATTGGTGATGCCGACTTCCGTTTCCTTCAACTGCTTTTCGTAGATGGGCAAATCCGTGCTTTCCTGATTTTGCAGTTCCATGACCTTGGCGATGATGGCATTCATGGAAGCGTCATCTTCTACCAGCTTCATGGTCTCGTTGACCACCAGATCTTCCAGCCACTGTTTCCGCACGGCCTTTTTATCACAAGTCTTTTTCTTCTTGGTAGCAGCACACTTATAGTAGGTGTACATTTTCCCGGTGTGGCTGACACCGCTTTCGCCAAACATCAGCGCTCCGCACTTACCGCAGTACAGCTTGGTGGTAAGCAGATAGCTTTCCTCTGCCTTATGACGGGCAGGGGCCTTTTTATTTTTCGCCAGCTTTTCCTGCACCTTGTTGAACAAGTCCTCTGATACCAGTGCCGGAATTGCATTGGGCTGTACTACATCTCGTAAACGCAGCTCGCCGATGTACCGGCGATTACTCAGCATCCGCTGAATCGTATTGTAGGACATCTCCCCGCCCATCGAGTTCTTAATGTTGTGCGCCTTTAACCAATCCCGCAGGTCAGTCATGGTCGCACCGTCCGCATACTTCTGGAACGTCTGCTCCACATACGGAGCCAGCAGCGGGTCGGGCTGGTAATGCCGGGTCTCATCGATCATGTAGCCGAACGGAATCGTGCCGCCATTATAAATACCCTTGAGAGCATTCTCGGTCATGCCGCGCACAACCTTTTCAGACAGATCAGCCGAGTAGTATTCGGCGTAGCCTTCCAGCACCGATTCCAGAATGATACCCTCCGGGCCAGCCGAAATGACTTCCGTTGCCGATACTAACTTCACACCATTGCGTTTCAGTTGGGTCTTGTACCGGGCACTGTCGTAGCGGTTCCGGGCAAAGCGATCCAGCTTCCAGACAATGATGACATCAAAGATGCCGCGTTCGCTGTCTTTGATCATCTGCTGGAACTGCGGGCGGTTGTCCGTTTTTGCGGAGACGGCACGGTCAATGTAATGCTTCACCACCGTGAAGCCATTCTTTTCCGCATAGGCGGTGCATTCCCGGATCTGACCTTCAATGGATTCCTCGCGCTGGCTGTCAGTTGAATAACGAGCATAGATCACAGCAGTCATGGCAAGCACCTCCATTTATACATCATTGAACGGTGGAGTGTTCTTTTAAAGCAATGTTTCGTATAATGGATATACCACATTTTACAGATGATTGCAAGCTTTTTATACGCTTTTCACGAGATTCAGTAAAAAAACATGAACTCCTATGAAAGCGAAATATTCACATTCCATGGTTCTATGAAGGTACCCGGAGGAATTGTGTCATTTTGACACAATTCCTTATTTCTCCATAAACCATAAAAATTCAACTTTTTAATGCAGCAGCTACAACGTTGGATTGCATATCGCAAATATACTATTTAAATATTGCGCTGATTTTTGTCTTGTTACGGTTTCGCAATAAGACTAAAGTGGTGGGTATCACGATGATACCCACCACTTTAGCCAAGTAAATTTTTATTTTTGAATCGTAAAACGGAACGAGGTTCCCTTCTCCACCGCAAAGCAGGCGTCTGCATGGGGCTTTGCGCCCCAGCTGTTGTCGCCGCCCACGCCGCGCTGGAAGGCGGCGCAGCGGACAACCGTCTTATTGTCATCCCGGGGCAGTTCATAGAGATGGCGGGTGTTTTCCAGCTCATGGGGCGTATAGGGCAGCGCCGAGAAGGTCATGCCGTCCCCTGCAAAGCCGATGCCTATATTCAATCCGCTGCCGGTGACCGCTGCGCGGTACACACCGGTGCGGCTGGCGCAACCCCCCCGGCAGAACCGGGCGGTCTGCACCCTGCCG
>OASX01000255.1_pt1 | contig 59931 bp, 60 predicted proteins | sample 1516531 | NCBI WGS metagenome assembly OASX01 (sample SAMEA2579911, study PRJEB22360) | human gut metagenome | biome: human gut; feature: human-associated habitat; material: faeces | place: Denmark | collected 2008/2010
GTCAAAAAGGTTTTTCCTGCGCATCATAGTTTGGATATTCAGCCGGAGATTTTAAGCAGAATGAGAAATGCGTTCAGGCAGCTTCGGGAAGATGGTAAATTACATCACGGCAGCGGCACGTTTGACTATGGGGATTGGGCAGTATGGTTATAATGAGAAGGAAGCAGTATAATTTTATTTAGCTGTGTGCTATACAAAAGGCTTTATCAGAACTAAAGACAGCGAAAGAGGCTTGAAAGGAGCATTTATATGAAGTATGTATGTACAGTTATATCGGTAGCGGATATCAGCGCCGCAAGAAAGTTTTATGAGGAACTGTTCGGGCTAGAGGTATATCAGGATTACGGAAAGAATATCGCTTTTACCTGCGGTCTGGCATTACAGCAGGATTTTGATTGGCTGGTAAGTATACCAAAAGAAAAAGTATTGAAGAAATCCAACAACGCGGAGATCGTCTTTGAGGAACAGGATTTTGACGGTTTCCTGAATAAGCTGAAAGCATACTCGGACATCGAATATTTGGGAGAAGTCATTGAGCATAGCTGGGGACAGCGTGTGATCCGGTTCTACGATCTGGACGAGCATCTCATTGAGGTTGGCGAGGATATGCAGATGGTAGTAAAGAGGTTCCTTGCTTCTGGAATGACTATGGAAGAAGTATCTGCGAAAATGGACGTATCCATTGAGGATTTAACAAAACTTCTAAACAACTAATATATGGTAAGGGAATAAACAATCGTGATTTTGGAGGGAGAAGTGCGATGTGTAAAATATTGTTAGTCAGACCGTCTAAACAATATGCAGACCAAGTTATGTCATATAAAGAAGAAATGTCACAAAATGGAGATAGTTTTGACGGTTGTGCTGGCCTTGAAAATGTACAATCATTAGAGGAATGGATTGATTTTGAAGCAAGATTAAAAGCAAAATACAAGGACGGATATGTTCCATCAGAAGTGTTTTTGGCTATACGAAAAAAAGATAACTATGTTGTTGGCATGATTGATTTTCGACACCCATTATCCGACTTCCTCTTTAATTTTGGAGGTAATATCGGATATAGTGTTCGTCCATCGGAACGGCAGAAAGGCTATGCGTCCGAAATGTTAAGATTGATTTTACCTATCTGTCGTGAGTTTGGAGAAAGCAAAGTTTTACTAACATGCGATAAAAAGAATGAAGCATCACAAAAAACGATTGTAAAAAATGGGGGCGTGTTGGAAAAAGAAATCCCTGATACAGTAGGACTTAGTGAAAGTGGAATTATTCAACGATACTGGATTTCAATATAGGCCCTCTTTCATCAATTCAAATTTGCCGGTAAGTAACACAATAGAGATCTAGATGGGCATCTCATAGAGGTTGGCGAGGATATGAAAATGGTGATCAGGTGTTTTCTGGCATCAGGTATGACTATGGAAGAAGTCTCTGTGAAGATGGATGTTTCTATTGAGGATTTGACCAAACTTCTGAATACCTAATATGTGGTGAAGGAATAAACAAAGCGGAAAGTTGAGAGGTAGGACAATGGATTCAGTGGAGAAAATAAAATATTTCTATGAAATTATCATATCTGAAAATCAAATTGGAAAAGTAGCAGAGTTTGTCCATGAAAAATGTTGTGTGAAAATAGGAGAAAGACTGATTCCAGTTGGCGTTGAAGGTATGAAAGAGCACATACAAGCAACAAAGCAGACATATCCCGATTATAAGATGAAGATTATTAAGCAATTTTGTGATGGTGATTATGTCATCTCTGAATTTGTAATGGAGGGTACACATAAAGGTGAATGGCTAGGAATGAAGCCAACCAACAAACGATTGGTATTTACTGGCATTAATGTTGATAAGGTAGTTGATGGGAGGATTGTGGAGCATGGAGGTGCAGTAAATACATTTGAAACTTTATTTGAAGCAGGTATGATAGGAGCAATATAATTTTGAAACGTGAAACCGGAATTTGTAGAAAGGAATGGATATAAATATGAATAATAGCGATAATGAGGAAAAAACATATAAAAGCAAAGGAATGTTATATGGAGTTGCGGCTGGTTCAATAGTAGGTACAATAATTACAAGACTTACCTCTATAACAGCTTTACCGATTTGTATTTCGGTAGGTTTGCTGTTGGGACTTGCTATTGGTTCAAAAATAAAAAGGGATAAATCTAACAAAGAGTAACTTCAAATCTTGCTAATGTTTGTCAACCATTTTTGAATTTTTTTCAGATGAAAAAAGGGTAACCTTAATAAATCTACCGTATTGTAGATTTGAAAAAAGAAGTATAAAATTAAGATGATTTACTTATAAAGCTCCATCGCACGAGCATAGTAAATTCGGAGAAACTTATTAACGCCAGCCATTTTTGCAACGTTGTAAGGTTTTCCTTCCTGTTCCTTTTTGAGTATGAAAAGGTAAACAGGATCATCTTGAGGTTTTGTCAGTTTGAGAGCCTGCATGACCTCAAAACAAGCTTTTCTGAGAGCAGAACTGCCACGCTTGGATATGTGGCGGTTCCTGCTTTCAAATTGTCCTGACTGATAGGGAGGCGCATCGTTTCCAGCATAAGAGTTGAGAGCCTTTGCACTGTGGAAACGGCGGATATCTCCGATTTCAGCCAGAATAATGGGACCTAACCTATCCCCAACGCCGTTCATTGCACGTAAAATCCTGTATTCGGGTATTGTTTCTGCAATGTTTTGCATTTGAGCGATTTCTTCATCAGCAGCGTTTTGTACAGTGGCCAATAAATCAACCAACTGATTTTGAGCGGCAATTATGTAGTCATTGTCTCCACGAGTTGTTATACTGTCACAGGCTAATTCATAGATAGATAAGCTTTTTTGTGGAGCATATCTATCATGGCTCTTTTTCATAAGTGTGGCATAGGAAGACAAGAATCTTGATTTGCCCATTGCCTTAACCCGATCGAAAGAACCGTATTTCTTAATAAAAAGTAACAATGCACACTCATTGGGTTTGCGGCTTTTCAGCTTTAACAGAGACGTGATCCCTGGCATGGTTTCATCAAGGAGATTTGTCAGCTGTGTTTTTGTATAGCTTACCATTGAAATACGTTGATTGTACTGACGGGAAAGAAATTTCAGGTCTTCATATTTTTGCTCTAAGGAAGTGTAGGGAGTAAGCATATATGACTTCTCCAAAGCGTATTTTGCGATTCTCAAGGCATCCTTTTTGTCAGTTTTTGCCTTATGGATTTCAACATCTCCATATTTTTTCATTTGATATGGATTTACGAGACATACAGGAAATCCTTCCTCTTGAAGCTTTTTTAATACTGGATAATGATAATGTCCTGTGTATTCCATGAGGATAGTAAAAGATTCATCAAGGTCATTTAAATATTTTACCATTGCATCCATATCCGAAAGGGTATGATGCATAGTAAATGGTTTGGTACGTATGCTGCCATCTGAGTTAAGAACAGCAACGGTGCTTTTCGCTTTTGAAACATCAATTCCAACAGCAATCATAGTGATACCTCCTAATAAAGATTTGACTGGTTCCAACGCTTCAAGGTCCATTCATATTCGTTAGTGAAACGGGAGCAGATCAACTGTCACAACTTGCTGAATCGAATGCAGGAACATGAAGGCTGGCTAACACATTTATCTCCGGGCGTGGTATCCCAATTAGAAATTCCGTTAGCCAATCACCTTCAGTATAAAAGAAAAGTGAAGGCTGTTAAAACCCTCACTTATATATTACGAATTCTTATTTGTCGGGAAGAACGACATATCATCATAGAGCCAGACGCAGAGCCGACAGACTTATGATAAATCAAAATTTAAGGAAAATAAAATTATGCAAGAAAGGATATGAGAAAATGAAAAAAGCATTACTTATAATAGACGTACAAAATGACTACTTCCCTAATGGAAATTGCGAACTATCCAAACCAGAGGAAGCATTAAATATCATAAAAAAATTACTGGGATATTTCAGGAAACAAGATTTACCTGTTTTTTATATTCAGCACTTTTCAACAGCACAGGCAACTTTTTTTGTTCCCAATACAGATGGCGTAAAAATTCACAAAGATATTAAACCGTTAGATACAGAAACCGTTATAGTCAAACATTACCCTAACAGCTTTTATGAAACGAAGTTGCAAGATGAACTAATGAAAAAGGATATAACAGATTTAGTTGTTTGCGGAATGATGACGCATATGTGTGTTGATACGACTGTAAGGGCGGCAAAAGATTATGGATATGGAATTACGCTAATATCAGATGGTTGTGCAACAAAAGACTTGGAATGGAATGGGATTAAGTTTTCCGCAAGCACTATTCAGAATGTGTATATGGCTTCCCTAAATCAGAAATTTGCTACTGTTACTACAAGTACAGATTTTTTAAGGGAAGTATAAAATGATTGTTCCATAGTTTCCCGTTTACCGAGAAGAACAGCATATCATCATAGAGCCAGACGCACAGACGCAGAGCCGATGAAGCCACTACCAAAATATATTTGGAGGAAGATTATGAAAAAAATAATTGCAAGCGGAATGGCATTGCTGTTGTTTCTTTTGTCGGGAACAACAACGGCTTGCCGCAGCCGCAGAGAATATGGGAGAAACACCGTCCGGCATTGCCTACACGAAGTTAGAGGAAGAAATTGACAAGTACATAGATGTCCGAAAAGATACTACTTCATCAGTTTCCATAGCATACTTCAATGAAACAGAGAATATTGCTTCTGTCATATACGGCGATGCTAATACTGCCGAGAATATCAAAGCAGATGAAGAAACCGTTTATGAGTGGGGGTCAATTTCCAAAGTTTTGGTCTGGATAAGCGTCATGCAGCTTTATGAGCAGGGGAAAATTGACCTTGATGAAGATATCGGAAACTATTTGCCAGATGGCTTCCTATCCAATCTTTCTTATGATGAGCCTATTACTATGACACATTTGATGAATCATACGGCGGGCTTTCAAGAAACCACATGGGATGTGGAGGTACTGGATAAAAAGGACATTATCAGTTTAAGGGATGCCTTGCTTGCAACGGCACCGCCGCAGATTTACAAGGTTGGCACAACTGTTTCTTATTCAAACTGGGGAGCTGCTCTTGCGGCTTATATTGTGGAATGTGTCAGCGGAATGGACTATGCAGAATATGTGCGCCAGAATATTTTTGAGCCGCTTGGCATGAACCAGACTTCCATACTTCCCGATTGCAGTGATAATGAATGGGTGGAAAGCAGACGGGATTTGACAAATGCCTATTATAATGTGCAGGGAGAATATGAGGATTATGGAACGTGTCGGCGTTATATTCTACTTTACCCCGCAGGGGCAGCGACAGGAACAATGAGCGACCTTGTACGGTTTGCGAAAGCGTTCCTTACAGATAGTAAGGATTGTCCGTTTTTTACAAAAGCCGACACACTTGATAAGATGTTTTCTCCCACGCTCTATTATGACGGAACAGATACGCCGAGAATTTGCCACGGACTGTTTTCACAGGAATATGGTGTGCGTCTTATCGGTCACGCAGGAAATACCACAGGCTTTTCTGCAAATTTGGTGCTTGACAGGGAAAACAGGACAGGGCTTGTGGTAATGACAAATGAGGTGGGTGAAACCACTTATAATTATGGACTTGTGAGCCTTATCTTCGGAGATTGTAAGACAGAAACAGGTTTTACCTATGATGACTTGTCGGGGATTTACTGTAACAGCAGAGCAAATTATAGCAAGAGCTTTATGAAGCTATACAGTATGATTAGTGGTCTGCTGCCTGTCACAAAAGGGAAAACCGAGGGAAGCTATCAAGCGGCTATGGTAGGCAGCATTACACAGATTTCAGAGAACGCCTGCATTATGGACGACGGGAATGGATTGAAAACCTATCTGCACATAAAAAGAGATAGCAACGGAAATGTGGCTGCATTACAGCACATGACGGGCATGGACTTCCAAAAAGAGAATACGGCAGTTTTCGTTATTAAGATTATTTTTTTCTTCTTGTTTGTACTGTCCTCTTTCTGGACACTGCTTATGCTTATTGTGCATGGGATAACGCTGCATAAGCATAAGCAGATTTGGAGTAAGAAATTATATCAGTTATTGGCGGAGCTATTTGTGGTGCTTGCGTCTATAATGATTTACTGGCTTATGTTACCGCCGCTGATGGGTGGTAGTTTCACCAAAACACAGGTTGTTCTAAAGTGTGTATTGATTATTCTTTGTACGCTTATGGAAATTGTGATGTTGCTGATTGGGTGGTTTGGCGTGAAGAATACGGAAAACATTAAGAATAATCTGCGGCAAAAAATTGGATTTACTGTCACAAAAGCAAGCGGAATACTTCTGATAGCAAATGTATTGTATTGGCATTTCTATCAATTCTGGGGCTGTTGATGTAGCATGATATATTTACATTACACAGAAAGTTTGGAATATTCGCTTTGCAAAAAGCTGAAAATTATAATTTAAGTGATAAATCCCAGTTTGAATAGGAGAAAAAATGATAGAAAAAGTGAATTTGAAAGAGAATGTAAATTTGATTGATGTACCATTCCGTTATAAGCGAGTAGGTACTTTGAATAATCATATGTTAAATGTATTGCAAGCGAAAAATAGAACTTTAGATTTTCATATACACGAAAATTCCGATGAAATGTTTTATTGCATTGAGGGCGAGTTTGACATTGAATTTGAGGATGGATTGACACATTTATGCGAGGGGGATTTTATAATTATTCCCAAAGGAACGAAACATCGTCCCGTTTGCAAGGAATTAGTCAAGTGCCTTTTAATTGAAGTTGAGGGAACTCTCAATAAAGAAAATACAGGCGGAACATACAACGAGTGACCGAATACAACAGTGACAACTTCCTATTTGTCGGGAAGAACAGCATTCATTTATAACGGGAGTACAGAACATGATTGTAATAATCGAAACATTTATTTTATGTATCGTCTTTTTCATGCTTTGCTATTTGAGAACAGGTACGGACGAAAAGAACTTGAAAAGCTATTCGTCTTATCCAGACGAGGTACAGATCCGCATAAAGGATATTGCGGAGTATCAAGGGCGGTTTAAGGAAAGCAATAAAGTAGCGGCATTTGTTTCAAACTTTCTGCTGTTCTTATGTCTGTTGTTTATATTTGGGCTGTTTATCCGAGAAAAGGACTTTTGGCACAATGTTCTTTCACTAAGTGTAATAGGACAGGGATTGAATTTTTTTGATTTGCTTATCATTGACCTTTTATGGTGGAGAAACACAAAACAAATCCGTTTTACGAAAATTCAAGAAAAGAAGTTGTATCAAAATCCTACAAAGCATATTGAAGCATTTGGCAGAGCATTGATTATGTATTCGTTGATTGCTCTGATTGACGGATATTTTTTGACGCTGTTTTAAAATATTACATATCATCATAGAGCCAGACGCACAGCCGAACTTGTGAGAAATGATGACAGCTTGTCGGCTCTCTTTATATGCTTTTCCCTTGGACACCGGATCAGCTTGATTATGTGCACGATATAATGGTATTGGTAGTCACCGGGAACCCTGCGCTGGACAAATCCAATAAATCCCTATGGATCGTGCGCACAGAGACTTCAAAATACTCTGCCAGCTCCTGCGCCGTTATTTTTTCCCTCTCCAATAAAATACATAATATACCGAACATTCTGTTGCTTTTCATTCAAGGCACCTCCTCTGTCAATTTTACAGAAATAAGACACACAGCAGGGTATTGGCGGCGGCATATCTTTGCTGCCAAACTTTAAATACAGCAAATCAGTCCTGAATAAAGATGACATAGATCTAATTGTGTCCGGCATACAGGGGTTTGCAAGCATTGATGAGAGTTCAAAAATAAAGACACTGCTTGCGAAGCTGCGCCTTGGACAGGAAGATAAGCTGCTGTTGGAGAATGATATTATCATTGATTTTACATCCTGGAACCATAAGAATACGACCATTGAAAAAATCAAAATCATCCGCTCTGCAATTGCCTCCCGACGCCTGTTGGAACTGGAGTATTACAGCAACAAAGGATACTCTAAAAGAACCGTGGAACCCTACAAGCTCATCTTCAAAGAAGAATACTGGTATCTTTTCGCCTACTGCACACAAAGGCAGGATTTCCGTGTTTTTAAGCTTAACAGAATATCGAAGCTGTTGCTTTGTGAGCGGACCTATACGGAACGGACAGATTATGAAATTCCGGTATTGCAGAGCACATTCTCAAATGGCGTGGGGCAATTGGTTACAGTCAGGATGGATAAATCCTATGAGTTTCTGGCGATTGATTTCTTTGGCCAGAGCAATATCAGGGAAGAAAACAATTCTCTCTACATTTCCTTTTATACGGAATACCCGGAGTGGATCGTAAGCACTTTTGCAAGCTTGGGAGACAAAGCGGAAATTATAGAGCCAAAGACGCTGCGGGACGATATAAAGGTATTTTTAGAGCAGGCCAGAAAACAATATGAATAATGGCAAGTAAAATCAAGCGACAGCAGCCCAATTTTAAGTATATAAGGTCGGTGAAATAAGTAACGAGTGTAAAAACAAAAGGCCGGGTTTCACAAGTGAAAAAGATATGAAATATGACAGGATGTTGTCATATTTATAATTTATCATAGATTGCTGAAGGATGGAGGGTTGTAAAAGAAACGGAGGTGATACCATTGGGAAATTAGCTGTACTGGAAATATCCGAGCCGGGAGATAAAATCGGAGAAAAGCTGCTTATGCTGTTGGACGCAAGACAGCGGCAGGAGTTAGTAAACTATCTTCTTAGCAAAGAAAAGCAGAATGGCGGTTTAGCTGATAACCGGTGTATCCGCTCTGGAGCTTATGAGCTGTTGACAGAGAATGAAGGTATCTTCACAGAGATTCATATGGGGGACTTATACTTTTGCCTGGAGCAACGGTTGGTACGGGTGGACAGGCAAGTGGTCGAACTGACGGCGAAAGAATTTGATATTCTTGCCCTGCTGCACAGCTCAAGGAGCTTCATAAGGTCAGCCGAGGAGCGGGCAAGGCGTGATATCTCCAGTCCGAATACCGCACCGACTTCGCCCAGTGACACACTCGTCACAAGCTGGGCAAAGCCCGGGCGTCTGGATCTTCCTGAGCCGGATATGCCAAGATCCCCGTCGATGATGCGGATGTGTTCTTCCGGCCATCCAAGAGATAATGCCCTTTCTCTGAGGGCATACTGCCTCTGGGTGCTTTCCTGGTTGAAGCGGACCTGAGCCATCGTTGACTGGCGGACATAAACCAGGGACTCCCTCTCCAGATGTTCCGTCCGTACTTTGGATGGGATTGATGGATTCTGTTTCATGTTCATCCTCCATTTCTACTGAAAAGAAGGAGAGGAACAGGATGGACAATGCTGATATGAGATCTTGTGCAAGTCGGGAGTCGTTACCGGTCAGATACATGAGAGTTGTTTCCATAAAAGCCTCCTCCTTTCAGGCTAAAGGTCGATCTCTCTGCGCCGGAACAGTTCCAGATTGATGCAGCTAAGCTCTGCAAGCAGCGTGGTGATTTCCTCATAATCTTTTATGCATTGGGAAACTTTATCCTGATAAGATTTCGGGACAGAATCAAGCTGGGTTTTCCCATTGTAATAAGAGGAGAGGTACAGGCTTTTGTGGCCTTCGCCAGTGGCACATCTGCAGTTGGGCTTGCCGCATTTAATGGATCTGGTGATCAGGGAGGCTCTTATGACATGGGCCGGATCGAGCATCATGTCAAGGAGTTCCTGACGGCGTGCTAAGAGAGTGTCAGTGATTAGTGATTTGTATGGCCTTCCAAACTTATTAGTTGTATTCATGATAAGATTATACCATAAGGTGAGGAAAAAGTCTACCTTATGGTATAAAAAATCTGATTATTCATGAAGTAAACTGACGAGTTCAAGAAGTGATTTTATGGAATCGTCATTAAAGTAGGTTTCAGCAAAGGCATTCTGGCAGGTATCCATGGTCCAGGACTCGGGAACAGAGAAAATATCATCCTCGGATTGGAGGGAGTACAGCCTCTGTCTATCAACTTTCCGGATTTTGAGGATAGGAAAAGTCTGGCCGAACAGGGGATGGTAGGGATGAAGGATGGTTGCTGTTCCTAAATCCTTGCTGTGATAAAGTGTATTTTGATGTGACTGTGCCAACCGTAGAAGACAGAATTGCACAGATGGTGGCAAAGTTATACTTTGAACCAAATGTGGAACCGGTATTTTATGATGACTCCTATGGATACAGACCTATCAGATGGAGGATGGAACCGTCGTTCCAAGAACTTCCGGTACACCGCAGGGCGGGGGGATTAGTCCGGTACTTGCAAATCTATTTCTGCACTACGTATTTGATGATTTTATGGCAAAAGAGTTCCTAAGTATTCCGTGGGCAAGATATGCGGATGATGGGATTGCGCACTGCGTATCCCTGAAACAGGCAAAATATCTACAGCGTAGGCTACAGGAACGGTTTGTACGTTTTGGACTGGAATTAAATATGGAAAAGACAAGAATCGTGTATTGTAAAGATGATGACCGTAAAGGGAAACATGAACATACATCCTTTGACCTCTTGGGATATACATTCAGACCAAGGCATGCAAAGAACAAATATGGTAAGTTCTTTACCAACTTTCTGCCGGCAATGAGTGAAAAGGCCAAGAAAGCCATACGAAAGGCCGTTGGTGGATGGAAGATACAGCTTAAGCCGGATAAAGACCTGTGGGATATAGCAAATATGTTCAATAAGCAGATACAGGGATGGATCAACTATTATACACATTTCTACAAATCAGAAATATATGAGATTCTAAGATATATCAATAGACGGCAGGTCTATTGGGTAAGAAGAAAGTACAAGAACCGAAATTCAAGGAAAAGAGCCGAATACTGGTTAGGAGAAATAGCAAAGCGAGACAGGGATCTGTTTGCACACTGGAAGTTTGGAATACTGCCATCGGCTGGATGATGGGAGCTGTATGAGCTGAGAGGTTCACGTACAGTTCTGAGAGGGACTTAGGGGGAGGTTCCCTGGGTCTACTTACTGTATGATCTTCTGCAAAAGCAGAAAGAGTGCGCAGAGAACCCTGGAAAATATCATCCCATTCATAGAAGGAACCCTTTTTCTGAAAGTAAATCGGAAGAAAACGGGAGTTTCTCATATCAGCAAAGTTAAATACCTTGGATATAGCTTTTATAAGTACAAGGGAAAATGTAGGTTTAGGGTACATCCAAAGTCTGTAGCAAAAATGAAAAATAAGATTAGAGAGCTTACGGACAGAAATAATGGCCTGAGTAATACGAAGCGAGAGGAAAAGTATCAGCAGTATGTGAGAGGCTGGGTAAACTACTTCAAACTTGCTGATATGAAAGGACTTCTTGCAGAAACAGACAAGTGGGCGAGGCGAAGAATAAGGGCGATATATTGGAAACAATGGAAAAGGGTGCGAACCCGTTATCGTATCCTTAGAAAGTTAAAACTGGAACATTGGCAGGCAATAAAACTCGCAAATAGTAGATGTGGTTACTGGAGAATGGTAGAAATGTTGAACACGGTACTCACAAAAAAATAATAGCCAAGCTAGGATACACATCCATGCTTGACCACTATCTAGTAGTCTATGAAAACTAAGGAACCGCCTAGTACCGAACGGTATGCTAGGTGGTGGTGTGCCATGCAAGGCATACGGAAGATGAGGGAAGGCCCTTCGACAGGAATTGAACAGGCAAGCCTGTCAAATCACTCTAATGCTGCTGTGATTCATGTCATGGTAGTGAGCAATTAGAGAAAAGGTTGTATAAACAATCAGATATGATACATGAAGATGAATGAGAATGAACCATTGAAGAAGTGTCGAAAGCGTAAGATTTCTGCAAAACCTACTTTTCACCACTAGGTAGGGATGAGGATGGAGGAGACCTGTAAAGCTGACCATCCGTGGAACGGCATTAAGATGGCATGAGCATGTATTAGGCTTCTGTGTGAAACATGGGAACCTGTAGGATAATGAAAATCGAAAAGATTCAAGTTACAGAAAGACGAGGTCGAAAGTAGAAATGTATTCTACAGGGGCGGAGTTACTCGTAGTAGCGTTGAAGTTGTTGTAATGACAATAGAGCAAAGGGGTAACATCATTCTGCTTGATACTGAAAACAACTAGGAGACTAGGAGGATTGGATGAGCGAGAGCAAACAATACGAAATACCAAAAAGAGCAGTCATTGAGGCATATAAAAAAGTAAAAGCGAATAAAGGCAGTGCGGGAATAGATGGGATTGATTTTGAAGCTTTTGAAAAGAAACTGAATAACAATCTTTATAAGATATGGAATCGAATGAGTTCAGGAAGTTATTTTCCATCGCCAGTAGCAGCTATAGAAAATGTATGGCAACTATAGAAAAATATAAGAATTGGAATGAGGCGGAGGATTATTGTCATGTAGAAATCTGGATTCCGGTAGAACGTAAATAAATGTCCTGGACAAAGAATCAGAGTGCCATAATTGGGGAGAAATAATCGTGGGGGTGTAGGGCTTGTAGAAATTTGGCCCATGGGAGCCTTTGAGTAAGAAGCCCCGCTTCAAAATCTGTGATTTATGTGGTGGAAGCGTGTTACAGAGTATAAAATAATTGAAATAGTCACAAGTGCAGGAGGAATTATTAAAAAAGCCTCAAGATGTAGTTTGAATGAGGTAATATTTGTCATGCACGGCTTGAGGTTTTGCACCGAAAATGTATTTATCAAATCAATCCTGTTATCTGTGAATATTAGATTAATAAAAAACGACCATTGATGCCGGGCTGTGAATACGGAATTCAATGGCCGTTTTATTTTGTGCTCATAAAAATTGACGGATATGGTCAGAAAACGATAACTGACCTATAAAGGTGCAATCCTTCATACAATAAACGCTCTAACCATAACTGCATACTGAAAAAAGATAGCCGTCTGTTTCAAAGCGTGTCAATGATCACACTACTAGACCATCCAATCAATTGTCACGCCTGATTCTTGGCTTTGGACAGCCGATATTGTTTGGGCGTCATTTGATAATGCTTTTTAAAGCATTTATAAAAATGCGTCGTGTTTGTAAAATGTAATTTTTCCATGATTTCCGTAATAGATAGCGTTGATGTACACAGCATATGGGCTGCTTTTTTTATATAGAACATCTGACTATAATCAGAAAGGCAGAGACCGGTGTATTTTTTGACAATGCTGTTGATATAATTCCCGCTATAATTTAGCATCCTTTCCAGTTCAGAACGGGTGATTCTGCCATCCATATCTTCCATCAGGTGGCTGATATGAGAAAAAAGAAGAAAATTATTGTCAGCTTCCACATGGACTGGTGTAATATGAAACTGCTCGGGATTAGATAAATAGCCAAATAATTCCAGCAGCATCCCTTTGATAATATAAGTAGACCCCATTTGCGGAAACATAATCGCGCGCAAGATATTATCTGTCAGAGTATGCAGAATACGGTACCAATCTTTATTGTTGATTCCCGGAAAAAAATCGAGATATTCTTTTGTGTCCGATTTCGTAAGATTATCTGTCATAAACCGGAGGATTGGGTTGGAACCCGGGCGTTCTATTTCCGGAAAATAAACTTTCTGCTCATCTTCAGCCAGTTCTCTTACCAATTTTTCTGAAAATCCGATAAAAAGGAGCATTGCCTTAGAGTGAAAACCTTCTTTATGAACAATATTCCGGTTCATCAGACAGCAACTTCCACTGTGGAAGACCAATTCCGTCTGTTCAATCTGTTGATGTATCTCACCATCCAGAACAATCATTAACTCATAAAAATCATGAAGATGCGGTGTTCTCGCATTGAAGCGTTTTATTTCCGTACTATTTTGAAAGGAATAAAAACTACTTTCTAAGGGGGACGTCATGAAAATGTTTGCATAATCAGTCTCTCCGGTTCCGCCGCAAGTTTCCAGTGTGAACTGCAATGGTGCTAAAATCTTAAGATAAGAGTTAATTTCACTGCTCAGGTTGTGACCCTGAATAATATTTTTTACAACATAGGATGAATTTGTACTCATATATAGTTCCCCTTCAAATCCACGGATATGATAAATAGTCACATTAACTATAACATATCTGTCATATCATTGTGAAATAGAATTTTCTAAAATAAATACATGCAATGAATTAACCCGTTGTTCTGTAAATCTTAAAGAAGAAAAATGGGTTATAGAACAGAAGAAATGGAGGAATTGTAAAATGAGAGGAGCAGAAAAGAAATACCTGAAATGGCATCAAAAAGTGGCGTATGGGGCAGGAGACCTTGCGTCCAATACCAGTTATGGGCTGGTATCCAGTTTTGTGTTATTGTATCTTTCTGATACAATGGGACTAAATACTGGCATTATCGGTACTCTAATGCTGCTGTCAAAAGTATTAGATGGAATTTCAGACGTCATATTCGGCAATCTTATCGACCGTACAAAATCAAAACTCGGAAAAGCAAGGCCTTGGATGTTATATGCACAGATTGGTGTTTCGCTCTGTCTAATCTTCTTGTTCTCTATTCCGGGTGGACTTAGTACAACTGCACAATATGTATATTTCTTTGCATTTTATACAACATTAAACGCCGTGTTCTATACTGCAAACGGAATAGCGTATGCAGCATTGTCCGCATTGATTACGAGAAATAAAAATGAACGTGTTCAGCTGGGGTCTATTCGATTCATGTTCGCAGTAGTAACTAATATTGTCATGGGATTTTCTGTGACAATGGGTGTTCAGGCATTTGGAGGCGGCGCCTCAGGATGGCGTGTGGTGGCAATAATTTGTGCGGTTATAGGTCTTGTCGTAAATACGATTAGTTGTCTCTGTGTAAAAGAATTGCCGGAGGAAGAATCAACCATCCAGGAGGCAAAGTTACAGGACGATAAAATTAGTTTTGTCCAATCATTAAAACTGTTAGTCAGCAATAAATATTATGTGTTGATTGTTGGGATATACATTGTATATTATTTTATGAGCAACCTCACAACTGGATCTGCCATCTATTTTATGGAAAACATTATGGGAGACGGGGCGCTCCTTGGTATGTTTTCGATGATGAAAATGTTCCCGGTTATTATTGCTCTTATCTTTACACCAATATTGGTCAAAAAAACCAGAAGCATGCAGAAAGTTAATTTCTGGGGATATTTCATCAGTGATATTTTGGGGATTTTCCTGATTTATTTTTCTATACAGAAGAATCTGTCCATGATGCTTCTTTTTATGTTCCTAAAAGGCGTGTTTGCGGGAACACTAACTGGAACGCTGAATGCACTGATTGCAGAAATCAGCGGGTATACGTTCCGTACAAAAGGCGCTCGCATTGATGGTATGATGTTTAGTTGCTCATCTCTTGGAGTAAAAGTTGGAGGCGGAATCGGTACTGCTGCTGTCGGATGGCTTTTGGAGGCTGGTGGCTATGTAGGAACAGCTGCTGTACAAACGGACGGCGCAATTAGCATGATTTTTAATATGTATATTACATTGCCGGTTATTCTTGGAGTTGCGATTACCGTTCTTCTTGCATTTATGAAGGTGGAAAAAGAAAACCAGAAAATCGATATGAAAAGAGAGAGGGAATAAGGCATGCAGTGTGTAAAATTCAATACGGGATGGATATTTGAAAAAACAGAAAAGGATTCCCAGTTAAGAGCCTTTCAGGGAAAGAAAAATACGGTTGCGGTTACACTCCCTTATGACGCTATGATTCGTGAAAATCGGGAGAGGGATTGTCCAGCCGGGGCACAGAGTGGATTTTATCCGGGGGGTGTTTATGCTTATGAAAAGACATTTTCCGCACCTGAGGCGTGGAAAACTCAGGATGTTTTCCTGGAATTCGAGGGGGTATATGGGATTTCCAGAGTATGGGTCAATGGAGCGCTGGCAGCCGTTAATAAGAATGGTTATGTAGGCTTTTGGGTAAATTTGAAACCATGGATTTTTTATGGTGAAGAAAATATCATCCGTGTTGATGTAGACAATAGCCGCCAGCCTAACAGTCGCTGGTATACAGGTTCAGGAATCTACCGGGATGTAAATCTTCTGATTGGTACGGATGTATACATACCAAGAGATGCACTTCGTATTACAACATTATCTGTTAGTGATGGGGTCGCAGTAGTTGAAGTTTGTGCCGGAATGAAGAATATTGCCGGACAAGGAGGAGAAGCAGAATGCGAGATTGAAATATCTTATGATGGAAAAACAGTTGCAAGGGATCTACAGAAAGTTGTATTTCAATCCAATGAAAATGAAACGATGCGTGTGCAGATTCAAATCCTGTCACCAAAGAAATGGACACCCGATTATCCAAATCTATATGAGTGCATCATCAGAACCCAAATTGGTGGTAAAGTGTGCGATACTTTAAAGACCCATTTTGGCATTCGGGTTTTAGCGCTTGATTCCGTGAATGGATTTCAGATTAATGGGGAAACGGTAAAATTAAGAGGAGCGTGTATCCATCATGACAATGGAATTATCGGTGCTGAAACATTTCCTGAAACAGAATGGTATCGCTGCAAACGTCTGAAGGAAGCAGGATTTAATGCACTTAGAAGTTCGCATCATCCAATTAGCAGGGCAATGCTGGATGCATGCGACCGGTTAGGAATGCTTGTGATGGATGAACTGACGGATGTATGGAATCGGCATAAGAATACTTGTGATGATGCAGATATCTTTCAGGAAGAAGCAGAGCAATGGATTGCGCATATGATCGCAAAAGACTATAATCATCCATCGGTAGTTATTTACTCTATCGGAAACGAGATTCAGGAAGCCGGGACGAAACAGGGGGCACAGATAAACCGGTTTCTGTGCAATAAAATCCATTCATTAGATTCCACCAGATATACTACAAATGCTCTGAACGGTCTGAATTGTGCTGGGAAACGGCTGAAAGTGATTATGAACGATGTTATCGCAAAATTTGGAATGGATACATCAAGTCGGGGAAGCGGTGAAGGCAGTAATGCGCTGAATAGTTTTATGAGCCTTATGGCAGGAGAAAGAGGAGACTTTTTTGCTACTCACCCACTTGTTACTGAAGCATTAGAAGAATGCGCACAGAGCTGCGATATTACCGGACTAAATTATCTTAGCGGCAGATATCTTCTGGAACATGAACTGCATCCGGGTAAGACCGTAGTAGGAACGGAGACCTATCCAGGTGATATTGAGAATCTGTGGTCCCTGGTAGAAGAAAATTCGCATGTAATAGGAGATTTTACATGGGCAGGCTATGATTATATCGGTGAAGCTGGCGTGGGGATTTTCCATTACGACGGGAAAGAAAACTTTTCCAGTATTTATCCGGAAAGACTGGGATATATCGGGGATATCGATTTAATAGGGAACCGCAGGCCCATCAGCTATTTCCGTGAAATCATCTATGGCTTGACGGAACATCCGTATATTGCGGTTGAGAGAATGGAACATACCGGACAGATATCTAGCAAAACCGCATGGATGTTTAAAGACAATATCAGCAGTTGGACATGGACTGGGTATGAGGGGATTGAAGCATCTGTTGATGTATATTCTTCAGCAGACGAGGTAGAGCTTTTCCTGAATGGAAAGTCTTTGGGAAAAAAGCCTGCCGGAAAGCAACACCATTTTACAGCGGCGTACCGAGTGCCATATGAACCAGGAGAACTTTTCGCAATCGCATATTGTGCCGGAAAAACCGTCGGTGAGTACCGAATACAGTCGGCAGGTGAGGCAAATGTGCTGCGTGCAGAACAAGTGACAGAAAATGAAACAGAACTTGCTTATGTGAAGGTGTGGCTGGAAGATGAGCAGGGAAATAAAAATTTATTAGAAAGGAAGAGAGTTCGTGCCAACGTGACAGGGAATGGAAGACTGGAGGGGTTTGGTACGGCAAATCCGTGTAGTGAAGAGGATTATTTTGCTGATACCGTGACAACTTATGATGGATATGCAATGGCGGCAGTACGCTGGATGAATCCGGACAGTGAAGAACCAGTTTACATACAATTTTCGGCTGATGGATGCCGGGAAGTAGAAATAAAAATACAAATAGGAGGAAACAGAGATGGAAAAAAATAGAAAAAGGATGTGTGCTATAATTGTCCTGGCAATTACCATTTGTGCCAGCACTGTGATACCGGATTTTGCAATTGATGTGCAGGCAGCAACGGGAGAATCAAATGAAATGATTTATGGAGCAGATATTGGTTTTCTCTCACAACTGGAATCACAGGGCGTACAGTGGATAGATGATGCCGGAAATACAAGGGATGCACTGGTTCTGCTAAAGGAGAAAGGTGTAAATGCGGTCAGATTAAGAGTGTTTGTTAAGCCGCCCGAGAATTTCATATGGACTAAGCCTGACGGTACAACATGTTTGCTGGGATATGCAGATACCCAAGGGCTATTGTATACTGCCAAGCGCGCAAATGATCTTGGGATGAAAATCATGGTAGTATTTCATTACAGTGATCATTTTGCTGATCCACTAATTCAGGATATTCCATCAGAATGGGAAGATGCATCTACAAGTGAATTGGAACAGTATGTATATGATTATACAGAGTATATTATGACACAATTAGCCGGGGAAAATATATACCCTGAGTGGGTACAAGTAGGAAATGAAGTAAGCTATGGCATGCTGTATCCTTCAGGAAGTAACCAGACAAACGATTTTACTCAGCTTACTAAATATTTAAATAGTGGTTACGATGCTGTTAAATCCGTAAGCCCGGACACGAAAGTGGTAACTCATTTGACTCATGGAAGCGGTGTAAGCCACTTTGCCTGGTTCTTTGAAAATTTCATTACGCAATGTGGCGGAAAAACGGATGTAATTGGAATGTCCTACTATCCATACTGGACATCTGCCTATGATGGCGACTGTATTGAGAATGTAGCATATAATCTTAGTAAAATGGCGTCCCAGTATGGTAAAGAAGTTATGATTTGTGAAACAGGAGAACTGGAGAGTAATCCGACAGGTACTTACGATTTGCTGAGAAAAGAGGTAAACGCACTCAAAGCCGTTCCAAATAATAAAGGAATTGGTGTATTCTACTGGGAACCGGAAGTGCATTCTTCTATTCTCCCGGACGGATATACTCTTGGTGCAGCTGAAACTACAGGGAATAAAAAACTGCATTTCACAAGCGCGCTAAATGCATTTCAGTCAGATCCAGATTTCCTGAACGCAAATTGCTCTTATGAAATAATGAATACGTATAGTCAAAAAGCAGTAAATGTTGCCAACGGTTCATCGGAAAATGGAGTTCAGATAGAACAGTACGGCTATGGAGACTGGGCAAGCCAAAAGTGGAGATTTGAAAAAATAGAAGGAGACTATTATAAGATCGTCAATAATAATAGTGAAAAGGTACTTGATGTAAAAGGTCTATCTACAGCAGAAAATGGCGAAGTCATTCAAAATGATTACAACGATGGTTGGAATCAGCAATGGAAAATCTCAACAACAGAGAGTGGGAAATATAAGATCCAAAATCGATGGAGCGGACTTTATCTTGGAATTATGAATAACAGTACAGATGATGGTGCATGGGTTGTACAGATGTCAGGTCAGTCAGATAGTTCCAACTGGTTCCTTCTTCTTTCGGATTAAGGTAATTAGACCATATGGTATCCCTGCAGAAGCAGTATAAACGGGCCGGGGAGGAGAATTCCCAGGTACAGAAAACTGAGGTATGGATCAGGCTGAGGATGTTCCGGCTGATCCGGAGAAGGATGACGGGGACGCGGGGGTTCTGTATGTGCAGATGGATCTGAAGGCTCTTGAGAAGGAGAATCCGGACACAGTGGCCTGGCTCTATTACCCGGCTCTGGGTATTAACCATCCAGTCATGCAGGATGAGGATAATACATATTATATCAAGCATATATTTTCCGGGAATAAGAACTGGATTGCAGGGGATATTTGTGGATGTGGCGATATTGATTTTTTTAAAACGAACGCAGAGGGAAATAGGAAGAAAGTCAGCTGCGAGATTGATTTTGTAGTCAACAAGGGCATAAAGAAGTATTATATACAGTCCGCCCTGAGCCTTGGAATTGCCCAGAAGGAAAAGACGGAACTCCGGCCCCTGCTTGGCGCCAAGGACTGCTTCTGGAAAAGCATTGTCACAAAGAGCGGGATGAAGCCATTGAACGATGAAGAGGGGATTCTACATTTGGGTCCTTATTAGTTCCTGCTGTCCTGCCGCGTTGGATTTATGATGTACGCCGCCAAAACAAGGATAAAAGATTTTAAAGCAATAAGGGAGATTAAAAGTAGTGAACAGAGCAGAGCGGTGACGTTTAGAAAAGCAGTGGAAAAAGAATCCTGCAATGACATTCAAGGCCCTGTGATAGCAAAGGGGTTGTCCAAGTGAAAAAGCAAGTCTCGATTCTGGCTGCAACCTTAGTCTTATACCGCAAAAACAATCGTGTTGGTCTTTTTGGGAAGATTTGAGGATACTATAAAAGTAAATAAGCCGCTCTGTGTACTGGTCCACTAAATCCAGGGAAGAGCGGCTTTATATTTTTATAAATTGATCTAGGCTATACGGACAAAAGGGCATAGGGTGAGAAGCCCGATAAAAATAATTTGGTATGATTGGAATATCAAATATAGGAGGTGCCGCAATGCACGTATGGGAAACAATCGAACAATCCTTAACCTTTATTGAGGAACACTTGGCTGAAGAAATTTCGACGGAGGAGCTGGCAAATACGGTCGGTCTGTCCCCCTTTTATTTTCAGCGCTTGTTCAAGCGGCTGGTAAATAAACCAATTCAGGAATATGTGAAGCTACGCCGTTTGGCAAAAGTAGCATTTCGCCTTTCTCCTGCCTATCAAGGCAACCGACTTATGACAGAAGCGCTGGCGAGAGTAGCAATCTTCTGCTTTGAAGAAACAGAATTGCAGCGTCTTTGGGCTGATGTTCACACCTGCAACATTGCGTCCTTCAAAACTCTTGAAAAAGCGGGCTTCAAGCGTGAAGGACTTATTCGTGAAGGAAAAATGGTAAATATCTACTACGATTATTATTTATATGGAATGACAAAATCTGATTTCATTGAGGTGATGGGTAAATCCCAGCACCCCAGCCGGAACAGTCCGTGATCCTCGGTATGGGCAAGGATGCTCCAGCCCGGCCTGCTCCGCAGGCTGAGGCCGAAAAAGTGGAGAAATCCCCTGCGCAGGATAAAAAGGCGGAGCCGGCAGAAGAGGCTACAAAGCGCCGGGGCTGTCCCCCGGCGGTCTGGACAAATTGGTTACACTGTCAATGCCCTCTTAATAAGCGGTGAAGATAGTTCGGAACAACGCTAATGAGCGATATGATATGTACTCATCTTGCAATTTTTAGTTCACTATGCTACGATTGACAATCAAATGTATGGCCTCCGGCTGTTAATAAATCCCTACCAAATAATAGGTAGGCCTTAACCTATGCCTTTATTAAAGGAGTTATACAATATGGAAAGCATAATAAATTTTAATGACATATTAGTTTTATCAAAAAAGCTGGAAACGGAACGACTAGACCGTGAATTAAGAGTAGTTATGGTGGACGAATATAAAATAGATGATCAGTTACGGAAGTCACTTAAAAATGACACCTATCAATTTCCAGACACTTTTCAAACGAAAACAGATAAGCAGATTCTAACAAGGGTACAAGATCAATTTTCAGCAAAAATACATATTAAAAGAACGCCCGTATATTTTCATAAACACGATTTTGTGGAAATTCTTTATATATATAAGGGACACTGCAATCAATTTATAGAAAATCTTGAAACCTGTATAGTACTGCAGGAGGGTGATTTATTTATGTTAAACCAGAATGTTATTCATGCCTTACAGCAGGAAGATGAACAGTCTGTTTTGATTAAAATGATTATCCCTATGGAATGGATTTCCTATGAATTTATCCAGGATATAAACCATAAAAGTGCCTTGTTTGATTTTTTCGTAGGTGCAAAGTCTCCGCAGAGAGAATATTATAACTATTTACAATATTGTTGTGTGGGTGATGAGCGGCGTCTCATAGAAGGGATAATGACAGAATACTACTTGAAACAACGCTACTTTGAGGCTGCAATAAAAAGTTACCTGCAGCTTCTTATGATTTTTCTTGAAAGAGAACAGAAAAAATACAAGTGTTGCAGGTATCGCTTATCCCATAGCTCTTTGCAAGCCGGAGAGATTATTCAATATATTTACAATCACAGTGAACATATTACATTGGAAGAATTAGCCCATGTTTTTTCTTTCAATCAAAGTTATTTAAGCCGAGTTATTAAAGAAAATTGCAAGATGAATTTTCAAGAATTAGTCAGAGAAAGCAGGCTGGAAAAGGCTGCTGTCCTTTTAAGCAGCTCTGATTATCCGGTGGAAAAAATTGCACAAGCAGTAGGCTATCAAAATGCTGTCCCCATTTATCAGGGGATAAAAGAAAAATTTGGGTGTTCACCTGCTGAATACCGGAAAAGCTACGGTAAAATGAGTATAGAAAATTCCACAAATCAATGAATAGAATATCAATTCCCTTATATGTAAAATGTATGAGTAACCTGATGAAAAATCACTTTCCAATACTTTTACAGTGAGGATTTTGTATTATGGCAGAGGAACAAGTTAAAAATAGGCTGGAACAAGATTCTATTGGAAAACTCATGCTGGAACTATGCACACAGACAACGCTTTCCATTATGATTTATAATATCTATACCATTACAGATACGTTTTATGTATCAAAGGGAATAGGAAGTGTGGCAAGCGGCGCTATTGGGATTTTTTCGCCGGTTTTACTCTTAGTGAATGGAGTTAGTTCCACTTTGGGAACGGGGGGAGCCTCCATCATATCCCGCAGGCTGGGCGAGAGAAATCCGGCTGGTGGAAAAAAAGTAGTAGGCTGCATGATGTGGCTTTGGGTTCTATGTTCCTTGACAATTACGATCACAGGACTTGCTTTTTTAGAACCGTTATTGGAATTATTAGGCAGTACCTCTGAAATTTATCCATATGCAGTAGAATATGGGCGGATCATGTTGATAGGTACTATCATTAGCACAGGGTTCTCTGGTATTATGCGGGCAGAAGGGGATATTTTCTATTCTACGTTACAATGGTGCTGTCCCGTAATGATTAACCTGCTCTTAGACCCGCTGTTTATATATGGTTTTCATATGGGGATTTCCGGTGCCGCAGTAGCAACTTTAATTGCACAGCTTTTTTCTGCTGTAAACAGTATTTATTACTTTTTTATTCGGAAAAATACTCCATGCCGGGTAGTATTGGGCGATATTAGGTGGAACAGGCAGGTATGTAAAGAAATATTATATATTGGGTTGCCTGCTTTTCTCAATAGCCTCGGAAACAGTTTGACTGGTATGGTTGGAAACCAGATATTAGGACAAGTGGGAGGCACACAGGCAATCAGCACCTATGCAGTTATATCAAGAATACAATCCTTTCTTTCTACGCCGTTCTCTGGCATTATGCAGGGGATTCAACCTATGCTTGGTTTTGATTGGGGACGTCAACAGAGAAAAAGAGTAAAAAGGACTGTGGCCTATGCAATATTAGGTGGAGCTGTATATGGAGGCGTTATTGCAGTATGCGTATATTGTGGAGCGGGTGGCATTGTAAAATTATTTTCTGTAGATTCTGAAATTACCAGTATAGGGAAAACGGCATTACAGATCATATGCTTCTCTTTGGTAATTGGAGGCATAATGCCTGTAATTCAGGCTTATTTTCTAGCATTGGGATATGGAAAAAAGGTCTTGTTTTTGTCATTGGAAAGTATTTTTGCCATTCGCTTACCGCTTTTACTGATAGCATGGCGGCTAGACAACCTTGACATTATATGGTGGATACTGGTTTTAACGGAATGGCTGATTGCAGGATTGGCCGTATATAACTATAAAATCGTAAGAAAGGAACGGTAAGATGGAGAGCTTGACAAAGAACAAACAGAACAGAGAAACTATATCGAAGATGGTGGAAAAATATTTCTCACCGCTTAAAATGAAAAACTATCGGGAATTGACAGAGGGTTATTTTAATATTGCCTATGAAATTCATTTGAGTAATGAGGAACAAGTGATATTGAAAATAGCCCCATTAAAAGAAATGCGTGTTATGACTTATGAAAAAAATATCATGTCCAGCGAAGTGGAAGCTATGAAATTGGCTATCCGGCATGGTGAAATACCTGTACCTAAAATGATGGGGTACGATGACAGTTGTACCATTTGCAATTCACCGTATTTCTTCATGGAAAAGCTAGAGGGAAAAAGCCTTAATACTATAAAAGACAGCTTATCATCAGAACAGATAAACCGTATACATGTTGAAACAGGAGAAATAAACAAAAGAATAAATGATATACTCTGTCCTGTGTTTGGGTATCCCGGACAGCCTGAATTTCAGGGAAAGGAATGGTATCCTATTTTTCGTAAGATGATGGAGGCGGGGGTAAATGATGCACAGCACGGAAATGTAGATTTAAAAATACCAATCGACCAGATGTGGCTTTGTCTTGATCGAGATAAATCTATTTTTGAAGAAGTGTCAGAGCCAAAGTTGGTACATTGGGATTGTTGGGACGGAAATATCTTTATTCATTCTGGAAAAGTAACAGGAATCATAGATTGGGAACGGAGCATTTGGGGTGATCCTCTCATGGAAGTGGGGTTTCGTACTTACGCTGATAATACCTGCTTTCAAAAAGGCTATGGGATTAAAAGACTAACTAAAAATCAGGAACGCAGGGCCTTATGGTATGATATATATTTAATGCTTTTGGTTGCATTGGAGTACGAATATAGAAAATATGAAACGATGGACAGCTATTATTACGCAACACAAATGTTAATGAAACAGTTTGAAAAAGTACAGGGATAAAAAACTGTTTACAAAGGAAGCGGAGGATGTTTATTCGTCCCCCGCTTCCTTGATTCTGATTTCCCTGTCAATGGCTCCCTCGATAATCGGCAAATACGGTTCGGGACACAGCTTTAATTTGTGGCCGATCCTCTGGAGTTATTTGCTCGCCAGCTCATAAAGTACCGGAACAATGGCAAGATCGCCACTGTTTTCAATATTTGCAAGATACCGGGGATCAATACTGATTTGTTCAGCCAATGCCCTACGGGACAATCCCAATGCATTACGCGCTTCTTTGATGCTGCTCCAAGCGTTTCAAAGCCGGGATATTCTATTTCTTTTGCCATATCGTTTCACCCCTTTACATTGATCTATGTACCCCAGTAAAGAAAGTGGGAAAAAGCGTGGAACCATTTCAGTTCCGTATGACCGAGCCAGTTTCGGATATGGCTTGCACACCTCGCAAGAACCGTCCGGCCAAAGTTGACAAGGCGGCCCTTGACGAGTCCCCGTCCCCCGGCGTGGGGAGTTCCCCAACAAGCATCTTTGCGGGCTCCGGCCACGCAAAAATAGCAAGTATGACCAAACTTGCCCTTACCAGACCAGATAGCGGGAGTATATTTTATGACGGGAAACCAATTCATGATTTAGGGGAACAATACCGAAAAATTTTAGGATACCTGCCACAAAATTTCGGTTACTATCCGAATTTTACTGTCCAGCGGTATATGGAATATATTGCTTCATTGAAAGGGTTAAATAGGAATTTTAGCAAGCGTAAAATTAGTGAACTTTTAGAAATTGTCGGATTGCAGGAAGCTCCAAAAGCTAAAATTTCTTCCTTATCTGGCGGGATGCGTCAAAGGTTAGGAATTGCTCAATCTATGCTGAATGACCCTGATGTTCTTATTTTGGACGAACCTACGGTGGGGCTTGATCCTACTGAACGTGAAATTTAGAAATTTAATCAGCACAATTTCACAGGGAAAAATAACTATTTTGTCCACTCATATTGTTTCAGATGTTTCTTATATTGCCGATGATATTCTTTTAGTCCAGCATGGAGAATTGCAATATTTTGGAGATATCCAACAACTTACAACAGCAGTTGAAGGGAAAGTTTGGGAGGTGCTTGTTGAAAACCAGCAGGCTAACAAGATCGCACAAGATTATATGGTTAGTAATATGAACCATACTCAGCAAGGCGCTATATTGCGTATTATTTCAGACCACAAGCCCTTTCAGAAAGAAGATTGTACTAATTTTTATTGGTGTAGGGTTATTATGGCTTTCCATTTCTATATTACTTCCAGTCTTGCAATACAGAACATTTACTGAACAAATGGAGCCTTTGACTGGAATAGAGGCTATTCATTATGATCGGGATTTGTAAAATCTGTATGCTGGACAATATACAGCAGATGAATTTGCACCATTGTATGCGGAATATAAAAAAATATATAATAACCCAGACTATCGGCGTTCAAACAATGGGGATGGACATTCCTTTTCTCTATCTGATTGAAACACAACAAACCCAGTTGTCAATACCATGGCAAACGCTACTAAGGCTTTGCAAAACATACCTATCAGTATTAGTTGCTTCTCACCAATTTTTTTTTGCTAAAGGACCAGTCAAAAAGCCTTGTACTACAATCAAAATACCTGCTAGAGCCATCCAAATAACACCAACTTGCTTAGTGGAAAATCCAAACTTATCTACGACATACAGCCCCGTAATTCCTTGCAAGCCTGTTTGACAGAAATGCACGACGAAAATAAGTATCAAAACCATTCCTGCTGAGCCCCAAATTATACTTTTCAGGTCTGAAAAATCAAAGGGTTTTCTTTTTTTCGTCTGTCCTGAACGCTCAATTGACTCTGGCAAAAGTGTTAGAATTAGCAGAAAGGCAATAAATGAAATGCCGGCTCCTGTAAAAAATGGGAGCGCAAGCGAATAGCCTGCAAGAATGCCTCCCAATAATGGTCCCATCATTACGCCAACGCTCATTGAAGCTCCAAGTTGACTCATATTCTTGCTTCTTTCTTCCTCCGAACTGGAATCTCCAACATATGCCAAAGATGCAACGGACGTAGCAGATGACAAAATACCCGATAAACTGCGAGCTATAAATAGTGTCCAAAAGGATGAAGCCAAACCGAACAGGAACAAACTGATGGAATATCCTATAATACCAATGCTGATAATCGGCTTTCTACCAATTCGGTCAGACAGTGCACCCCAAAAAGGTGCGCATACTGTTTGTGCCAGAGCATATACGGCAGTGAGCCATCCAAGCTCACGACCGCCAGCACCTAGATTTTCCATGTAAAATGGCATGACCGGAAGAATTAAGCTATATCCTAACGCAATCACCAAAGTAGCAAGATTTAAAGCGAAAATCGGTTTTTTATTCATCAATCGTCACCGTCCCCTCCGAGCCGTCCACCGTTATCATTTGTCCATTTTTAATACTTCTCGTGGCTGTGTGTGTCGCCATAACGGCAGGGATACCACATTCCCGTGCAACAATACTTGAATGACTGAGAGGACCTCCAATATCCGTTACAATCGCACTTGCAGAGGCAAATAAGGGTGTCCAAGCCGGAGTTGTAGTAACGGCAACCAAAACACTTCCTGGCTGGAAATTTTTAAAATCTGGCGGACTATTTAGTACGCAGGCACGAGCTGTCACGACACCAGAACTGGTTCCTATACCCCTCAACACGGTTTTTCCATCTTTTTGTTTCTGTGGTGCATGTGATATGCTTTTTACTTTCTTCTCAGGTAACTGAGCTGGTGGCACATAGCCCTGATACTTTTTGAGTTCCGCTTTTCGCTCAAGTATCGAATTTCTTCTATCGGATAAAGGTATATTTTTGTCTAACTGTACTATGAGTTTTTCCAATTCCAATTTTGTGAGCCAATAAATATCATCTATATGCGAAGTAGCTCCGCCACGTATAAGGCGTGCCGAAATTTCATGAAACATCTGGCGAATCAGAGGATGCCCCATTCCCATGCAATAAATAGCATTTTCACGCATAGGAGCAGTTTCCTGCGCCCAATGGAGCAACTTCAAAAACAGTTTTTTGCGTGAGCTACCTATATGTTGTAAAATTTCTTCTTCTGCCTGTTTCCTATATGCGAAATATTCGGGGTGTCATCCGCGTACCGTGAATAATCATCTTTCTTCTCTGAAGAGCCTAAATGAGTATCTGATTACGAGTGGGCGACAGACGGAAGCTGCGGTGCTGGACAGCGATTTTATGAAAATCCAGATACAGTATGCCAGTCCCTGCACCGTGGAGAAAAAAGATGTGGAGGCATTCCGACAACGCCTTCTAGAGAGTGGCAGCAAACGGGACTTTTACCTGGTCACGCTTTATGCCTATTCCGGTATACGACGGAGTGAATGCGTCAATCTAAAACTGAAACAGGTTGACAAAAAAATTAATTGATTATTGATGCGCTTAACATTGGATTTGAAATGAACTGCCTACTTGCTATTTTCAGATTCTGTATGTATAATTTTCTAAAGACCGCTGATTTGGGAGAAAGAATCAGGGAACAGAAGATTATGGGGGAAATAGCAGGGATTGTCAAAGAAAAGAACACTGAAAAAGGAACTCACAATGCTTATGATGCTTGTTTCCGCCTGCACACTGATTTCCGCGTGTGCGGCGGTTTTATATGTCTTTTTTTCCTTTTTTATCGAGAATACTCAGGAAGACATTGAATATGTGTTAAATAGTACAAGTCAACAGTTTCAATCCCATATGCAGTTTATTGAAGATGGGGCTGTGTCGATTCGTCACAATATGATGCTGAATGATTTTTTTGATACAGGAAAATCTGGAGCTGATTATGACAGAACTGTGGCAGAGCCTCAACTATCATACAGTATGGAATTGTTTTCTGACCGTAACATGATCAACAAAAAAATACCTTTTGTGACAAGCGTGTATCTGTTCAATAATGCGGGAGATTGTATTTATGAACACTACTATGCCTCTACGTTGGCAGCGGAGAAGAAAGAGGAGACGCAATACCTAAGCATGCAGAAGCAGTTTCAGCAATGTGAGGACAGGTATGCTTGTGTGTCGGATGATGAAAGCATTAATTTGTTGTTTCGTATTTACGATGATTACATGGAGGAAAAAGGAATATGTATTGCTAAGATCAGCAGGGAAGCTGTCAATGTACTGTTGGGAGAAGGTATAGACTACAGTGATTGTACATGGATGGTACTCTTTGGAGATGATCGGATCATTGCCTTTCAGGGGAGGTGGAGCGAGATAGAACAGCTGACCGAATTTGAGAGCGTTTGGAGAGGCAAACGATTGTTGAAGGAACATAATGTCATTGGCTGTGCTAAGATGTGCGGGTTCGATATACGGACTGTGATCTGTGTGGGCGAGGAAAATATTTTTTCTGTCTTGAAATCCACAGTTTTGATATTTGTTGTGGGGCTGATCATAGTGCTGATTGTCACTGTACTTGTTGCGTTCGGATTGAGTTACCGCTTTACACGTCCGGTAACCAGAATGATTGAAAAAATACAGGCTTTTGGAAAGCAGGATTTCGATGATCGTATGGAGGATTCTACGATCCAGGAGTATCATGACATTGGAGTCGTGTTCAACGAGATGGCTGAAAGGATTAAATATTTGATCATGCAGGTATATGAAAAACAACTTTTGGCCACCCAGTCCCAGGTAAAATATCTGCAGGCCCAGACCAACCCTCATTTTCAGTTTAATATCCTGTCTATGCTTAGCTTAAAGGCGAAAATGGCGGGCAATGAAGAAGTATATGAAGGACTGAAGGCATTTTCAAAGCTGATGCAAGGGAAAATATTCCGGGAGAAGGAGATTAAGATTAAAGTTTCTGAAGAATTGGAAATTGTGAGGTTCTACTTATACTTACAGAAAAGTAGATATCAGGATAAGATTTGTTATGAAATCAAAGTGCAGGATGATCGTATCAATCAGAATCTGATTCCACGCCTCTTGATCGAGCCGCTTGTTGAAAATGCTGTCTCCCACGGATTGGAGCCAAAGCGTGGGAATGGTATAATCAAGATCATTCTTTATGAAGAATCTGGAAAATATGATGGATCCATGATGCTTCACATATGTGTGGAAGATGATGGGGTAGGGTTTGACCCGGAAAAAATGGTGGAGAATGGTGGGGGAAAAGATCTCCTGGATGGAAAAATTGAGCATACTCACACTGGTTTGGAGAATACAAAACGGATGCTTACGATATTGTATGGAAGCTTCCACAAGTTCAGGATTAGCGGAGAAATAGGAAGAGGAACAAAGGTGGAAATTGTGATTCCGTCAGAGAGGGGGATATGATGTGGAAAGTCATAGCAGCTGATGATGAGGGATATATTCGGGAAGCACTTCAGAAGTTGATTGACTGGAGGAAAATGAACTGTGTATTGGAAGCCGTAGTCTGCGATGGACAGGCACTTATAGATCAAATCAGAGAGGTGCATCCAGATCTTGTAATCACAGATATACAGATGCCGGGGATGGATGGTGTTGAAGTGTGTAGATTTGTTTATGAAACTTATCCAGGGACACAGGTGATTTTTTTGACAGCGTATTCAGAATTTGAGTATGCCAGGGCTGCAATTAAGTACAATGCATGTGATTATGTGCTGAAAGTTTCAATTATGGATGAATTGCCCAGAGCAGTGGAAAAGGCTGCCAAAGAACTAGAAAAATGCCGCAGTGAGGACACACACAAAGATCAGGGGGAAAAGAAAGAGCCTGGAACTCTTTATCTTCAAATGGAACGGTATATTGAGCAGAACTTCCAAACCAAACTTTCTCTGGAGGAAATTGCCGAAGCACTACATGCGAATGGAAGCTACTTGAGCAGACTTTATAAAAGTAAAACAGGAAAGAACCTCTTTGATGCAATACTGGACCGGAGAATTGAGGCTGCAAAGGAATATTTGCTCTTTACGGATATGAAGACTTATGAGATATCAGAAGCAGTGGGAATCGAAGATTCAGGATATTTTTCCAAGATGTTTAAGAAGAAGATAGGGGTCTCGCCCAAAGAATACAGAAAGGGTGGTAATCATGGGGAAATACAATAGGATCGGTTTTGCTTGTATTTTTCTTTTATCTAGTATGTTGTCTGGCTGCAAAGGTGTGGAAGAGGAGCCGGTGACAATCACAGTGATCCACGCGTGGGGGGGGATGGAGGCAGATCATGTTGCTATGCGTGATATTTATGAAGGGTTTGAAAAAGAAAATTCAGATATCAGGCTCCAACTTATCTCAATGCCTACCAGGAAGGAGATGCTGTGGAAAGTAGAGGATATGATCATGGTGGGAGATACCCCGGATATTGTCATCTTTAGTGGTATGGGACAGAATCAGACGTATGGTTTTATGGTGGATAATGAAATGGCTTTGGATTTAATGCCATATTTAGAGAAAGATACGGAATTTGCAAATAGTATATCTGATGCAAATCTGGAATACTGGACAACAGACGAAAATCACTTATTTACAGTGACAGATGTATTGTCACTTAGCGGGGGGTATTGGTATAATGAAGAAATTTTTCAGCAGGCCGAGATTCAAAAAATTCCTGAAACATGGGAAGAATTTTGGACTATGTGTGAAACGCTAAGATCCTGGACAGAGAAGCAGGGACTGGATATACTACCTTTGCAGCCATCCGGGGAGGGATATTTATATTTCATGGATCATATCCTGGCTGATCTTGGTGACAATACGTCAAGCGGTATCAGGGGACATAAAATTACAGCAGGGAAGGAAAACCTGGAATATGTGGTGAATCAGTTAAGGCAGATATATCAGTTCTCCACTTCTGAAAGCGAAGGGTACACTTACCTGGATGAGACCAGTTTATTCAACGAGGGAAAAGTGGCTATCTACGTCAATGGTGTATGGGGCGCGCCTATGATCTCTGATAATATTAGCGCCGGATATGCATTACTGCCTAGTGTGTCTGGGACTTCCATTTCCTGTGAGTCTGCTTGTCTGGGTTATGTACTGGGAAATAGCGGAAATGCAGACAGAGAAGATGCTTCTATCCGTTTTCTCAAATATATGCTGAGTGAGCCGGTACAAACACGGATTGTCAGAGAGACTGAGCAGATCCCTGTCAATCCTCAGATAGAACTTGAAGACTATGCAGATGAGAAGCCCAGAATGTATCAGGCGGCGTCACTTGTAATGAACGCAGACAGGAAGATTGATGTTCCTGATAATCTATGGACAGCATCGCAGAAAACCATATTCACCGGAAATATACTGGATGTCCTGTCAGGAAAGCAGTCTGAGCAGGAGTTTGTGGAGAAGTTAATTGGTGCTCAAAATGAAGAAAAGTGAATATATAAGACAGAAGTATTGGCGAATATGTATAGACAATCCGTCAATGCTTCTATTTTTTTGTTTAAAATATGTAAAATATTGCAGGTATGTAAATATTATCCCATATTTTATAAAAAGTAGTCAATATTATTCAGATTTGGGTCAATTCAAGTCATTCAAAATATATAAAAATAGAGGTAAAATGATTTTGTAAAAAGTAAAAACGCACAAAAAGGAGGAAAGTATGAAAAGAAAAGTCGTAAGTATATTATTGATTGCGGCAATGTGTGTGACTGTACTGGCTGGCTGTAGAGGTGGTTCAGATTCAAGTAAAGAAGGAAGTTCCGTTGCCAAGGATGAAGATAACACTCTGGAATTTTATCACGGGTATTATCAGGATGAGAGTGAGTGGGCGGCTGCTCAGGTTATGAGAGATATATATGATCAGTTTGCAGAAGAGCATGCGGACGGGAATGTGACATTCAAAGCAATAGCGGTGGAGAATCGTGACGAGATTGTCAGCGCACAGGTATCTGGCGGCTCTTTCCCGGATATGGTGGACTTTGGCGGTGCCAGAGGGTCGCTGACATCGGCTGTGGCACAGAATCTTGTGTATGACCTGAAACCTTATATCGATGAGAATAATCTTGCAGATGCAGTTGGACTGAACTATACACAGAATGACCAGAACGGACATATTTACTCTGTCCATGATCAGATTGAGAGCCGTGGACTCTGGTACAATTCTGCAGTATTGGAAAAGGCAGGCGTATCTACGGATAAAATATTTGCTGACTGGACCTCTTTTGGGGACGCGATGGACAAGATCAATACGCTGGGTAACGGTATATACGGTTATATTGCAGGCCAGGGATCCCGTCAGATTGTGAATGCAATCATGGGATCTACTGAGAAAGGTAAAGAAATGATAGAATCAGAATTGACTGAGGATACCATTAATTCCAGCGAGTTTGCAGAGGCGTTTAAAACAGCGGCAAAATTGGATCAGGCAAATGGATCTGATCACACGACAGATGACAATGGGAATCTGATGGCTGATTTCAATACAAACGGAACAGTGGGCGTGCTGTTTAATGGAGTGTGGAACGCAGGCGCTATCGCTGAAGCAAACGCAGAAGTGATAGAACCAACGTTGTTTCCAGGTAACATAGCCATTGCATCCGCCGGTGACGGTATTGCGGTCGCTAATGGAATGAGTGAAGAAAAGACAGCGCTCGCTCTGGAATTCGTTAAGTATATGACAAGCGTGGAAGTGCAGGAAAAGATATTTACAGAAGTACAGGCAAAACCGTGCAATACTACATTGGATCTGAATGCGCTGGCCCAAAAGAGTGATAATGCCATAGTTTCCAAGCTGGCAGAAGCATGCTCACAAGTGAATGACGCAGATACAACTGTGATCGATTTGAGCTATACTTGGGGCTCTGATGTAGACAAAGCAATTATCAATGCTCTGATGGAATCAGCAGTATCAGGAACTGATATCGATGCAAGATTTGAGCAGCTTCAGAAAGAACTACTCGCATTGATTGGATAAGATAAAGTTGAGATTCAGGGAAGGGAGCAGTCCCTTCCCATTTTTTAATATATGGAGGTGTTATGATTGGCAAACCCGCGTGTAAAGAAAAAGAAGAATAAACTTGGGATGCGCAGAACCGGATTTATCATTGCGTTTCTTGCCCCTACTCTGCTTGCATTTTGTATGTTTTATCTGTATCCGATTATTACAGTGTTTATTACATCCTTCTGTAAATGGGATTATACGAATATTGCGAATCCGGAATTCTTTAGCTTCGAGCATCTGTGGGATAATTATGACTATATATTCAATAAATATCCCTTTTTCTGGGAGGCATTGAGAAATTCTACAGTCTGGGCAATTTTGGGAGCTGCAGTGCAGGTCCCTGTGGCAATGCTGATAGCCCTGGCGTTTTCCAGAAAAATGAAAGGGATCAAGTTTGTCCGCAATGTTTATATTATCCCGAATATGATTTCTACAGCTGCTATGGGGATAATTTTCTTACAATTGTATAATCCATCCTACGGAATCATCAATCCTATTATCCGGTTATTTAAAACAGATTTTAATGACAGTGTACTTTTATTAAAGGGGCCGGCATTTATTGCTATGACCTGCGCCTATATTTTCTTTACAGGAACGACCACATTGATGATCTTAGGCAATATTATGGCGGTTCCTGAGGAAGTGCGGGAGGCTGCAATGCTGGATGGCGCGAGCGGACTTAGACAGGACTGGCATATCACGATTCCGATGATTAAAGGGACGCTTAGGACGGTATCCATTATGGCAGAAAATTTCTTTCTCCTGCTCTACAACGAGGTATACTTCCTGACAAAAGGAGCTGCCGGAACGTACAGTGTCAGCTATGTTATCCGTGAATTGGCAATCACTAGTCCGAGAACTCAGTTTGGCAGGGCAAACTCAGTGGCAGTGATACAGATTTTGGCAGGTATGGTGATTATTTTGGTTATCAATCTGGTATACAGCGTATCTTTTAAAAAGAAACATTAATAGTGGAGTGAAGAAGAAAGAAATAGGTGATTAGTATGAAGAAAAAAAGACACATAAAAAGTGCGAAAAGTATGCCTGCTGGAACGCGGATTTTTACTTACATCTGCCTTTTCTGGGCGCTGATTGTGGCTTTAGTCCCTCTGATATGGCTTATATTGTCCAGTTTAAAGGAAGATCCTCTGGCAAGACCGGGATTCCAACTTCCAGAAACAATCTACCTGAATGGGTATATCTCCACATTTCGGGATCTCCATGTGCTTAGGTACTTTGGTAACAGTATGTTTGTGGCAGGTGTATCAGTAATTATCAGCGTAGTTATGATCTCTATGTCAGCCTATGTGGTTGCGAGAATGGAATTTAAGGGTAAAACTCTGGTAAGCATACTGTTGTATTCAACTATGTTTATTCCAGCTACCGCTTTGACATATCCAGTGTATAACCTGATCAACAATCTGAATCTCTACGATACGAGGGGAGCGCTGATTTTGATCTATTCCTGCAGTGGGATTGCGATTAGTTTTTTTGTTATCAAAAATTATTATGACAATATTCCACGGGATCTGGAGGAAGCGGCGAGAATTGATGGCTGTGGATATGTGCGAACCTGGGTTAAGGTGATTTTTCCGATTGCGCGCCCCGGAATTATGACAGCGGCAGTACTTGCATTTTTAAATAACTGGAATGAGTATTACTGGGCATCTCTGGTTTTGATCACTCGCGAGAAGCTGACTGTTCCCTCGCTGCTCTCTACATTTACAACAGCATTTAATACAAACTATAACGGATTATTTTCAGCTATGGTCGTCATTATACTTCCGCCGATACTTTTGTACTGTATCTTCAGCAAGTTCTTTATAGAGGCATTGTCAGGCGGCGCGGTTAAAGGATAGTGATATAGGAGGAGATAAGTGATATGAATCAGGAAATTAAGGAACGCACAAAGTGGTTTATGGACGCCAGATTTGGCATGTTTATCCATTGGGGGCTGTACTCGATCCCGGCGTGCGGCGAATGGGTGATGTCCCAAAAGGAAATGACAGTGGAAGAATACAGGGGCTATTTTGACAAATTTGACCCAGTGGACTATAACCCGAAAAAATGGGTGCGCCTGGCAAAGAATGCGGGAATGAAATATGTAGTGCTGACAGCGAAGCATCATGACGGTTTTTGCCTGTTTGATTCTAAACTGACTGACTACAAAGCGACGAACACTAAAGCCGGAAGGGACCTTGTCCGGGAGTTTGTGGACGCCTGTAGGGAGGAAGGGCTGAAGGTGGGCCTTTATTTTTCAATTATAGACTGGCATCATCCTGATTTTCCCAAATATGGCGACAAGCAGCACCCCATGCGGAATAACAAGGCATACAAAGATGAGAAGATTGACTTTGACCGGTATCTTGATTATATGCACGGACAAGTCAGAGAGCTTGTAACCAATTACGGGAGACTAGACTTGCTTTGGTTCGATTTCTCCTATGATGATATGACGGGAGAAAAGTGGCGGGCATCTGATTTGATCCGAATGGTTCGCACCTTCCAACCAGATGTGATTATTGATAACCGTCTGGAAGGTGCAGGAGACAACCATGGCAGTATCGCAAAGGAGCATCCGTTGATCTACAGCGGCGATTTTGCAAGCCCGGAACAAATCATCCCACCTGAAGGAGTATGTGACGAAAAGGGAGAGCCGATCCCCTGGGAACTTTGCGCCACAATGAATAATCATTGGGGATACTGTAATTTTGATCATCAGTACAAAAGCCCGCAGATGTTGGTGCGAAAACTGGTAGAATGTGTGAGTAAAGGCGGAAATATGATTCTCAACGTAGGTCCGGATGCAAAGGGGAATATTCCGACGGAGAGTGTCGATATTCTTGAGAAAGTAGGAAAATGGATGCAGAAAAATAAAGAGAGCATTTATGGATGTGGAATCTCGAAACTGCAAAAACCAGAATGGGGCAGATATACCCAGAAAGAAAATGTGATTTATGCACATGTATATGAGACGCCTCTGGGAGCACTGCCGCTATATGGAATCTCACCTGAACAATTGGTTGAAGTGACATATTTGGCTGATGGTAGTGAGGTTAATCGCGGGGAGGCGTGGAATACAGCTCTTTATCCGGATGTGGCATTTGTATCGTTTGGTGAAGATCCAGTTTTTACATATCCTCTGCCTGATGAAAAGGATACTGTATTGAAAATCTGCTTAAAAGAATTGATATAATTATGTAATTGGAGGTGCAAAATGATTGGTAAATTGAAATATTCATTTGGAATTTTATTTTGTATGGTTATAATCTTGAGTATTATCCCTTTATCCGTAAAACATGTGCAGGCAGAAGAGAGCACTGAAATAAAATATTATTTATCAGATTTGGAATGGTATTCTGCTACACATGGAGACGCAGACAATGATAAGACTGTGCAGAAAGATCATCCGTTTACTCCGGGAAACAATGGGGAGGATACAAAGATCAGCCTCCTGATGGAAGATGGGACGACAGAAGTGTTCGATAAAGGATTAGGAACAGTTGCCGCGTCTCCTTCCAGTATTATATATAACATTACAGGTGCAGAAGTAAGTAGATTTACTTGCTACGCAGGTCTTGACAGAACGTCAAATAATACGCTGCCCGGTCATGCGCAGGTGGAGAAGATTGAAGTGATTGCGGATGAGGAGATTGTTTTCAGCACAGAAGATATATATCCCAACGGCATTGACTATAATACTCCCGCTATACTCATAGATATTGATATCGCACAAGATGCAGAGAAAATCGAATTGAGAAGCTATGCCGGAGAACAGACTTGGGGAGATGAAATTGTATATGCTGATGCAAGTTTTATTGCGTCAGGTACATTTCCAAGACCGGATGACTGGACTTCCTATTATTATCTGTCGAATCTGAATTGGACGTCGGCTACCCACGGAGATTCTGATACGAGCAAGCAAGTACAGAAAGACCATCCGTTTACACCGGGAAATAATGGAGAAGATACACCTATCCGGCTGCTAATGCAAAATGGAAATATCCGAACATTTGAAAAGGGCTTAGGAACTGTAGCAGCATATCCTTCAGATATCACTTATAATATCAATGGGGCCGGAGTTTCTAAACTTAAAGCCTACATAGGGATTGACCGAAGCGCAAACAACCAAGCGGCGGGACATGCTATTGTGGAAAAAATAGAGATTTTAGCGGATGATACGGTTCTATACTCGTCTCAGGAAGACTATCCTGAAGGAATTCTGTATACGACCCCTGCGATCCGCGTAGATGTTAAAGTCCCTGAAAATGCATCTATGCTGCATTTAAGATGTTATGCCGGAGAACAAACCTGGGCAGATGAAATTGTATATGCAGATGCCAAGGTTGTGGCAGAGGGACCGTTTATAGATCCCGATGCGTGGGAACCCGAGGAAAAACGTCGTGAAATATCAAATCAAGTTCCGCTGATGATGATTCCGCTATATGCCAATGGAGAAAAATATGCGCAGGCTGAGCGGCAATATACTTTCTGGGGCGATGATACACTGACAGGCAAATGGGAAGAAGTACCAGACGATCTAAAACCTTACACAGTGATAGAACTGCACCCGGATGATCTGCCAAAACAAAATGGAAGCGCAGCAGATTTCTACGAACATTATCTTGAGGAGGCACAAAATTATGTAAATCCAAAGACTGGGGAAAATGAACCGATTCCACTAGTACTTACTGTGTATACAGCGGGAAATCAATATTACTATACGGCTGCGCATTGGCTTACAACGGCATGGATCGAAGAGATGTATGAACAATATAGTTGTCTGCAGGGGATTTTCTGTACAGAGAATTATTGGGTGTGGGCAAGTGGAATTGAAAATATGGCTGCAGAGTATCTTACTATTTCTGCGAAGCATGGCGGATATTTTATCTGGTCAGAACAAAATAATGGAGCATCGATTGAAAAAGCTATGGGCACACAGGGACAGACTGCTTTTAAAGAGGCGGTGGAAAAATACAGTGATTATTTTATATTCATGTACAAAAATACACCTGCCGCAGAGGGGAATGATGCACCAACAAGCAGTTATATGACAGGTCTATGGCTTACTGACTATGTCTATCAGTGGGGTGGACTTATGGATACATGGAAATGGTATGAGACAGGGAAATGGAAACTGTTTGAGAGTGATAATATAGGAAAAACACAGGGGAACCGCCAGTGGCTGTCTGAACCTGAAGCACTATTAGGAATCGAGGCTATGATGATCTACCTCAATGGAGGATGTGTATATAACTTTGAGCATCCAGCGTATACCTATGGCGTAAAAAATGAACAATCTCCACTATACACGAATGTAATACAGGAGTTTTTCAGATATGCAGTTGAGAATCCCGCCCCGACTAAAGATGAAATGTTGAGCTCCACAAAGACAATAATACATGGTAATCTGTCTTCCATGGGGAACGGAAACTTTTTTGTAGGCCTGAACACGGAAATGACACAGTCTCCAACTTATATCACGGGAAGATATGGGAATATTCCAGCAGTTCCTTCTTCAATCTCATCGTCTGTCCTCGAAGAAAAATTTAGCGGGACAGGGATCGAAATCGTGGAGCAGGGGGATGAAAGGATCCAAAACATGGAGAAGAGACAGGCATATTTTAATAGTCTTTATGAGAACATGTATGACGGAGATATTTTTGCGCAGAAATTAGAAGATACATGGTATGTATATAATTACAAGTATAATGAAGATGTGAATCAGACTGCAGAAAATATGAGTCTCTCTGTACCAGGTGTAACCGGTGGAGAATGGAATGTTTCTGCGGTGCTGGAACCTCATACATATCTAATCATAAAAGAAAAATCAGACGGTATAACTGTCAGATTAAACAATTACCGGACAAATAAAGATGAACTGTGGGAAGGTGCACAGAACGCTTCTGAAGCGGCGGTGCTGCCTGAGATGAGTAAAAAAGATGCTCTTTCATGGGTGTATACTAATTATATTAATAATACCCAGGATCAGGAACGAAGAACGACCACGATTACATTGACTAATCTGGAAAATGAGCCGACAATAAATAATGTATCAGGCTTGGAAGGTAACTACACGACTCCCGAGATTGTATACGATGCAGAAACAAAAACAGCAAACATTACAGTAATCAGCAATGGTTATGTATACTTCGATATAATGGCAGAGTCGTAACAATATGAAACTAACTGGGACTGGTTTTCTGTTGCATTTATACGATGGTGTGTGAAAATTGACTACCACATGGGCGGAACGCTTGTCTACTATGAGGGGGGATGAGCGGGCACCATACGACTGCAGTGTATTCCGGTGCTGCGTTAAAATATGCGGGAATTCCTGTTTCGGTTGTAATTAAAGCGTATTATGCGTGGCAGTATTTTTCAGAGTTTGAAAAGAAGGAGGAAATCAAAGCATGAAACAGGTAACGAGTGTGCTGATTGGCGCGGGATTACGGGGCGGGTATGTCTATTCCCGATATGCATTGGAACATCCGAATGAACTAAAAGTAGTGGCAGTGGCTGAACCTGACCAGATCCGGCGGGAAGCATTCGCCTTCAGGCACAATATTCCGAAAGATATGCAGTTTAATAGTTATGAGGAATTGTTGAGCAGGGAACGTATGGCGGACTGTGCCATGATCTGTACACAGGACAGGATGCACGCTGAGCCGGTTATCAGAGCAATGGAAAAGGGGTATCATGTATTGTGCGAGAAGCCTATGTCTCCGGAAAAAGATGAAATTTTAAAGATGGGGGAATTTTCCCGCAAATATAACCGTATCCTTTCCGTATGTCATGTGTTGCGTTATTCACCGTTTTTTACAAGTGTGAAGTCGCTGCTTGAGGAAGGGAGAATCGGGCAATTAATGAGTATACAGCATATCGAAGAGGTGGGGTATTGGCACCAAGCACATAGCTTTGTTAGGGGAAACTGGAGGAATGCAAAAGAATCTAGTCCTATGATCTTGCAGAAATGCTGTCATGATATGGATATTCTTCTGTGGCTTTCCGGCAGTCATTGTAAAACAATCAGTTCCTGCGGCGGTTTGACTTACTTCAAAGAACAAAATGCTCCGTCAGAAGCCCCCGGATATTGTATGGATGGGTGTGACCACAGGGATGACTGTCCATTTTATGCCCCTAAATTTTATCTGGAACATCCAAAGGCGGAAGAAGACGGGTTGATCTATGCAGTGACAGATATGACAGATACAGATTCTATTCTCAGGGCACTGCGCAGAGGCCCTTACGGAAGATGTGTCTTTCACTGCGACAATACAGTGGTGGACCACCAGTCTGTGGAAATTGAGTTTGAAAACGAAGTGACGGCTTCCTTTTTAATGACAGCTTTCACTAATCGATGTGCAAGGCGGATCCGGTTGATGGGGACAAAAGGTGAACTAAGTGGTGATATGGAGGCTGGTACTATAGAGCTTATTGATTTTGTGAGTAACTCATTAGAAGTGATTCAGCTTCATACTTCTGCAAAAGGACACAGTGGAAGTGACATGAGTATGATGCGTGATTTTGTGAAAATGATCGGTGAAGGAAAGCAGGGAAAAACAGATGCTTCCATGTCAGTGGAAAGTCATCTCATGGCACTTGCAGCGGAAGATGCCAGAGTAAACAAAGTGACAGTTGACTTTAAGGAGTATGTATGAGTTGACAGATGCCTTCAGCGTGGAAAATCCCAAGGGATATGAGAATGAAAAGGTTTATATGATGAATTGGGCTGCGATATCTCCATCTTTGGAGCAATTAGCTGAATATATTAACAACCCGTTATGGGTAGAGTTTAATAGCCGTATACAGTCCGCTTACTAAGTAAACCCTGCAAGTAATATAGCCGTTGTTCTATGCAGGTAGGCTGGAATATGAAATATAAAAGAGTGGGAAATCTTTCTGCATGCTTTATCCCATGCAAGTATATTTTATAACTCTTGTCGTGATTGGTAGGAAGGAAATGAGGGAGGCGGAACTCTTGATACCTCTATGTTCTGACTATGTGCAGACAGTATTTAAAAACACAAAGGTAGGAAACGGGCAGAAATGGTTGATGATAGAAGGGCGGGATAGAGAAATTCTGCAGGACGTGTTTAGCCTGCTCCAACTCCGAATAGGTAAATAATATAAAGCCGCTCACTATACTGGGTTTTCAATTCAGAAAGGAGCGGCTTTCAGTATATTTGGATTCTTATATTTGATACGGTGTTGTCACGCTATATAGGTAGTAATCGCAATAGGTATTCACTATTTTTCCGGAAAGCCCGATGCCTGAACGGGATTCGCGCAGGGAAAGTTCGTACTTTTTGTGAGTTTCTTTGGAAATGTATAAATGTTATTCTAAAATACAAAGGTTATGCTTCTTTGGGCAGCCATTGCATACATAATTCGGCTTGCTTAACCGAAGGTATACTTCGAGCTGATACATAATCGAAACAGTGGGAGCGAGGACGCAGTTGTTATAAACCCTTCCGGAGCATCCGGTATATTATGAGTTAAAAAAGCATTAAGCGAAAAATATAACTTAACAGAACACAAAAAGGGGCTGTGGGGTAATGACATTTTTCAGACCCGCTTCCTCAAAAAGGCATATTCCAGAGAATTCCATGCTTTCTAGCACAGGTTCTTCTGTGGGATATGTCTCTTTTTCTGTTTCCCGTTCTGTTTTTGCGAGGGTTCTTTTTATCTAGCAGCTTTTTCCTTCAAATTAATGTATTTCTCATGAAGAAACCGGTGGTATTTAAATTCCTGCCAATCGCACACCGCATAAATTCCTTGTATTCCGTCTCTGTTTTCTCTTGACTTATAAATCCTACATGTGTAGTATTCCTTTTAAAACCTATAGATACATGGGATTTATAACAGCTGAATGGAGGCAGATATGAGGTTTGAAGAAAAAGGCAGGTACAAACAGAAGATGAGAAGAAACTGGCTCATTCTTATTATATTGCTCTTGGGTATTTCTGGATGTGCTGATACATCCCGGACAGAACCCAGAGGATGGGACGTATGAATATAAGCCGAGAGGCTTTTATGAAGTGGAATACCCGGAGTATCCATTTCCGGAAGTGGTTAAGTATACGGAAAATAGCGACGGAACCATAACGCTGACAGTTAATGTGGTATTTCCCTACGCAGGCATTTTCAAAGTATATTCCCACGAGGTGGTAGTCCGCCATTTGGAAGGTGGAGGGGTACAGTATGTATCTAACCGGATCATACCGTCAGATGAAAATCAAGAGGGAATCTGGCATAAGCCGCGTTTGACTCCAGCACAGTGGGAAGAGATGTATGGAAGCATGGAATGATGGAAAATGTGAAATGACTGATTAAAAAGGGGGTGCTTCCATAATAGTATTGCTGGTTACTGTTATCGCCTGCAGCATAGTCTTAAGAGGACCGGAGCATGAGAAGACGGAAGATATGGAAGGAAGCTGTAAACAGCAGGCAGAATCCCCTGACTCCCAAGCGTTAGTTATCCCCGAGAGGAAGGTCTGCCTCTTTACAGAGGAAGAAAGGAAGCAGATTCAGGAGATAGCGTTGACGGTAGCGGAGCAGGTAAAAGGCATCTATCAGAACATAGAGGTTGCTGACGGCCCTGCTTTTTCATCGAATATTGTAGAGTTTACAGGCGAACAGTGTAAGGAAGTGGTTTCAATTCTTGGCCAGGCGGGGTTTGTAAGCATTACGAAGGACTGCAACATGGTAAATCCGGAAAAAATCCTTGCATTTTATTCCGAGTATCTGAACCAAAGAGAGTCCATGGTTACGATCTTCCAAGTGAATCCGGACGGCTTTATCGGTGCAGTCACTTTCCTGTACAGGAAGAATGAACTGCAGACCTATTATGTAGGGATAGGCTGGCAGCAGGGCGGCATACCTGAGATAAGGAGTACTTTGGAAAATAGCATAGCCGAAATTAAATTAACGGAAAAAGGATATTTTATTTATTCTTATGAAATCCTGATTCCACATTCAAGCCTGTGCCAGTACTGGAGAACGAGTCCGATATCAGATAAGTGCAGGGAATTAATCCAAAAGTATATAACCGGACTAAGCTATGTAAATTGCAATATGCCTGTGACGAACTGGGACAGCAGTAATGTGGAGGGTATCCTGATGCATTGTATGTTTGAAGAAATTTACCGTATTTGCACAGGTGTAATTTTCAGAACAAAGAACAGAACTGTCCCCTGGTAGAAAATGAGAAAAACCAGCAGAAACAAGATATTCTTGCCCTACTGGTCTTACTCAGGCTAGTATTTTTCTGGAACCCGAATATTAGCCACATTTTGAAACTTATATTTTTTTACCATATGTTTCTTCATAAGAACCAAATTGTAACGGTAACAATCTGCTATGCCATCCGCAAAGGAGTCTGTATTACCTTCGCGCAATTGCTGAAGCGCTAGAAAGACTTGCTTATTGAGATGTAAAAGTGTATGTTTTTTGGATGGATAATAAGCAAAATGGTGCCCCCATTCAAGAAGATGATTGGTTTCAGATAAGATAACATATAAAGGTTCTAACATAGTATGTTTCATTATGGATTCCAAAATATCTGCCAAATAAATAGAGTCTGATGAAGTAAATCTTTCTTCTAACTCGTCCAATTCTTCTTTGGTAAACTGTGGAGCTGCCACTAAAGCCGCCGGGCGAATAATTAATACCATTAGCTGCAAGGCGTGAAGGTAACGCAATGCTTTTTCTACAAATCCAGAATTAAGAGCCAGCTGATGAAGTTTCGTGTCATCCGGTTTTATAACTACAGTGCCTTTACCATTCAATGTTTTTACAAAACCTCTTTGTTCAAGCTCTGACAATGCTTTTCTGACTGTCGATAAAGAGACATCATACTGGCTGGCCAGCTGCTTTTCATATGGAAGATACATTCCGACAGAATATTCTCCAAGACCAATTTTTAGGTTCAACTCATTAACAATTTTTGAGTAATAGTAATCCTGACCACGCATGGGATTCCACGAATACGATATACCAGTTTGAGCAGGACATTTAGGCGTTGTATCTGACAAGTAATTTAACGTACATTCAATGGAATCTGTAAGTCTTTGATACATATTTGATAACTTCTTGTACTTTGTTTGTGGATCATCACTCTTTAATATATCTATAATGACGCTGGTTACGGATACAGATCCCTCTAAAAAGTGCCTAGCGAAATAAGGACAATCTTCTGTAAAAAATGTAATCTTGTTATAAAGACCAAATGTAGAATAGAGTTCGCTGAATAGTGAATTACCACCTATTTTTAATATATCGTATGCTAATTTAGAAGGAGCACGCCATCCACCTGAAGAATGTCCCATACGCAATACTTTTATAGACTGTTTATAGTGGGGCAGTATCTCCACATCACACCCCTGCAATGCAAAAACCAAAAGTGAAGGAAGTATTAGAGCAAATGTTTGATATATCTGTAAAATACCTTCTTTTTGTTTTAAAATGTCGAAAACAGTATGTGATGAATTAGAAGTAGCCTTTCCTGAAACAACGATTGGTGCAAGGCGAGGCTGAATATCTACCAGCCCTTCCTCCCGCAATGCGTCAAAGACACGGTTAATCGTATATCTGCTAACATGGAATTGATTGCAAAACATCCTCGAAGATGACAATGAATTTCCGGGAAGTACCTGGCCTTCTAAAATACTTTGCTTAATTTCGTTATAAACAAATGTAAATTTTGTTTCCTGTGGTTTCATCATTCGCCTCCTATCTGTCCGAATTATATCATGACGAACTATTTTTGTCAGTATCTACACATTACCTATTTGCTTACCTTACCAATATGGTTATTGCTAGTATGTAAGGATACATTTATAATAAAACCGTAAAATTATTTTGAAAGAGTTAAAATCATGGAAAAACAAAAAATCTTGATTGTGGACGATTCAGAAATGAATCGCGCTTTTTTGGTAGATATCCTGGAAGAGCGATATGATGTAATTGAGGCTGATAATGGTGTAGAAGCAATTTCACTCCTCTCAAAGCAAAGATCAGATTTTTCTCTTCTGCTTCTGGACATTATGATGCCTGAAATGGATGGCTTTGAAGTATTAGCCTACATAAACAAATACCACTGGAATGACACATTTGCTGTTATCATGATTTCTGCTGATGATTCCCCCACGAATATTAAACGAGCCTATGACTTGGGAGCGTTTGATTATATAAGCCGTCCTTTTGATTCGACCATTGTCCAGCGTCGAATTTCTAATACGATGCTTTTATATGCACGGCAGCAGCGTCTTGAAAAAATTATCGCAGAACAATTTCACGAACAGGAAAAGAATAATAAGCTGATGATCTCAATCCTGTCTCATATTGTGGAATTCCGTAATGGAGAGAGTGGCCTACATATACTACATGTCAATACGATTACAAAATATTTGCTAAAGCAGTTGGTTCAGCTTACAGATCAATATTCTTTGTCAAAAGCAGATATTTCATTGATCAGCACTGCTTCTGCGCTGCATGATATTGGGAAAATCTCAATTTCAGATGCAATACTGAATAAACCTGGACGACTTACAGCAGAGGAATTTGAAGTGATAAAAACTCATTCCATGGTCGGCGCCAATATGCTATTAGACCTGCCCATTGAGCAGCAGGAGGCTCCGCTTGTCAAAGTGGCTACTGAGATTTGCCGGTGGCATCACGAAAGGTATGATGGCAATGGTTATCCGGATGGATTGAAGGGCGAGGAGATCCCCATAGCTGCCCAGGTGGTTGCCCTGGCTGATGTTTACGATGCTTTGACCAGTGAACGATGTTATAAGAAAGCTTATTCACATGAACAAGCTTTGAAAATGATCTTAGAAGGACAATGTGGTGCATTTAATCCTTCTCTTTTACTGTGCCTTCAAGAAATTGCGGACACACTTGAAAGTGAGCTCATGGATACCTCCCCGGAACAAGAGACTAAAAATATTCAGGATATAAGAAATAAAATAGACTACGACAGGCTGTTTTACTATGAAAAATACACTTTCCTGTCCCGCAAACAACGGCATTTAAAATTATTATATATTGATTCCTTAACCAATGTTTACAATCGCCGTTATTATGACGAGCATTTTCAAGGTGCAAATAATATTCAGGCGATGGTGGTAATAGATGTAGATAATTTTAAGCATATCAATGACAATTATGGCCACGATGTAGGCGATATCGTATTGCAAAACATTGCACAAACTGTTTTATCCTCTGTACGAAAAACAGATGCCGTTATCCGTTATGGAGGCGATGAATTTGTAATCATCTTTTTCAGTATTCCTGCAGATATATTTGAGAAAAAACTTGAGAGGATCAGGCGTTCTGTTGATATTCTGATAATTGATGACCGTCCCGAACTACATATGTCAGTAAGCATAGGCGGAGTATATGGAATAGGAACCACAAAAGAACTTTTCAAAGCTGCAGACAATATGATGTATCAATCAAAAAAAGTAAAAAATAAAGTGACCATATGTTTTCTAAACGAGAGAGAAGGCAGCACAGACAACATTTAAAATGAAGGAATTGTGATTATGAATCTAAAAGAATGTTATATAAAATTCGGCGGCGATTTTGATGAGGTATTGGGTAGACTGAGGCGTGAACAGACCGTTCAGAAATTTGTTTACAAATTCTTGGACGATAAAAGCTTTTACTTGTTTGAAACGTCTATGGGAAATAAGGATTATGAAGAGGCTCTAAGAGCTGTTCATACACTCAAAGGAATTTGTCAAAATCTTTCTTTTACCAGATTGTTTGAAAGTAGTAATTTGGTAACAAAAGCATTAAAAGAAAACGATTGGAATACAGCTGTTGAAATGATGTCAAAATTATCAATGGATTACTATGAAATAATCAATGTCATTAAAGAATTTAAGAGTTCCGGGGAGGAATAACATCAATGGGAAACAGTAAAAAAATGAATTCTACAACACGTTTTCTAATATGCAGTTTCATTGGGCTTTTGGTCTTTAGTATTATTATTTTCAGTCTGCTCGGGGTCTATATGAGCCGAAAAAGTAAAAATACCGTTTATGAAATTGGTAACATATATATGTCCGGAATGAATGAACAGATGTCCAGGCACTTTGAAACTGTGATTAAATTACGTTTTGATCAGGTCAGCGGCGTTGTTTCGGTTGTCTCAACAGATAACAAAGATAGGGAGAGTCTATATGAAGAACTTACTTACAGGGCGCAGGTCAGGGGTTTTGACTATTTAGCGCTTTGCTCTGCTGGGGGAGATTTTCAGACACTTTATGGACGATCCATACAGCCACTTAACCCAGAACCTTTTGTAGAAGCATTATTACAAGGGGAACAACGAGTTGCCGTTGGCGTTGATGCTGATGGAAATGAAGTGGTATTGTTTGGCGTTGACGCTGCTTATCCGATGCACAATGGAGATAGGAGTACTGGCCTCATCGCAGCCGTTCCTCTGGAGTATATTACCGATTTTCTTTCTTTAGAGGATGATGAGCAGCTGATGTATTATCATGTTATCAGGTCAGACGGTAGTTTTGTAATACAAAACCCCAACACTGAGTTGTGGAATTTTTTTGTACAACTACAAGGGCAGCTTGATTCTAAAGCAGATGAATTATCTGTAGATAATTCTATTAAAGAATTTGGTGATGCACTAAAAAATCACGAAGAATATGCTACAACATTTGAAGTAAATGGTGAGGAACGGCAAATATATGGTATCTCATTACCCTATTCTGAGTGGTATTTAGTGTCGGTAATGCCTTATAGTATATTGGACGATGCCATAAATAATCTGAGCAACCAGCGTATGTTCATGACATTATTGTCCTGTGCCGCTATTTTGGTCATTCTGACATTGATTTTTCTTCGGTATTTCTCCATAACCCGTTCTCAGGTGCATGAATTGGAGAAGGCCCGGCAGGCTGCTCTTGAAGCGAACAAAGCCAAAAGTGAATTTTTAGCAAATATGAGCCATGATATCCGTACACCCATGAATGCGATCGTAGGCATGACCGCGATTGCCACAGCCCATATAGATGACAGGAAACAGGTACAGAACTGCCTTAGAAAAATAACATTATCAAGTAAACACCTTTTAGGACTGATCAATGATGTTTTGGATATGTCAAAAATAGAAAGTGGCAAATTAACGTTAACAACAGAGCAAATTTCATTAAAGGAAGTTGTTGAAGGAATTGTTAACATTATGCAGCCACAGGTTAAGTCAAAAAAGCAAACGTTTGATATACATGTTGAAAATATCTTAACAGAGAATGTGTGGTGCGACGGTGTCCGCTTGAATCAGGTTTTACTAAATCTCTTATCAAATGCAACGAAGTATACACCAGAGGGTGGTTCGATACAATTATCGCTTTCTGAAGAAAGATCTCCGAAAGGTGAAAACTATGTCCGAATTCATATCAAGGTCAAGGATAACGGAATTGGTATGTCGCCAGATTTCCTAAAAAAAATATATGAATCCTATAGCCGTGCGGATGGAGCCAGGATACATAAAACTGAGGGTGCTGGTTTGGGAATGGCAATTACAAAGTACATTGTGGATGCAATGGAAGGAACCATTGATATACAAAGTGAGCCTGATAAAGGGACAGAATTTCTTCTCATGTTTGATTTTGAAAAGGCGGCTGCAATGGAAATGGATATGGTTCTTCCTTCCTGGAATATGCTGGTGGTTGATGATGACGAATTATTATGTGAGACAGCCACGGACGCACTAAAATCTATCGGAATAAATGCTGAATGGACATTAAGCGGAGAAAAGGCGATAGAACTGGTAAACCAACACCATAAAAAGAGAGATGATTATCAAATCATTCTATTAGATTGGAAACTGCCCGGCATGAATGGGATTCAGGTTGCAAAAGAAATCAGGCGTAATTTAGGGGATGAAGTACCAATTCTGCTGATTTCTGCATATGACTGGAGTGAATTTGAAGCGGAGGCCCGTGAAGCGGGTATCAGTGGTTTTATTTCCAAGCCGCTTTTTAAATCTACGCTGTATCATGCTTTGCGTCAGTATATGGACATTGAAACAGAAAATGACCAGACATTGAATCAAAATATTGATCTATCCGGACGGCGTATCCTGCTCGCTGAAGATAATGAGCTTAACTGGGAGGTCGCAAGAGAATTGTTATCTGATTTGGGAGTAGAATTGGATTGGGCAGAAGATGGACAGATATGTCTGGATAAGTTTGAAAAATCATCAGAAGGTTATTATGATGCCATTCTTATGGACATACGAATGCCGCATATGACAGGATATGAGGCAACAAAAGCGATTCGGGGACTGGATCATCCGGATGCCTTATCTATTCCAATCATAGCTATGAGTGCAGATGCTTTTTCTGATGACATACAGCATTGCTTGGAATGTGGTATGAATGCCCATATAGCAAAGCCAATCGATGTCATAGAATTGACCCGCTTATTGAAAAGATATTTAATATAAATCTATCCCAAAAAGTACCTGTCCGAGAGAACGCACTTTTATATTTATTACAACTTTCTACTTTTGCTACGGTGTATAAAGGATGGATTTGTCCACTTGATTAGACGTGATCTGTATTTGAGTAATTGGCTCGCAAGAAGATTAACGGCTTGATTAGGTATGGTGTCAGGCGTGGGATGTCTTTCGGATGCATCTTCCAGGTGCCTAAATCGATATAGAGGAAGGATGGTTTTTGCTATAATGTACATATATTTATGGATAGGAGGCGTCATATGGCTGTTGATTATAATCCGGAAACGTACAAAAGGATTATCAGGGATGGAGAAGAATGTTGGGTATATGATTGGTGCAAAAATGCAAATATAGATACGTTCAATTATATGCTTGAGAGATGGGGAAATGAAATCCAACGGTTTTATTATATTAGTGATACGCAACAGTTCTTTCTCATCAACAAACAAGAACGCTTTGTAATGAAAATAATAAATCCAACGGTAGTGAAATTTCTGAGAGAGAATTTTTATATGGCCAATATTAATGAAACTTTCATTGAACTATTTACTTCAATTGGGAAGCTCAATGAAATCAAATACGAGTAAGGCATTGTGTATCCAGTAAAGGTAGTATTAAAGTCAGCTATATGGATTATATCAGTATCAAGTTTGACCACAGATTAGCAGAGTTAATCACAGTGTCATTTGCAGTTTTGCTGATGACACCATTTTGTGTACCGATCATGGGACTAATCTTACTGGTAAGGTCATGTATTAGCCGTCAAGTGTAGTGAACTACAAGTCGATATCAGTAATGATAAAGATGGAGTGGTGAAGCCAAGCTCTTGAGTCTACAGATAGGATAAAAAAAGGATCGGGGATCCTTTGTATACCGATTACGCAGGTTTATCGAGAGCTATTAAGGGGGCTATTTTGGGTGAAAGAGAACGAAAATAGATTACTTCGGGGAACAATATAGGATCATATAAGAAATAATAGTAAGAAGAAAACAGCCAATCTGCGAGACCGTTGCTGTTCAGTTTTTTATATATGTCATTACTTTGAAAGATTTTAGCTGGAGGAATTTGATGGAAGGAAAGACCTGTTGTGTCTCAGGACACAGAGATATACCTGCTGATGAAACAGCCCCTGTAAAGGAGGCTCTGCGCCAAGAAATTGAAAAAGCAGTTAACGATGGCTTTACTGCCTTTCTTTCTGGATTTGCTGATGGCGTGGATCAGTACTTTGCGGAGATTATTTTGGAACTGCAGGATGAAAATCCAAATTTGAAGCTGATTGCGGTGCTTCCATACCAGAAACGGATGGACAGTCTGTGCCAGAAAGAACATACAAACGCCCTTCTGGATGCCTGTGCAGAGGTTATCGTAATTCAGGAAGAATACAGGCCCAACGTCTATGCCAAATGTAACCGTTACATGGTGGAACATTCAGACCGTGTAATTGCAGTGTATGACGGTCGGGAAAAAGGTGGTACAGTTAAGACGATTCGTTTTGCGCACCAATTTCGGAAAGAACTGCGGGAAATACCGATAGGGCTAAACTTGGACAAAAACAGGACAAATCTTGGACAAAACCGGAGATGAAAAAGTGGAGGTACAGGCTGCTCTATGGTATAATAAATATTCAACCGTGAAGACCAGTGACAATTCGGTTGGATTTGAATAAATAATCAATCATATTTTTATGAAAATGGGAAACCACAGTTTGAAAGGAGTATTTGCATGAAACACGTATGTATGCTTATATCTGTGGCTGATATTAACGCCGCAAGAAAATTTTATGAGGCTCTGTTTGAATTAGAGGTGTTTCAGGATTACGGTAAGAACATCACCTTTACCTGCGGCCTGGCACTGCAGCAGGATTTTGACTGGCTTGTGAATCTGCCGAAAGAAAAGATATTAAAGAAATCTAACAATGCGGAAATCGTCTTTGAGGAACAGGATTTTGACGGTTTTCTAAACAAGCTGAAAGAATACCCGGACATCGAATATCTGGGAGAAGTGATCGAACATAGCTGGGGCCAGCGGGTGATCCGGTTTTACGATTTGGATGGCCATATCATTGAGGTTGGCGAGGATATGAAAATGGTGATAAAGCGCTTTCTTGCTTCCGGCATGACCATGGAAGAAGTTTCTGTGAAAATGGATGCTTCTGTTGAGGATTTAACAAAGCTTCTGAATAGCTAATACATGATGGACGAATAAACAAATCGAAAGTTGGAGAGGTGGTATCTGTATGGAAATTAGAACGATAGACAATGAACAAACAGCTGATGCAGTTGCACTTATATGGACAACATTTTTACAGTTTGAAGCCCCTGATTATTCTGATGAAGGAATACAATCGTTTAGAAATTTTATTGAAGATAAAGCCATTTTGAAATCACTAGAATTTTTTGGGGCGTGTGAAAATGAAGAACTAAAAGGGATTATAGCTACAAATGATAATCGAAAACACATTTGCTGCTTTTTCGTAAAGGCACAATATCACAGACAAGGTATCGGTAAAAAGCTATGGGAATACCTTTTGAATCATAGCGAAAATAAAGAATTTACAGTCAATTCTTCTCCATATGCAGTTCCTGTTTATCATAAGTTCGGATTCGTGGATACAGATTGTGAACAATTAACTGACGGTATGAGATATACCCCGATGAAGTTTAGGAGATAGTGTCCAGTTTGTAGAGCTATTTTTAGTATACCTTCTTGTGTATAAGCTGCACTTGCATAAAATGATTGGATTGAAGAGTACAGATGATGTTGCTATGAAAATAAAAGCATTGCTGTAAGTTCTGGTTACAGAACTAATTTAATGCTTATTGGCAAAGAACGATGAGCCGCCTTAGGCGGAGAAAGCGTATGTCAAGATGGAAGAAAGGCCGAATGTAAATGAAAGAAATTATTAACTTTATTGAAATGAATGTGGATGGCAAAACGCTGGTTACAAAGGAATTGGTTTACAAACTGGAGAATGGTGCGTTACAGGGCGTATACGCTGACCAAATATCCTTTTCTAATCTGAAATATTCGCAAAGTGGATTGCAGATAGATATGTTTATTGTATCTAACGAGAAAATATGGCTTGTTGGTAAGGATGGGAAACGAGAGAAATTGAGAAAGGATTTTAGTGCTGTATCCCTGTTTCGTTTTGAACTGGCGAAGCGAAAAAGCACGAATGCAATTACAGGTTGTTTTCGTTTTATTTCAGCTTCAGGAAAAAATGTGGCGGCAGAGGCTATCGTAAGTGGAATTTATGATGTGCGCATTGAAAATGGTGTGCTGAAATTGTCGGAAGATCAGGCGCTATACCGGGATCAGCCTATACAAGGTGAGCGTTTTAAGCCTATTGCTTTTCAATCAGAACATCGTTTTTATTGCGAGGACGGAAAACTGCACTATGAATATGATGGCAGAAGTTTTGATGTAGACGCCAAAACTATGCAGCGTTGCGATAGTTGCGATGCATTCCCTCCGTTTATTTCAATCGAGAAGTAAGCCAATCAATTCCAGTTTGTTGAGTTCTTTCAACCCTTTTTTCTAACGATGTTTTTAACCAGTGATTGTAGCCAATGGAGGAAACGAATATGGATATTCAGAAAATTATCAGTTTAGTAACAAAGACGCAGGAGTTCATAAAGAACCGTGAAATGGCTGCCCATGTGAAAGAGAAGGGGCTTGCTGACTATGTAACGCAGGTAGATATTGCCGTGCAAGATTTCTTAAAGAAGGAGCTGTTTGCCCTTGCACCGGATATTCAGTTTCTTGGTGAAGAAACCGGTTTGCAGGAAATGAAAGCGGAGAGCTTTTGGATTTTAGACCCGGTTGACGGGACTACAAACCTTATGCACGACTACCAGCACAGTGTTGTATCTTTAGCCCTTTGCCGCCAGGAGGAAATTGTTATGGGGATTGTGTATGATCCCTTCCATGAAGAAGTGTTTTCAGCGGTTAAAGGCAAGGGCAGCTTCCTAAATGGACAGCCCATACATGTATCAAATGCAGAAAAGCTATCCGACACGATGATTGGACTGGGAACAGCAAAAAGAGAGCTGGCCGATGAAAACTTTGCCCGGTTCCGTAGGGTGTTCGGTCAGTGCCAGGATGTCCGCAGGATTGGCTCTGCCGCTCTGGAACTGGCATATACCGCCTGTGGCAGACAAGGAGGATATTTCGAGATATATCTGAATCCCTGGGATTATGCTGCCGGTATGCTGTTGATTCAGGAGGCAGGAGGTAAAATAACTGATTTTACGGGGAAACCGCTTGATCCCAAGAAAGGCAGCAGCGTAGCAGGAACAAACGGATATATCCATACAGAACTGTTAAATCTGCTGTAAGCCGCGTGTTTTCTTTACAAAGAATGGAGAGGATATTGACTCATGATAGCCATTGAGCAAGAAGCTCATATCAAAATCTGTGATTTGAGTGGTGGGAGCATGTCACGAAATTTGATAGGATGATTATAAGATTTATAATAATTAAAACGTCAGAAGAGGTATACACAAATGGAGACTGTAGCAAATAATCAATCAAGTGTAGAAATCCAAACCGGCTTGTTTGAGGCAATAAAAGACTTATTATTGATTGAGCCTATTTTCTTGTTGGGAATCGTCTTGATTGGCATTTTCCTAGTTATGATATTCAAGAAAAATGGAGATATTCCTAAGGTCAAAACAGCTATTTTATCACTGGCAATGTATTATTACTTATGTGTAATGCTATCGCATATTGTTGGCATTCCTACATTTAGTGAATATAGAAGAATTTCACAGTTAGGAGAAACATTTTTTAATCCAAATATAAATCTTATCCCTTTTAGCGATGGGTTTAGTTTGAGTTTTATTTTGAATATTTTTCTTTTTGTCCCATTGGGTTTTGTATGTCCACTTATTAGTAAAAATTTTAAACGTTTGAGAAATACAGTATTGATTGGATTTGGGCTATCCCTCACTATTGAAATTGTTCAGCTCTTTACGTTACTGAGAGCAACCGATATAGACGACCTACTTACGAATGTAATGGGAACAATAATAGGGTATTTTTGCTATAAACTAATTGCAGTATTGCGGATTGCAAAACCACATTTAAGTGATGACTCTATGAAACGGGATTTCACAGTATATATTCCGATTGTTATTATAATAGTTACCTTTGTATTAGGATTTTTTAGCTAAGTTCCAAATAACAGACTCAGAAATCATGGATGATAGAATTTATATAGAAGTATAACTGCGTCCGTCTATGAGCAGCAAAAGAATGACGGAACGACTGTTTATAGCATAGATGGTGGTAGCACTTGGATAATCAAGAAGATTTTGAAATAGATATTTTATTGTTTCTAACGAGAAAATATGGCTGATTGGTCAGGAAAGACAACGAGAGAAATTAATAAAGGATTTCAGCGCTGTATCCTTATTTCGTTTTGAATTGGCGAAGTGAAAAAGCAAGAACGCAATCACCGGTTGCTTTCGTTTTGTTTCTGCTTCAGGAAATAATTTGGCAGAAGAGGCTATTATATGTGGGATTTATGATGTGCGTCTTGAAAACGGTGTGCTAAATTATCGGAAGACCAGGATTTATATCGAGATCAGCCGATATTCAATCGGAACATCGTTTTTATTGCATGGACGGAATACTGCGCTATGAATACGATGGTCGGTGTTTTAAGTGGACGCCCGAACTATGAAGCGTAGCGATAGTTTCGATACGTTTCACCGTTTATTATCGAGAAGTAGGCCAACAAATATGGGGAAAGCCGATTGATTACAGGGAAGGCAGCAGCGTAGCAGGAACAAACGGAATATCCATACAGAACTGCTAAACCTGCTATGATCCATATGTTACCTTTTCAGAAATTAGTGAGAATATCGCAATACTTCTGAACAGCTAAGTTACAAATAAAAGGGAATTTAAGGAGGTACATAACCATGAGAAATATGATTGCATACTGTGGGCTGGATTGTGAAAAATGCGACGCATATCTTGCAACAATCAATGACGATCAGGCGTTGCGTGAGAAAACTGCAAAACGGTGGGCCGAGTTGAATAATGCGCCCATTCTGCCTGAGCACATCAACTGTCAAGGCTGTCGTGTTGAAGGGATTAAAACTGTATTTTGCGATAGTCTTTGCGAAATTCGTCGGTGTGCAATGAAAAAAGATGTGACGACATGCGGTGACTGTCCAGACATGGAAAGCTGTCAGATAGTTAGAGAGATTATCTCAAATTGTCCCGAAGCTTTGGATAACCTGAAAGGGTAAACAAGATACTCTGACAACTTTCATTTTATTGAGGATAACACAAATGAATTTAACTTTTAGAAATGCAGAACGGAAAGATACTTTGTTGATCCTGCAATTTATCAAAGAACTTGCAGATTACGAAAAAATGCTGAACGAAGTAGTGGCTGACGAGGCCACGCTTGAAACATGGATTTTCGATAAACAAAAAGCAGAAGTCATTTTTGCTCTTCATGACGGAAAAGAGGTTGGATTTGCGCTGTTTTTCCACAACTTTTCTACGTTCTTAGGACGAGCCGGTATTTATCTGGAGGATCTGTATGTCAAACCGGAATGCCGCGGTAAAGGTTACGGAAAAGCTCTTTTAAAAAAATTAGCATCCATCGCTATGGAACGTGGCTGCGGACGGCTTGAATGGTGGTGCCTTGACTGGAACAAACCCAGCATTGACTTTTATCTGTCGCTTGGAGCAGAGGTCATGTCTGATTGGACAGTCTATCGCATTGCAGGTGATACATTAACACAGCTTGCTGAGTAACGGAAATAACAATTCCGGTTTGTCAGAGAGTAACACAACAAAAAACAAATTTGGGCTTAATAAGAGGAAAATTTATGTTTGAGGACGGTCGAAGCAAAAAAGTTATTTTTATAGCGCATTGTATATTAAATCAAAATTCAATATCTGATGGAACAGCCGTTTTTCCAGCAGCTTTTAAGGATGTAATAAAAATTCTTCTTGATGCTGATATTGGTATTGTCCAAATGCCATGTCCTGAACTTTGCTGTTTAGGGCTTAATAGAGGAAACGACGATGGGGCAGATGTTCCTGTCGTTATTGAAAATACCCGTATTCGTAAAGAAATGCAAAAAGCGGAATCTTACAAAATGCTAATGGTTCAAGTTGATTATGTGATGAAACAAATAACAGAATACAATGCCTACGGTTTCGGGATAATCGGGATTATTGGTGCAAATCGTTCGCCAAACTGCGGTGTGGAAACCACATCAGATTTTAACAAAGAGATAAGCGGTAAAGGTATTTTTATGAGCGAACTTAGCAATCGAATAAATGCGGAAAACTTGAATATTCCTATGTTAGGCATCAAAGGTACTGATAATATATTGGATCAAGTAAAGTCTTTCATTAAGTGAAACTTGGTCAAGGAGTAGCAGAAAAATAAATAGGAAATTTTGAGAGATTATGGTATGAAAATTGAGTATAAAGACACCTATATTTTTACAGAGAAAGAACTGCAAAGACTGTTTTTGTCCGTGGGATGGGAGTCCGGGAATTACCCGGATAAACTTGTTCGGGCGATGCGAAATTCTTCACATGTAATTTCAGCATGGGATGATAACAAACTGATTGGACTGGTACGGGCACTTGATGACCGCGAAACAGTTGCATTTCTACATTATCTTCTGGTAGACCCTGCATATCAGGGGCATCATATTGGCGATGAATTGATGAAAAGGATTATGAGTTGCTTTGAAAACTTCCTTTATGTCAAAATTATGCCGTCTGATCCTAAGATGATTGCGTTTTATGAACGATATGGGTTTCAGCAATATGATAATTACTCAGCAATGGTACTGAAACATTTTTGATAACAAAATAGCTTCCAGTTTATCTGGAATTTGATCAGAGTTGAAAAGTGTATTTTAAAAGGAGAATAATTTAATGAAAGAATTTAGTCAAGAAGCAGAAAAGTTCATGATTGAGCGTTTCGGAAAAGACAAGATTATATCATTAGCAACAACAGAAATGCGGCGCCTTATGTGCGATATGTAAATGCTTATTACGAAAATGGGGCATTTTATGTCATTACCCATGCACTCTCAAATATAATGAAACATATAAAAGAAAACCCTGTTGTTGCAATCGCCGGCGAGTGGTTTACAGCGCACGGGAACAGCATCAGTCTGGGTTATTTCGGGAAAAAAGAGAATTGTGTGATTGCTGAAAAGCTGAAAAAGGTCTTTGCTGAATGGATTGATAACGGCCATACTGATTTTGACGATGAGAACACTATCATTCTGCGTGTGGAATTAACAGATGGCTTGTTGCTCTCGCATGGGACGAGATATGAGTTTTAAGTTTTATAATTGTTGGATCGAGTATTATCAGAACCTATCTTGATCGTTTACAGGTAGGTTGATTAAGTAGGTTCCATGAAAGGATTTAACCGGCAAAATCAATTATTTTCCCTCTGCGGTTTGAATTGTGGGCTTTGTCCCATGTTTTTGAATAAAAACTGCCCTGGCTGCGGTGGCGGTGAGGGAAATCAATCGTGCAAAATCGCAAGATGCAGCATGGAGCACGGCAGTGTTCAATACTGTTTCCAATGCAGTGAACACCCTTGCGAAAAATACGATCATATTGACGATTTTGATTCCTTTATAACACACCGCCGACGAAAGGCTGATTTGGAGAAGGCCCGGCATTCTGGGGTGGAAGCCTATAATGCGGAGCAGATAGAAAAGGTGAAAATACTGGATATTTTTCTGTCCAACTATAATGATGGACGTAAAAAGACACTTTTTTGTATTGCGGTAAATCTTTTGGAATTGCAAGAGCTTCAAGCGGTGCTCTGGGAAATCGAGCATAATTCTGATATAGAAATGCTGACGCTCAAAGAAAAGAGTGCTTATATAGCCAGATTGCTTAAGGATGTAGCGGCAACGAAAAATATCGACTTAAAACTCCGAAAGAAAAAATGATAATTTGGATATGCCATAACTTTGACATATGAATCAATGTTGTAGGTAATCGGGATTCTCTCCTAATAGTTAAATATTTTAGAAACTACGCCACGGATTTTCGGTGGCGTAGTAACGATGGTGATTTTTATCTGGAACCGTATAACACAATTTCTGACCTCTACTGGTGGTATGTCTGCCAGTGCTGTACGGATGTGCATCATATCAGGTTGAAGAGGAATTCATGCTGGAGCGTTATATAGACACTTAAGGGCTGCGCTTTTGTTTTTTATATTGACAGTTAAATCATTGTCTGTATTATGGCAGTTGATGAATGGTTAAAAACTAATTGGAACCTGAACAGATAAGGCCTCGATAAAATTGTATTTCTCTACCATATACGTTTGAACTGAAGTTAAAATCAGACGGTAAGAGTCGGCTAAGCTTTCGGCAAATTCTGTGTTATCACCAGTGCGCAGACTGCGATATGCTCTCCGGGTGATATCATTGAGCTGCTCAATCACTCCGACTCCTTGGGAGTAAAATGCAAAATAAAATCCCCATTCTGTAATACGGCTGGGTTCAGTCCATATTACTTGTAATGGTTTTAATGTGACTCCCGA
>OASX01000263.1_pt1 | contig 58759 bp, 62 predicted proteins | sample 1516531 | NCBI WGS metagenome assembly OASX01 (sample SAMEA2579911, study PRJEB22360) | human gut metagenome | biome: human gut; feature: human-associated habitat; material: faeces | place: Denmark | collected 2008/2010
CGGTTCTATTTTTTTCTTGTACTACTTGTATTGTTTATCAATATTTCAAAGAACTAACGTGACTTCTGTCGCGCTGCTTTCTTAGCGAAAGCGGATGCAAAGATAAGGACTTTTTCAGATAACATCCAAACTTTTTCGAAGTTTTTTTGTTTTTATTTTCCGAATCCTTAAACTTTAGCAGAATGTCAATTGTTAGGCTGTCCCTCTCTTGGAAAGCGGGTGCAAAAGTACGAGGTTTTGCTATACAATCCAAATATATCTGACTATTTTCTACCACTTTTTTGAAACTTTTTCGTAACTCTCTGATTGATAATGATATTGTAGAGCATATTTTTTCCACTGCAATTGTAAAAGCTATTTTCTCTATACATTATATATATTCACGCGTGCGTGAGGGAGGGGGTGAATAGATAAAAATCGCGATTACGAAATTAATCTCAATGATGTAGTTCCGAAATGTGATTTCCACAGCTACATCATTTTCCCTGTTTTTATTTCGTTCTTCAAGAAGTCATAAACATAGCGGGGACTTTGAAAATAGAGTCCCGTTCTGGTGTCCTGCAACTTGGCGTATGTATCTGACGTATACAGTGTACGCAACGCAGTTTTCATATCCAGTTCGAAATCCTCCATCAACAACAAGACGAGGTCCTTAGACATACATTCTATCAAATAATCTGCATCTCTCATATTTTCTTTAATAGACTAATTGCACGTTCTGTTCCAAAATAATATTGAATAGTTATTCCCTTCATATACTTCAGCCGTTCAATAAATGTAGGCAAATCAATTTCTTCATCCATGTATTTACGTATTTGCAGGCCTACACGATCATTTGCTATCGGACCTATCACTACATCATAATTGTGAACGCTTACAGATGAAGGATTGTTTCGGTTAGCAAAAATAAAGTCTGCCCATTCCTTATCGTATTCTTTAAAGATTTTCACTTTCAAAGAAGTATCTTCCAAATTCCTTTCATCAAATTCAAAAGCGTTAACTACCGAAATCCCTTCTATCTGTGCTGCTTTATAATCAGCCATCGCAACTGCTTGTTCTTTGTCCGCTGAAAGATAGAAACCTTTTCCAAAATCCTTATTCGGCTTAGACTTTTGAAGATCAATCTTCTCAATATCCACCGTTGTCCCGTGGTAAAGTATCATTGAATAGCTCCTCCAAAGCGCTGGCAGTAAGCTGTAATGTCAGATACCACATCCTTAAAACTCTGTGTATGGGCAATACCATAATGCTTGTCAATAAAATCAATAGCCTTATACCTTTCCAAATAACGATATGCTTGACTAGGGGCAAGTGAGTGTGCCTTTGCAAACTCATTTACCAAGGCTATGATATATTCTACTTTATCTTTTACACTAAAATCCATATAAGTCACTATTTATAATTTGCATACTCACACATTATTCACAAAGATAATCATTATTTCCATTTCCAGTATGCCCAAAAAGACTTTTTGTATCGCAACTATGTACTTCGCTGCAACCAAACTACCCCAACATTACAAACAAGAATACAATACTCCGGTTAGTCGACAGCAAATTTCTCCCGATAATATTTCTTTGGTGTACCGTATTTCCATGCTTCGGGGCCGAATCCCCCATCTATCGACGGACGCAAGGGGTGTGTAAAATCAATGAATTTGCCCATTAAGTGATGAGAATAAAAGACAGGCAGATTATTAATACAGACACCATTTTCAGTGATATCACTTTTGTATCCCAAATTTTCGGCGGCATCCAGGTGGGCAGGATGAGGAGGTCTTCTGACACCTAAAACGTTATAATAAAAGCCTTCGAGGCTGTGCATCCATTCGTGCAGCCATATTTCGTGGGCGTAGCTATCGGGGTCTTGATATTCGGGGGTGCTGAATGATTCCCGATATACGATGGCGCAATAACCTGCGTAATTCGTTTCTTCAAAGAAGTCGAAACAGCCCAGTCCCCACAGTATGTTTTCGCCCATGCCGATTAATGAATAATAGGTTTGCACGCAATCGTATTGCCCTATCTCCGTAAACTCTTTTGCGTCTTCTTTCACATCAGCAGGCGATAACCAATAGCTATCGTTCAGCGATGAGAGAGTGCTGACAGGGCGGGATGAAACTTTCACGGTGGTGTTCACCTTTACTGTTCCGTTACTCAGTTTTGTTACCAGTGCGGGAAAATATTCGAGATATGATTTTGTTGCAGCTGCAATATCCTCATCACTCATTGTATAGCTATACCCTAATTCGGGTATCGAGCCTGTTGGCTTTATAATCAGAAGCAGATCAAATTCGACAGGTGAAGGCACTTCGGTCTGTGCATGGCAGGTGAAAATAGAAAATAGTAATACAATAAGAACGCAGTTTTTTTTCATAATGAAAGTATTAGAGAGCGTGAATAATATACAAACCTACAGAAAAAAACTACCATTTACAAATGTATGGAATAAAATTCGCCAAAGTTGGAGAGGCAATACCACCCCGGGGAGTGCCAGTTTTAGTGGGCATAAGCAACTTATTGAACACCACACCGCATTCCAACCATTTCCTTAAGATATCCTTGTCCATCAGAATATGAGTGAGCAACCAGTCATGACTGATATGGTCGAAGCAACCTTTGATATCACCTTCAAGTACCCATTGGGCACTATGATGATGGCTCAGGCAGCTATGGAGCATTTCAATCGCATCGGCGGCACTACGATAACGGCGAAAAACGTAGGAAGTCCACGCCAGAAGTCCGTTTACCTTTATTAGAGGTCACACGCTTCACTGCCAAAGCTTTGGCGGAAAAGGAGGTGACAAGAAGACGCTGCAAGGATTTAACCTTGTTGTATCTTCCTTCATTACAAGCCTTTGCAATACGCACTTGCAGCTTCCTGACACGACACTCGCACTTCTTCCAGTCAATCCTGTTCCAAGAAGAGGAAGTCGATGTTGAAGATGCACACGTTGATTTCTCTTCGTTCATTTGCTATTTCTTCATTTAAAAAGTTCTACAATCATTTTGCAAAGAATCACCATGTGGAAGTCTGCCTGCTTTCGCAGAGGATAACTTTGAAACCCTTATCCATCCCGTTACAGGAAGGCATTCGCTTCATCCACAATCTCATACCCACTTGCCGTTCGGCTCACCTTACGGAAAGCTTACCTTCAGCACGAGAAGGAGACAATTGGGCTTACCAAGTTCCGTATAAGTAACTAAAGACCGACTTAGAATCCACCTCTTATACCGGCAGTGCTACATCCGTGTAGCTGCTTTTAAGGACAACTAACCTGACTGCGTACCCTTTTGGTCAAGGCTTGAAAGCATCCGTAAGCCTTTTTTCTGGTTACGATACCTGTGGTGGTTCACTTGTGTTATTCATATCGGTCAGCCCGGCTATCCTGAATCCATGATGCTTGGATTGGTTGCTGCAACCTCGCGGCATTCACTCCTCCTGGGACGGACTTCGGTGTCGGGAAAGCTTCATACACATTCATTGCTAAACACGCATGTTTCCCTAGGCTCTGCTAACGGAATAACAGGTTTATACATATGCAAATACATGATAAACAATTACTTATACGACTTCTTGTCGCACTCAAAAAGCCAGAACGGCACGCAAACTATAAGAATAGCTCTTACTGTAGCTGCTGCCCGCGTTGCCGCTGTAGAAGTTCACGTACCACGCCCAAACGTAGCCGTCCTCTGTACTCGAACAGTAGTGGTCCGACTGCAGGGGCGTACCCCCTGTTATTTTTCCAAACTGTTCGTCTAACTTTTTTTTACCGTCGGTTCCGCCACTTGCATTTTGTCCCCAGCACATAAACTTTAACTCCTTTACGGAAGGAAAGTACCAACCACTGCCACTCGCAGGAGCCGGGTGCGCATCGGCATACGTTTGGATAAGACCGATGGGTACAACCGTGTAACCGGATTTCTCCCCAGTGGCTCTCTCGCTTGCGTTGTAGCCTTCCAAAGCTTTGGTGTTGGCGTAACCCTGCATCTTATCCTCTGTTTTCAGGGTGGCAATGCCGTAAGTGTTACTTTGTTTACTTAACCAATTACTGGTAATGTCTTCATAGCTGGAGCTCCATAATGTCTGCCCGACATCCTGCAAGGACGCTACCAGTCCGTGCGTACAGCCGGGGTAGTCTCTTTTCAACAACGGGTCTTCCTCTATAATACTCCCCACCCAATACACTACACCGATACAATCTTCGCTTGGTGGATTCTGGGTATCTCCCGGCACAATACCGCCGTCAGAATAATAGAAATCACCTACAGTAAGGTCACGGCTACCGCCGGAAATTACGTTCTTGTATAGATGGTATGTACCTGCTGTGAGGGAAGTACTGGCTGCCACCTTATAGGTCTTTCCATCAGGCAATGTATAAAACCACACCACGGAAGGCGAGCCGCTTTTATCTACTATCAACCGGTAGCCTTCGGCAGAAGTAAACGGCGTACAGGCTAAAGCATCGTCCACACTGACTTGCACGTCACGAAGAGGAAGACGGTAAGTAAAACTGCCGTCCGAAGTGGTATATTCCGTCCCTGCCCGGAGCAGCAGCAACGAGTAGGCATGGGTTAAAGCCACATTCAACGATTTACCGCCCTCTGTGTGCAGCGTACAGGTTCCGGTCAACAGGTCGGAAGCGCGGTAGGCGGCAAGGCTGCTCTGGTCTGACGAAGGGGGCAGCAGGGTTTTCAAGGCGGACAATACATCGCCGGCATTGGATATATTGTTTAATTGATCCGTCAATCCCTCCTGGTACGGAAAGTAGGCGGAGATGTACGTCTTCACCTTCGAATCGTAATAAATGCCTTCCCATGCTTTAGTCGCTCCGTTGTAAGTGGCACAAAGGTTCTGTTTGCTCCCATCCTGTTGCTCGGCGACAATCCCTAACCGGTCGCCATCCTGAAAGACGGTGGTATACCCCATGTCAGCGGCACGGGTTAAGCTGCCGTCCGGGGAAGTAAAATCGTCGGAACATACCTGTATCGTGAGCGGGCTGCCATTTCCGGCATCCTGCCATGTATCGGTGGCATCGTCATTGCAAGCTGCCACGAATAGCAACAAGGCAACGGTTGCCTGTATCTGTGTAATTATCTGTCGTTTCATCTTAAAATGATATTAGGATTAGAAGGTTAATATGGCTCGGATGTAGCACGGCTGTGTATCTTTCTCTTTCCAGCCTGCATTTCCATCGTTGAAAGATACATAGCCGACATTGAAAGCAATATAACCTCTGTCAAATTCGGAACTTGACAAATAATCGTCCTTTTGGAAAGAGCCTCCTGCTGTTGCCAAATTAGTACTAATGTCACCGTTTGCTTTGTATAAGGCTATCAACTGACCCGTAGAGGGGAAATACCAACCACTGGAATTAGATATCACCGCCTCTTTTTGATATTCTGTAATGTAATACATGGCAGGATAATCCGATTTTGGATCATTCGGTTTTAAATGACCGCCCTCTTCCGCTTTCTCAATAATTTTCTTACTATTACTATAACCTGAAAAATCACTCTGATTGATAGAAGTTCCTATCTCCACACCATCACCTCCCCAAGCGCATTTTCCGACATGGGCATCCTGCAAGGCCACCACGTAGCCATGAATACCGTCCGTCAGTTTACCGTCATAATTGCTTGCCACATCCCCTTGGGCTGCGCCCACTTTAAAGACGATACCGATGCTTTTCGTCCCATCATAATATTTAGACCAAACGCCATCGTTATTATAATAATCGCCTACTTCGACATAATCGCAATAGACCAGTTCCAGGTCGGAACGAATATTGGAGTAGGTGGACTTATAACTGCCATTTTCAACGGTACGCTTCACTTCGCACACACCACCTTTTATACTAAAACCTGTAATTCCGTTTCCCACAGACAAGGTAATGGAGAAGCTGTTGTCGGTTGTTGTGTAAATCTCTCCGGCACTGCCGGTAGCTCCCTCTATGGTAGGAGTCACGCCCTGAACAGTGGGTATCTTTACTCTGAAAGAGGAAACCTCTTCACTGCCCCCTGTTGTTTCTCCGCCGGTTCCCCATGCAGGAGCAGGAACCACCTCCAGCCCCGTTTTCTTCACGGTGATGGTGTAGGTGTATTGTTTCCCGGCTTCGAGGTCGGCATCGGTGCTACCTGTGGGGGTATAGTAGTAATCACGGGCGGCACCATTTGCGCCAATCGTTACTTTGATGAACTTCTTGTCCTGCATCTGCTGCGGGATAACGAGAGCGGTGTAGGTGGGGGCACTTCCGCTGGATGTTTCCGTTTTCGGAGTGATGCTGCCGTTGTTGCCGCTGCCCGTCATGCCGTTGTAGCCCAAAGAGCCTGCGGTATAGCCCGTAAAGGTGACGGTAGCGTTGGATAAGTCGCTTTCCTCAATGCCGTCGCCTTTCTTTAGCGTGACCTTCACCTTTGCCAGTGCGTGGCGGAAGACAAAGGCAACGGAACCGCCGCTACTGTATGTATAATCTTGTGCCGGGGCATGAAGGATATTCTCCAAAGTCCCGAAACTGGTATTCTGGTCGGTGATGTTCACTTCACCGCTACCGGTGTTACTGCCGACGGTGCAACTCACCGGATACCATGCCGCAAGGGTTTCCTGCCGCTTGCTCCAATAGAGGATGTTTCCATCGCCATCGGGAATCATCGCACCGTCGGTTGTATTGCTTATCTTATATTCTTTATGGTTCGCGCCGCCGTCCATGCTGATGGCTACGGGGTCGTTCTCCTGCCACGTGGTTTTGCCGTCCGCACCGGTGGTGGCGCGGGTGGCGGTCAGCCTGTCCACGCCGGCGGTGAACGTCATGGGGTACGTGCCGGGGGGCAACGTGGTACCGTCATCCGTCACGTCGCTGCACGAGGCGGCAAGCAGGCAAAGGATGCCCGCCACTGCCAAATGTCTGAATGGATTTGATTTGTTCATCATATCATTTTTCTGTTTTGTTATCACTTGCGCCATCGGCAGCGGCGAAGCTGCCAGTTGCTACCTCTATAGGTTGCATCCTCCGCACATTACGCATTTACACGGGATGGCTGAATTTCATACCGGCTTATGGCTGTGTCTTAGTCCATTTCGGCATTGCCGGTCTTTTCTTCTGATGTCCAGTCATCTATCTTCGATGTGACTGTCAGTCCGCTTTGGTTCACCGTAATCTTATAGGTGTATTTCTTACCGCTTTCAAGTTTCAGACCACTGGCATCGGGAATCTTGTAGTTGAACACGGCATTGTTGGCAAGTTTCACTTGGATAAATGGGGTATTCTGGCTTATAGTCTGCTTCGGAAGGACAACCGCTTCGCCATAGTCAGTGTTACTGTTGAAATTGGTTGTTGTTACCGTGCGGATGGTAATCGGAGTAGCATCATTGTTGCTTTCGGTTATGGCTATCATACCAGCACGAGCCGATTGCTCGGTCATATCTGCTGCCTTGTCCGCTGTGAAGTCCGCTTTCAGTTTTGTCCCTACAATCGTCACGGTAGCACCTATCAAATTCGGATTGCCGTCACCCGATTTCAGTGCCACCTCCACTTTGGAGAGCATGTGGTAGAAAGGCAACTGCACCGCATCCTTGCTGCGAGCTACATTCTTCTGAACAGCATAGAGCAGGTCGGACTTGGCATAGTTCTTCATATCCACATTTGATTGGTCGGCTTCTACCGAATGTACGATAGTAGTGGGGAATGAAGTGGTATTTTCCGTAAATGTAGTCTCTTTGAAGTTTCCATGCAGGGCATAGAAGTCCAGATTGCTGCCGTCAGTGGGATAATATTGGCTGTTGCCTGTAAAGTCGTTATTGCTGCCTGCCGTAAGCGTCCATGCTTTTATATAATCCGTTGTAGCAGAAACCTTGTCCGCCCATGCGTAAACAGTTTCGCTTTCCAGTATCTGCGTTGCCTGCGTATTGGCACGTGTCTGTGTCGTCACTCCGCTCGTGAGGCGTATCTCTCCGTTCCAGTTATCAATCGTTTCCACCTGATCCTCGTTTGTGCAACCTGCCAGCGTCAACATAGCAGCTGAAATAGTCATTAATAATCTCGTTTTCATTTTAGTCTTATTTTTTTGTACTGTATTATATATTCCTTTTTTGAGTTCAATCCCTGCTTATTCCGCACTGCCGCTTTCACCCGTACCGTTGCCCGCATTCCAGTCCTCGATGCCGGAAGTGACCTCCAAAGATGAACGGTTGATGGTGATGGTATAGAGATTCTTGTCGCCACAGTCGAAGGATTTATCATCATCAATGCTCCAGCGGAAAGTCTCACCGCTCTTCAGGGTGAAGACAAGTTCACGTCCGGTGACGGGCGCATTATCGTCCACATCATTGGGAAGCAGAATGCCTTCGGCACTCGTTCCGTCGGAAACGGTGTTCAGCGTAACGGACACGGATGTTTCCTTATCAATGCCGAAGGTGTCATAAAGAAGGTCATAACTGCCCGTAACCCGCTGGTTGGTGATCTGCACAGAGAGACCTTCCAGTTCGGAGGCTTCGACGCCGTTGCCCGGAACAATCGTCAGTTCCAGTTTGGAGAGCCGGTGGAAGAATCGGAAGGATACGGCAGCGTGGTCCTTGTCATGCTCCTTGGCGGCAGCTGTCATCAGGTCGATGGCGGGAAGGCTGCGCTGATCCGATACGTTCAACTCATAGAGATCGTTCGCCAGTTCACGGTACGGATAGTAGGCGCAGAAATCAACACTGCTCCCGTCCATCGGATAATAAATCGTCGCATCCGCACTCCGGGGCTGGAAGGCGACTTCGCCGCCGCTTGTCTGGGCGATGTACGGGTGGTTCTTCGTGTCTTCGGCTACAGTCAACGCTCCGCTGTTGAGCATATAGATGCCGATAGCATCGTCTTTTGCCCAATCGGCGTTCGAGGCGCGTGTCTGAATGCCGCTTCTCACCTGCAAGGCAGTGCGTGCTGACGGACTGCCAGGGGTGTCTTTGTCACTGCCGCATCCTGCCGCTACTAGCAGAAAGCCGGCGATTCCCAACATGGGAAGGAAAATATTCATTCTTTTGTTCATAAGTAATGAGGGTTATATATTTAATATCGATGTTGCATCAGGTAAACATCCCCCGCTCATACTTGAAGTAAGTGAGTATGGTGGCGGGACGGAGAAACTCATGGCCGGGCGTTCGCGTCCGGCTGCGGAAGCGATAGCGGGTGTAGATCAGAAGGCTGGTCAGCCAGTATTTTAAACTTTTATGATAGCGGTGCTGAAGATCGTCGAACAGGTGGCAGAAGCGGGTAAAGAAACGCAGGATTTCATCATGGGGAATCACACGGCGGGTGTCTTTCGCCTTCTGTGCTTTTTCAAGTTCATGGAGAGTGTAGGACAACTGCTCAATGTCATCCTTCGTGTTCTGCATCTTACGTTGCATACATTCTTCCCGGGCTTCTTGCTTGGAAAGCAATTCTTGTTTCTGAGACAAACGCTTCTTGATCGTTTGTATGCCCTGCTTTATAACTTCGTCCTTGTTCTGTTGCATGTGCGTTATTACTCCGTAAGTAACGGAAACTTATTCTATGGCAGAACAGGGCGCTGTTTTATCATAAATCTGATTATCAATCGTTTATTTCCGTCTGAAAAGGCAAATAAAGTAGTATTCCGCTTTATCTCAAAAAAAGTGGGAGGGAGAAATATGGTGTGTTCTCATGGCTTTTTCAGCTTTTGATGTCGTGTATACCTGTGATTTTGCTTAGTATTGCATTTTTTTAATTATCAGATGAAGATTATTTTATAAAAAAAACATCTTTTAAAATAATTTCTATAATTTTGCAGCATTAAAACAACCTCCGTTACTTACGGAGTAACGCCTTCTACCCCCTATTCCAAAGCATTTTCTGTCCCGTATCAATGTAACTATTTACGATGATATTTGCCCGGCTGAGTTCTTCCCCTTCAAAGCTCTTGAGATACGTTCGTGTGACTTCGAGCGAGGAATGTCCCAGTCCTTCGGAGATCACCTCTTCGGGGACCTGACAATACTTGGCAAGCGTGGCCCATGTATGGCGGGCTGTATACGAACTGACTCTTACGTCTTTCATCCCGAGCAGTACGGGCAGCCGGGAAAGGGCGGAATTGAATCTACGCAAGCAGTTGCGGTAGTCATCAAAGGCTTCCTGTCCCGAAGAAGTGACGGTAAGAATATCCAGCAGGTAAGGAGAAGATTCGTCCGTGCTGCGGTAACGGGCGATAAGCCGGCGTGCCTGCGGTATGAGCTTCACGCAGAGTTCCGTGCCCGTCTTATGGCGGCGGCAGGTCAGCAAGTCTCCTTTCAGGTCCGATTTCCGGAGGTGGGCAAGGTCAACATAAGGCATTCCCTGCAACAGCAGCATCAGGCGCATTCCGTCCTGTGCACGGCATATACTGGGAGGAAGCTTGACAGGAGGAAGCTTGACGCAGCGGAATTTATCATCGGGGGATTTATCACAGACGAGTTTGCCGGAAACGTCTTTGTCCAGCAGGCGGCTCATCTGTCCGGCCGTCAGCGCCAGCTTATGTTCCGAAGACACGCCCGTCTTGAGATTGGCGAACAGGCGGTATTCACCCGACACCTCGCCGCAGTCCACCCCACGGTTGTACAGGGCACGAAGCGCACGGATATAGGTGGAAATCGTATTGTAACTCTTCTGCCTGTTCTCCAGATAAGTCTGAAAATGATGCAGGGAACGCCTGTTCACGCCGCCCCAAAAGATGGTGCCCCCACCGATGGAGGCAGTGAATGCCTGCAAGGCATAACGATAGATATAAGCGGTAGAGAAACGGCTCTCCTGCCGAAGACCGCGTATCACCCGGACTGCAAAGTCCGTAAAACTATTCTTTTCTTCCATTTCGTTCTTGTTTTTAGCGATTAAAAATAATATTCTTTTTTTTTCGGACGGAAACTATATACAATGAACCGCAACGCACAATGTTCATTTGCACCACGATTGGTACAAACTCCCTTGGTTTTTCTGCAGCGCACTCCTCCCTCTACTTTTGCGGCGTCTTAGAGAACGAAAAATAGAAAGAAATGAAAAAATCAGTATTTAAACAGCTGCCCTCCCCCGGAAGGCCTCCCCCACCCCCGCTTACATGTTTTTTTGACATCAGATTCCACAAAAAGAGAAAACTGATATAATGTATTTTAATACATTCTTAATTTATAATATATATTATATGGTCCAAAGGGTGGTCGAAGCGTTTTTTAACACACCCTATAATCCACTATAAATGAAAGGATTGGAAGCCCCCGAAGGGTGGTCCAAAGGATGGTCGAGAAAAAGGTATACAAATTCCCCTGCTGAAGGGACCATAAACAACGAACAATAAGATGATAACATCAACGGAAGACTTACTAAAAAAAGGGTATATTCTATTCCCCAAAGTGCTCTTCGAGGAGCAAATGAAAACAACCAAAGGAGCTACGGGAGACTTTGACGCATTTATACTGGTACTGACGCACGTCAACTACAGCACTACTACCTGCCGGATGAACGACTGCACGTTTGAGTGCCACCGCGGAGAATCCGTGCTGTCCATCGCCCACTGGGCGGAAATATTCGGATGGCAGAGAAGCCGCACCCGATACTTCTTCAACAAGATGTTCGACAACGGCATCATCGAAAAGCTGCCCAACCCGCACACCACCCACATACGCGTGCCGGGATACGACCAGCTGGTAGGGCGGGACAAACGGGAAGCCGCCTGCAACGAAGCCGGAGGGGTCACCTTCGGAGCCTTCTGGAAGAAGTATCACGAAGTGACACAAAGACAAAGGATCAACATCGGACGTGCCCGCCGCGAATGGAAAAAGCTCTCCGCGCACGAACGGAATACAGCACTGGCAAAGATAGACGAATACTACGACAACCTGAAAGACATAAAGTACTGCAAACAGGCCGCCAGCTATCTGGCGGACAAGACCTTTCTGGACGAATACGACTATTAATCACGAACCCATCACGAATACTAAAAAAAGAAGAATCATGAACGAATATGTAAACCCGCACGACACCGACCTGGAAGAGGCGGTGATCGGAGCCTGCCTCATCGAAAGCAAAGCGATCACACTGGTAGACGACAAATTGTGCCCGGAAGTGTTTTACGAAGAAAAAAACCGCGAAATCTATGCCGCCATCCAAAGCATGTACCGTGCCGGACGCAGCATCGACGTCATCACAGTGAAGGAAGAGCTTGCCCAGCGGGGCAGACTCGACGCCGTAGGAGGACCGTACACAGTGATGCGCATCAGCTCGCGGGTAGCCTCAAGCGCGCACCTGGAATATCATGCCGAAATACTGAAACAGAAGTATATCCGACGGGAAATGATACTGGGGTGCAACAAACTGCTCGCGCTCGCCTGCGACGAGTCCACAGACATCACCGACACACTGGTGGATGCACACAGCCTGCTGGACCGGCTGGAAAACGAATACGGTACCACTGACCACCTGCGGTCGATGGAACAACTGATGAAGGACACCGTAGGACAAGTGGAAACCCGTGTGGCATCCAACCGGGACGGAGTGACGGGCATACCCACCGGTTTTACCGACCTCAACCGGATGACTGCCGGATGGCAACCGGGAGACGAGGTGATCATAGCCGCCCGACCCTCGGTAGGAAAGACAGCATTCGCCCTGCATCTGGCACGTACCGCCGCTACTGCCGGACATCAGGTATTGGTGTACAGCCTCGAAATGCAGGGAGAACGGCTCGGCGACCGCTGGCTGCTGGCAGCCTGCCCGGAGGTCAACGCCGAACATCTGCGTACCGGACAACTCAACCCTACCGAACTGCGCCTTGTGCACGAAACCTCCGCCGAACTGGCGAAACTGCCGATATACATCGACGACAACGCCTCGGTAAGTATGGACTACATCCGCTCCTCCGCCAAGCTACAGCAAAGCAAGGGGCAGTGTGCCCTTATCATCATCGACTACCTGCAACTCTGCGACATGAAGACCGAACAGCATAACCGAAACCGCGAACAGGAAGTGGCACAGGCAAGCCGAAAAGCGAAGATGCTCGCCAAAGAACTGAACGTACCCGTACTCCTGCTCAGCCAGCTCAACCGTGACTGTGAAGGTCGCCCGGACGGCCGCCCCGCACTGAGCGACCTGCGCGAAAGCGGCGCCATCGAACAGGATGCGGACATGGTGCTGCTCCTGCACCGCCCCGCCCTCAGCGGACGTGCCACGGACCGGAAAAGCTCATATCCCACCGAAGGGCTGGGCATAGCCATCGTAGCCAAACACCGGAACGGGGAGACGGGAGAAGTGTACTTCAGCCACAATAAGAGTCTCACACGTATGGGGGACTATGCGCCGGGAGATTTATGGATGACGAGGAATGCGAAGTAAAATCCACGCCATCGTCCTGAGAAGAGATAAAAAAATCTACCGTATGATTGGGATGAATCAAGCGGTAGATTACAGAGGAACGACCGTATATTTTCAATCAATCGGGCGGTCGGTTCAACTCAACGGAACGGTCGGTCCCGGCTAGTGGAGCGGTCGGTTTTCCATAATGTGTTCCGACTGAACGAAATAGCCGTCCGGCTCACCCATATAGCGCACAATAAGGCGCACTTCGCGCGCACTGAACATCTTGAGTTTCGGATGAAAATCGCCTCCTTCCTCCAATGCCTCCATCAAGGGAAGACAATTGCGCATCCAACGGCGCAGCTTCGCCACTGAAACGGGATTACTTAACTTCGGAAAATACATCTTTGCCAGTTCTACTTTATCATAACAACGAATACTGAATCTTATCTCTTCCATTTTTACTTTTTCTTTCATTGATTAATGCTATAAAGGTACACAAATCCTCACATATGAGCAAGTTATCAAGTAAATAATATTCATCATAATTCAATGCCGTTTACTAACGTTCATGACACCTTCCGGGCGTAGTATCTTTGCAATGTAATCGATTACAGGTATTAAGTAATAAGTAATAAGTTAAAGATTATGGCACAGAAGTATGTAGTGGTGGAGCGGAAAAATCCGTTGAAGCCACAGAATCCGACTAAGTTTTATGCAATGGCCCGTAGCAATCGCAGAGTGGATACGGAAGAAGTAATCAAGCGTATTGCGGAGAGGTCTTCGTATTCTATCGGTGAGTTGAAAGGGTGTATCACGGAGTTTCTGCTGGAGATCAAGAATCAGCTGGAGTTGGGAAACATCGTATTGATGGGAGATCTCGGGAGTTTCCGGGTGACTATCGCTACCGGGAATGCAACGGATACGGCAAAGGAGTTCAAGGCGGCTACCTGTATCAGAATTTCACGTGTACGATTCAGTCCCGGAGAGATGCTCAGGGATATGTGTAAAGCGATGAAGTATTCGCTCTACAAAGCGGACGCTGAGGAAGGAAACGGGGATACTCCGAAACCGGACGAGAAACCCGGAGGAGGCAGCACCGGCGGAGACGACGACGAGGCACCGGACCCAACAGTTTAATAAATGGAAAGTTGAAAATTGAAAGTTGAGAATTTTAGTGTATTAATAAATGATTATTAGAGATTGAGTTATGAAAAAACAACTTTGGAGAAATATTTTGCAGTTTATTGTGACGATTGCCACTTCTATTATTTCGGCTTTGGGGGTAACGTCTTGTATGGGGTCTATATAGGGAAGGAAGTATGAAGGAGCTTGAAGAGTTGGATATGGAGGAGGAGTTTATTCCTCGCAGCATTCAGTATATCGTGGTGCATTGCAGCGCTACACGCGCTAATATCCCTTTTACGGAGAAACAGTTGTTACAATGCCATTTGCAATGCGGGTTTAAAAGTATCGGGTATCACTTTTATGTCACACGGGATGGGATGCTACACCATACACGCCCGATGAGGGAGGCGGGTGCCCATACGTTAGGGTTCAATCTGCATAGTTTGGCGGTTTGCTATGAAGGCGGGCTGGACGAAGATGGCAAGCCAGCGGATACACGGACGACGCAACAAAAAGAAACGCTGCTGCGGATATTGGGAGAACTGAGACAGTTGTTTCCACAGGCGAAGATCGTAGGGCACTATCAGTTGAGTGCAGATGTCAGAAACAGGTGTCCGGGGTTTGATCTGAGGAAGGAGTACTCACAGTTATAGAAATATAAGTAAAACAGAAGGTCACAGCTGCTTTATAGCAGTAAACATCCCGCGCATTTCTCTTCTTGAGAAGTACGCGGGATGTGTGGTTTTTATTCTTATTTAGCGAGTGAAACACTAAGGATTCTGAAAAAAATGCTATCTTTGAGGCGTTGTGTTATATGATATCAAACTAAAAGGAGACAAAAAGAATGAAATCAACGGCTGAGATATTAGAAATCTTGCGTGCCTACAAAGCTCAACATGCCGATAAGTACGGCTTAAAGCGTATCGGCATTTTCGGTTCCTCTGCACGGGGGGAGCAAACCGATGAAAGCGATGTTGACATCTGTTATGAAGGTGAAGCCCCTTCGTTACTGACTTTGGACTATATGCAAAGTGAGCTGGAAAAACTGCTGGGTTGCCCGGTTGATTTAATAAGAATCCGCGAACGGATGAATGAACGCTTGAAACAACGAATCTTAAAAGAAAGTATCTATGTATGACAAAGAATTAGCACTTGACAGTCTTGCAAATATAGAAGATGCTCTGAAAATGATAACCGAACGAGCGTCTGCCGCTTCTACACCCGATGATTTTTTAATTTCTCCCGACGGAATGCTGAGACTGGATGCTATCTGCATGAACTTGATAGCATTGATGAGATAAAAACAAGCCGATAACATTCCTCTACCCCATACCTATATTTAAGTAGATAAAAGAACACAGGTTTTATACAAAACAGTAAAGTTCTTATCCTTTTATGTTGGGATATTCAGTAAATGTCCCTGCTTAAAGATACAAAAAAGGCAACTAATTCGCAATGAATTAGTTGCCTTACATTTTCTTTTTTTAGGAATATCCCGTTGTAGGGGGTAAAAAAAGAAAATGTGCTGCTTCAGGGCGGCACATTTTTTTATTCTAACTTTATTCTTACCAACCTATTTCATTCCATCCGGCAGCAGTATACCATGACATTGACTGACGATAATATTGATTCTGGGAAGAATCAGCTCCACGCAAGATATAAGTGGAAAGTCCTTCAAATCCATCCATTGAAGTCATTTTACCTACTCCTGACGAATACGTACAATAATTATTTTCTGTTGTATTCTTCCATATAACAGCATTCTTATACGCCACTTCATAATAATCAAAGGCTTGTGTATTTTCTTGCACCTTCTGCATCAATCCCATCAAATCATGATAATTCTCCTCACGAAAAGGATCATAACACAAAATATCAGTAATATCTATATCACGTGATTGCTGTATGGAAGTAGCTGTTTGCAAAACATCCCTAGTCGCAGTTGCCAATGCAGGTAGCTCACTACTCTTAACTACTGAAATCGAGACTCCTCCTGTCCAATTTTGATTTGAATTACCGATGCCATTGTTGTATTTTCCGGCATAAACTGTATAATAACTATTTGCAATATTGATTTCCGGCTTATTCTGCGAAAATAATGCAGGGACTACTGCTTCGTAAGGAGCTCCGGGACCAGGTATTTCTGTCGGAGAACCAATAAAGTAATCAGCGCGGTCACGTAACTGATAAATCACTTCAACAGACTGCATATAACAAGCATCAAACACTATAAAATCAAAATGAGGAGCTATAGACAATGCTTCATTGAGTTCCGGAATATTCATTCTCCTGTCTCCACTGCTAGTATCCTGTCCCCACCAACGAGTAGAAGGATTCTTATAAGGAAGCCACCCATCTCCATGAGACCAAAAAACGACACCATAACTATCAGCCGGATATTGAGAAAAAGCTGTTGTGAAAATATTTTTCATAATATCAACATCCACAGAGTTCTGCGTACTATAAGCAGCAATGACTTCTTGCACTACTGCGCCATTATTCTTTTTTAAACGGATCAGTTTAGGACTTGAACCTTTATCCATATAAACCAGTAGATTATTACGACTATCATCCACCTCCTGCATACCTTCTATCATTTCATTTAAATCCTCATTAGCAAAACCAGAAAGGGAATTATCACCAGCAATATAGACCAACACAGTACGTGAACCATAATTAGGTTTGTCTTCTTCATCATGACAAGCCGTAAACAGTACTAATAAACACACAAAAAGGGATAATATTTTAATCTTTTTCATTAGATTTCCAATTAGTTACGGCCACAAAGATAAAAAAATAAGAGATGCAAACCTGCATCTCTTATCATATTAACAATTAATCTTTTACTCTTCCGGTTTTATAAAGTGGAATTTATCAGTATCAATCCGTGTTACTGTGGTATTCCTGTTCCTTTTATATTTACTCAGAATCTTCGTTGCTTCTTTCTCCAGCTTTTTTCTGTTTTCTGAGAAATAGATCATACAGGTACTATTCTGCTGCAGTCCGTTATCTTCCACATAATTCTTCAGCTGATAGCTATACAGATCACGATGAGTCAGAAAACCTTCCTTGCTAACCTTTGCGCTATCCAATATTTGAATATCCGTAAAATACACGACTGTATCCGTAAAGGAAGCGGCAATTCCGAAGGCATAAACTGTTTTTGAGTGGTCTTTCTTTAAAGAGAAAGCCGAGCACATTGTCAACACAAGTGCCATTGCAAATAGTATTTTTACGTATTTCATATCACAAATTTTTAATTGTGGCAAAGGTAACAAAAAAGAGGAAATATCATCTATTTATCATTAAGATTTAGTATTTCTATTCATATATCCATAGCAACATGGGCTTCTTCTCGGCTTTCAGCAGCGCATCGACCTTCCGCATCACGTCATCACAGATCACAGGACATCCCTGACTGATCCCCAATGGAAGATGCATAGGGTATATCTCCAAAGTCGGTACCGGAGTGTACGAATGAAGCACAATGTAACGCTTGAAAGCATTGCTGTTGGTTGATTCCAATCCATGCAGTTTATAATGTACATTAATCCCCCATTTACTATACGAACGGATTCCTACCTTATACTTCCCCAAAGAAGAGCAATAGCTGCCTTCCACATTACTATATACCGGTTTCTTCGGCGTGCTCTCCTTGCCATATCCATGAGCACACAGACTTGAATATTTGATGGAATCACCTTTGAAATCCCAGACAAAGAAACGTTTCTTGCCGGAAGGAATGCTGAAATCTACCAGAAAGCAATAATTCGTATTAAATCCTTTCTCTACGCAATAGGTTTTCGCCGCAAGGGCCTTTTCCCGCAAGGGTCGTTCGGCTTTGGCTACAATGCCAATGCCCAGACCAACAAGCGTGAATAATATCAGAGCAGACTTCTTCATAAAATGGTGCATAGTATAGTATTGACGAATAACGGCTGAATAAAAAGTCGCATAAGTACATTCTTCAGATGATTACTCCAAGAAGTGTAGCTTATGCGACCCCTAATTCTTCTTTTTCAGAAACTGATATTCCTCACTTATCCCAAGTAGGATTTGAGCAATTTACTACGATTACTTTGTCTTAGTCTTCTAATTGCTTTTTCTTTAATCTGACGAACGCGCTCACGAGTGAGGCCAAACTTATCGCCGATTTCTTCCAATGTCATTTCTTGTTGTCCGATACCGAAAAACATCTGTATGATTTCTTTTTCGCGTTCGGTTAACGTAGAAAGAGCTCTATCAATTTCCCTCGCAAGAGACTCATTAACCAGAGAGCGGTCCGCCATTGGCGAATCATCGTTAACCAACACATCCAACAGGCTGTTATCCTCCCCTTCCACAAAAGGCGCATCCACCGAAATATGACGGCCGGATACCTTCAGCGTATCAGAGATTTTATCAACCGGAATTTCCAGTTCGTCTGCCAACTCCTCGGGAGACGGACGCCGCTCGTTTTCCTGTTCAAACTTCGAGAAGGCTTTGCTGATCTTATTCAGCGAACCTACCTGATTCAACGGGAGACGAACAATACGCGACTGCTCTGCCAATGCTTGCAGAATAGACTGGCGAATCCACCATACAGCGTAGCTAATAAACTTAAATCCACGTGTTTCATCAAATTTCTCGGCAGCCTTAATCAGTCCTAAATTGCCTTCATTAATCAAGTCAGGCAAACTCAAACCTTGGTTCTGGTACTGTTTAGCCACAGATACGACGAAACGAAGATTGGCACGTGTCAATTTTTCCAATGCTACACGGTCACCCTTACGAATGCGCTGAGCGAGTTCCACTTCTTCCTCGACTGTAATCAGGTCCTCACGGCCGATTTCCTGCAAATACTTGTCAAGAGAAGCGCTCTCTCTGTTAGTGATACTTTTGGTAATCTTTAGTTGTCTCATTCTTTAAAAACAGATTTGGAGTGCAAAGTTACGACAAATAATTTGTTAACATACATATTTAGGCAACTTTTTCACTATATTTTCAACTAATAAAACAAAAAAGAATGCCGACAAGTTGTGTGACGGCATCCTTTTTCTATTTCATTAGCTTATCCTACAATCTTCTTACCTTAATTTATAACTTATTCCTGAGTCAGGTCTACTGCAAAGTATCCGCGCTTGCCGGACGGGAATACGCCGGTCAGGAACAATACCTGATTCGGAGACTTAACAGCGGCTTTCATCACTTCTTCCAGATCGCTTACTTTGCGCATCGGCTGGTCGTTAGCTTTCAGGATGATGAAACCTTTGCGAACTCCTGCATCTGACATCTTACCGGAAGAAACGCCTGTCACTTGCAGACCATAGCCGAGGTTCAGCTGTTTCTTCAAGTCATCCGGCAGCTCTTTGAATGCAGCACCCAGAATTTCCATGCCTGCTTCCTTCACAATCTTGGTAGTACCCTGTTCGTTCTTCAGCGTCACTTCGACTGACTTTTCTTTCTTGTCACGAACCAGTTTCACAGTCACCTTATCGCCCGGACGGTGTTTAGCCAATGCTTCCTGCAGGTCGGCAAAGTTATGTACTTTCTTGTTATCCACACCGACAATGACGTCGTCTACCTTGATATCAGCACCGGCAGCCGAACCGTTATCAACGATCTCACGTACCCATACACCGTCTACCACGCCAAATTCTTTCGCTTTATCACGCAGTGTAGTACCGGACTTATCGATAGGACTCTGATCTTCCATGATGCTGCTGCCCAAAGAAGCTCCCTTGATGCCAAGGAGGGCACGCTGTACCGTTCCGTATTGTTTCAGGTCGGCAACTACCTTAGTCATGATGCTGGTAGGAATAGCGAAGCCGTATCCTGCGTATGCTCCCGTAGGTGAAGACAACACGGAGTTGATACCTACCAGTTCGCCTTTCGCATTCACCAGTGCACCACCACTATTCCCCTGGTTGATAGCGGCATCTGTCTGGATGAAAGATTCAATACCACCATTGTATACTCCCAGAGTACGGGCTTTGGCACTTACGATACCTGCTGTCACTGTAGAGTTCAGATTGAAAGGGTTTCCTACAGCGAGTACCCACTCTCCTACTTTCAGTGTTTCGGAATCTCCGACCGGAATAGTAGGCAGATCATCTTCCGACTCAATCTTGATCAGAGCAAGGTCTGTGCTCGGATCAGTACCGATCACACGTCCTCTGAACTCACGGTTGTCATTCAGTTTCACACTGATCTCATCGGCACCTTCAATTACGTGATTGTTGGTCACGATATATCCGTCTTTTGAAATGATGACTCCGGAACCAAAGCCAACACGAGGCTGGGATTGTACCTGACGCTGCTGTCCGCGTCCGTCTCCAAAGAAGAAGTCAAAAATATCCGGTGCTTGCTGAACGGTTCTTGTTTTAGCTTCCTGAGTAGACTTTATATGTACGACAGCATGAAGCGAATTCTCCGCAGCTTGTGTCAAGTCAACCGGTTGAGCGTTTACCGCGTCAAAAGCAGCCAATTTGACATTGGGATTCTGCTGGAACATCTCATTAAAAGATGTCTCCTTGGCAGCATCATTGGATTGCAACAATTTGTAAGTTGTCAATCCTGCAACTCCTGAGCTAAGAAGAATAATAGCTCCTACTCCCAGAATGTTCTTTGTTGTCTGTTTCATGATTTATAATTCTTTAAATTGTTAATATTCGACATTGTTTTAACTTTTACGACGTTAAAATAATAACAAATATCGTTCACTTATTCTACTTGTCACTCTTTTTTGTCCTCTTTTAACAGAGAATATTTGAGGCTTAACAGCGCTTAACGACAGCAACTGACAAATTTACATTCGTTGTATGTCAGATGGCTTTAACAGTCTGACATTCATTCAGTAAGATCAGATTTTCATGACACCGATTCCGGGTAAGTCATTCAAGGTGATTTTCCCCTTCACCACTTCTACCCCTTTGAAGCGATCGTTGGAGATAAGCAGGTTACCATCGAGGTCGGCAAAATCGACCGCCGGAGAAAATTGCGAGGCGGCAGATATCGCACACGAAGTCTCCGTCATACAGCCCACCATCACGCGCATTCCCAAAGCGTGCGCCAGCGTCACCATCTTCCATGCTTCACGCATACCGGTACATTTCATCAGTTTGATATTGATTCCCGTAAATGCGCCCTTCAAAGCGGCCACATCCTTTAAACGCTGTAACGACTCATCGGCAAACACCGGCAGAGGGCTTTGCTGCGTCACCCAGGCTATGTCATCCAGTTGCTCCTTCGGCATGGGCTGCTCTATCATCACAATCCCCTTCTCTTTCAGCCAATGGATCATATCGAGCGCGTATTGGCGGTCTTTCCATCCTTGGTTGGCATCTATGGCAATCGGAAGGTCTGTCACCGAACGGATCGTCTCTATCATTTCCTTATCGTTGTCTCTTCCCAGCTTTACCTTTAATATATTAAACCGGTCTGCACACTCTTTTGTTTTGGCACGAACCACATCGGGCGTATCGATACCGATCGTAAAGGTGGTGGAAGGGGTCTTTTCCTTATTCAATCCCCATATCTTATGCCACGGAGCTCCCAGCAGCTTTCCCACCAAATCATGAAGGGCAATATCTACCGCTGCCTTTGCCGCCGTGTCTTTCGGAGACAGACTGTCAACGTATGACAAAATGTCCTCTAACTGAAAAGGATCACTGAATTGCTCCAAATTTACTTTTTTAAGGAAGTTCATCACCGACTCCACCGTCTCCCCAAGATAAGGGGGCATTGACGCCTCTCCATATCCGGTCACTCCCTCATACTCGATTTCTACCTGCACATCGGGTGTGGTGGTGCGCGAATAAGTGGCTACCGTAAAGACGTGCCTCAACTTTAACTCATAAGGGAAAAAAGTCATTTTCATCTTTCCTCCCATACCCTGTTTGTTTATATGAATGGTGGAAGTTATAGATTCTCCCGCCAATGCCTGACTGACAGCTATTCCGGAACCTAAAGTTGCAAAGGCGGCCGTTTTCAGGAAATCTCTTCTATTTGGCATTTGTTGAATGGATAATGGATAATTGATAATGGATAATGATTAGTCATATAGATAATAGGGGTTATGGTCGGTGGTATTCATGCCTTTCTCCTTATTTATATAAGGCAGGAAGCGGGTGGCAAAAAGCAGACGGCCGGTGTTGAACTCGTCGTAGTACTCGTCTTCGGGATCAAAGCTGCTGATATGTACGTCTCCCAAGGCATGGATGAAGCGTTTGTTGCCCAAGTAGATGCCGACGTGCGAAATGCCTTCTTTGCGGTCGGCTGTGGCTTTGCGACCGAAAAAGACGAGGTCTCCGCGTTGCACGTTGGAGAAATCAGGGGTTATTTCAATGCGTTCGCCTACATAAGCCTGTTGCGACGCATCTCTCGGGATGATTATATCGTGCATAAAAAGCACTGTCCGGACCAGACCGCTGCAATCGACTCCTTTCGAAGAAGTTCCCGCCCACAGATAGGGGATTCCGATCATTGTATAGGCAGTTTGAATAATGCTTTCGACATCCTGTTTCAATGAAGCTCTCCACTTCGTTTCGGGTTGTGAAATATGTTTGGAGATATATGCCTGGCGACCGTCGGGATAAGACACTTTGTAAAAGCGCCCTTTGCTCCCCTCCCACTTCAGACGGTTGCCTGCAACGACATCCGATACGGTCTGAGAGTCATCATCCGGTTTTTCGTACGTAAATCCATAATGGGAAGTCACCACAATCTTCTCAGCACGGTTCCATTCATCGTATTGCTCTTTCGACATCGGAGTAATCACCATCCGGTGTACCCATCCCGTATAGTCATCCGGAGTCTGAATCTCATACCAGCCGGTATATTGCAATACCTTAACCGGCATTCCGAGCAGCGCCTGCGTACTCATCCCGGATGTAAACTTACCTTCATCGCGCATATTACAAACAGAAATGTGCACTACCCCATAAGCCGAATCAGCAGGCATGGGGCGTATTTCCTGAGCTTTCAGACTAACTACCGCTACTACCAGCAAGCAATAGAAAAAAAGGATATTTTTCTTCATTGAATCATGATTTAATGATAGCAAAGGTAGAAATTATTTCTATTTGTGACACTTTCTTTGGCTAAAACAAAATAAATGACGTATTTTTGCAGTCTAAAGCAGTTGGCCGGTCTGTCGCGTGCATGTTTCGTGCAGGAGGAAAGTCCGGGCAACATAGAGCATCCTACTTCCTAACAGAAAGCTGTCCGCGAGGGTAGAGTAACGTAGAAGAAAATAACCGCCGCTCCTTTCGGGGAGAGGTAAGGGTGAGAAGGTGGGGTAAGAGCCCACCAGTCGCATGGCGACATGCGGGCTGTACGTCTTAGGAGTTGTAAGGTCATGTAAACCGGCGTTATGAGAGTTGCTCGCTCCATGTCGGAGGGTAGACCGCTAAAGTGTCGTGGTGACACGCCACTCAGATAAATGACAGGCACCTTATATCTATAAGGTACAGAACTCGGCTTACAGGCTGACTGCTTTTTTTCTTTTTTAAACTGCTTTTTTAAAATTCTGAGCCATGAAGAAGAAAATCACCGATATATGGAAATTCATCACGTATGACATCTGGCGCATCACGGAAGATGAAGTGACTAGAACGAAATTCTCGCTCTACAATATTATCAAAACCATCTATCTCTGCATCAACCGATTTACTAAAGACCGGATGGCAAACAAGGCCTCAGCACTGACATACAGCACACTGCTTGCTATTGTGCCTATACTCGCCATCCTATTCGCCGTGGCCCGCGGATTCGGATTTGATAATTTGATGGAGCACCAGTTTCGGAGCGGCTTCGGGGGAAATATAGAAACGACGGAAGCTATTCTTTCTTTCGTCAACTCCTACCTCTCGCAAACCAAAGGCGGTATTTTCATCGGAGTAGGTCTGGTGATGTTGTTATGGACCGTGATCAATCTGGTGAGCAATATCGAAATCACTTTCAACCGCATTTGGGAAGTAAAGAAGGCGCGTTCCATGTACCGGAAGATTACGGACTATTTCTCCATGTTCCTGCTCATGCCGATTCTGATTGTGGTATCGGGCGGTCTTTCCCTGTTTGTGAGTACCGTGCTGAAGCAGATGGACGATTTCGTTTTACTGGCTCCCGTCATGAAGTTCATGATCCGCCTTATCCCATTTGTATTAACTTGGCTGATGTTTACGGGCTTGTATATCTTCATGCCCAACACGAAAGTGAAATTCAAGCACGCTCTGATTGCAGGTATTCTGGCAGGTTCCGCTTATCAGGCCTTCCAGTTCCTGTATATCAACAGCCAGTTATGGGTATCGAAATACAATGCTATCTACGGTAGCTTCGCCGCCCTCCCCTTGTTTCTGCTCTGGTTGCAAATCTCATGGACCATCTGTCTGTTCGGAGCTGAATTGACGTATGCCGGACAAAATATCCGTAGCTTTAGCTTCGATCAGGATACCCGCAACATCAGCAGACGTTATCGGGACTTTATCTCTATCCTGATCATGTCGCTTATCGCCAAGCGTTTCGAAAAGAATGAACCGCCTTATACAGCAGCAGAGATATCGGAAGAGCATCAAATCCCCATCCGGCTGACTAATCAGGTACTCTATCAATTACAAGAAATAGACCTGATCCATGAAGTAGTGTCCGACCAAAAGAGTGAAGATATCGGTTACCAACCCTCTATGGATATTAACCAGCTGAATGTAGCCATCTTGCTCGACCGACTGGATACTTATGGGTCCGAAAACTTCAAGATCGACAAGGATGAGGAGTTTAATGACGAATGGAAAGTACTGACTGAATCCAGAGAAGAATACTATAAGAAGGCAAGTAAAGTACTGCTGAAAGACCTATAAAAACGCCTTTAAACGTCTTTGTTTTTTACCAATTCTCAATTTTGAGAATTGTATTTAGACAACTATCTTATAATCAACAGATTAAAGACTGCAACTTTTTCCTTTAAAAGAAACAGGCCGTTGGTTTTAAAGGAAAGCCTCCTTGGTTTTAAAGGAACGACCTCTTCCTTTTAAACCAACGAGGCTTTTTACTGTATATCTACTCCGGCAAGTCCAAGGAGTAATCTTTTTTCAATTAGTATTGATTATAAGAAATGACCTTTTCTTTCGGCTTCCTCATCTTCTTTCGTTTCTCTTTCACCGGATACCCGATTGCAATATCCAGCAATAAACGTTTGGAAGCAGGAATACCTGTCAATTGCTTGATCTCTTTTTCATCAAACCAGCCCAAGATGCAGGAACCCAGTCCTTCATTCTCTGCAGCCAATGTGATATGAGCAGCAGCGATTCCAATATCAATCAGCGGGAAATGCTTGCCTTTTACTTTTCCTCCAAGCAAGGATGTAATATTGGCAGACTCTTCTACAACCAGAATATGTACAGGGGCATCTTTGGCGAACTTATTCATGCCTAGTCCGGCTGCCGCCTTCCCCACTTTTGAAGCCAGCTCATGGTCCGCCACGACCACAAACTTCCATGGCTGCGCATTGCAGGCAGAAGGAGCCAGACGAGCAGCTTCCAGAATGCGCTCCAGCTTCTCCGCTTCTACCGGACGCTCTTTATCATACGCCCGGTCACTCTGACGAGACAGTACCAATTGCAAAAAATCCATCAGACATCTATTTTTTAATTATCTATACTGAATCATCCGGCTGATATACTTACCGATGATATCAAATTCGATATTCACTACGCTACCGATTTCAAATGTATGAAAGTTGGTATATTCGTAAGTATAAGGTATGATAGCTACCTGGAAAGTATCATCCGTCGGATTGCATACCGTCAGACTGACACCATTAACAGTCACCGAACCCTTGTCTACCGTGATATAGCCACGTTTCGCCATTTCTTTATCAAATGCATATTTAAATGTAAAATACCAGCTTCCTTCCGCATCCTTGATTTCCACACAAGTAGCCGTCTGATCTACGTGTCCCTGCACGATATGTCCATCCAGTCGGCCATTCATCATCATGCTGCGCTCTACATTCACCTTATCGCCCACTTTCAGCAAACCAAGATTCGAACGGTCCAGCGTTTCTTTCATGGCAGTTACCGTATACGTATCATCGGTCAGACTCACTACCGTCAGGCATACTCCGTTGTGAGAAATACTCTGATCAATCTTCAGCTCATTTACAAACGAACACTTAAATGTAAAGTGTATATTCTCCTGGTCTTTCACCAGTGCTACCAAAGTAGCGTACTCTTCTACGATTCCAGAAAACATAATATGAATTTTAAATTTTGAATTCAACTGAAGAGATACCTCTTCAATACGTCGTCAAAGATACGAATAAGGAAGGAAGTTGGAAAACTTTCTGTTTTTTTTCATATCTTGCAAAGGTTAACTTGTGAATAAATTCCGTCTGTTCGTTCATTTAATTTTTTAAAGAGGAAAAATAAACGGAGTTTTGTGATAGGTTTTACTAAATAAGAAGAAAATATGAAAATCAAAACATCACAAATCAGCATCCGGAAGATAGGACTTATTGTTCCTGTTCTCGCTTATTTCCTTATTAATGGAGTATTTACTATGTTAACGACTCTAAGCGCCAGAATCTTTTCTCTCCAATCATTTGCTAGTTCTGTGGGGCAGACTATCCCTTATCTTTCCATATTCACAGTGACTTGTTCATATCTTAGCTGTCACTTATACACCAAAAAGAAAGTTTGGGGGTATTATGGCTTTATTTTATCTTTCGCCTTCATTAGTCTCTTTTATTATCTGAAAAGCGACAACGATTATGGTATTATGCTATGGGTCATCAGTTATTTCCTGTATTCATCTGTAACAGGTATTCTATTGTATATACTATACGATTGGTTTCAAAAGAAGGAAAAACAGAAAGAATTAAAAAGGCAAAATCTTCAAAGTGAACTGAATCTCCTGAAAAATCAACTGAACCCGCATTTTCTATTCAACACTCTGAATAATATTGATAGTCTGATTTGTTCCTATCCGGAGAAAGCTTCAAAATCACTGGTACAAATGTCGGAAATGATGCGATATATGATCTATGAGACCAATACTCCCGAAGTTGATCTCGCACAAGAGCTTAAATACATCCACAATTACCTTGACCTGCAACAATTACAATATGATAATCCGAATTTGGTATCATATAGGCTGGAAGGATCACCAGATAATATTCGTGTCGCTCCTATGCTGTTCATCGCATTTATTGAAAATGCCTTCAAGCATTGTACGGATAAGAAAGCTCCTGAAGCTATCCGCCTGTTTTTTCAGATTCAGAAATCCGAGATACATTTTGAAATATTCAATATGTTCGATCCGGCAAAGCAAATCAACAAAGATTCCTCCAGCGGTATCGGGTTGAATATTATAAGGCGACGACTAGATATCTTGTATCGGCGCAGATATGATTTGCAAATCAATCAGAAAAACGGTTACTTTGATGTTTCATTAACGATTAAGCTCACATGATCCATTGTATTATAGTAGAAGACGCGCCACTAGCTGTAGACAAACTAAAGAACTTTATCAGCAAAGTACCTTTACTGGATTTGGTAGGCACCTTTGATAATGGCCTGGATGCTTTTGATTTCCTTCAATCCAATACGATAGACTTACTGTTCCTTGATATACAGATGGAACAGTTTACTGGTATTCAGTTGCTGAAAGCTCTCCATACGCGCCCGCATATCATCATCACATCCGCTTATGGAGAGTATGCCGTAGAAGGATTCGAATATGACGTCACCGACTATCTACTGAAGCCTTACTCCTTTGAACGCTTTCTAAAAGCAGTGAACAAGGTGCAGACGGAAATGGCATCCAATCCCCCAGCCCAGCCACTTCCCAAAGATTATATTTTTCTTAAAACAGAATACCGGATGGTACGCATCAACCTATGCGACATCTTATATATAGAAGGAAAAGGAGCCTATCTTCATGTGATCACTGACACTACAAGAATCATGACTTTACTCAGTTTCAAAGAGATTGAGTCGCTATTACCTGCCAAGCAGTTTATACGTATTCACAAGTCATATCTGATAGCTATTAATAAAATAGATAACATAGAACGCAATGTCGTAAAAATCGGAAATATGCGCATACCGATAGGGAAAAGTTATATGAAAGACTTTTATCAGCGATTACAATAACGGTTCTTAAACTCGTTCTTCAAATCGGTTCTTTCAAGGCAAAAAAGCAATAGATGTGAAGAAGAATCCCCCTCTCAAACACCGAATAACACGGCTTCGTGACCTTCAGTATAAAGCAAAAAAAATGGGGCTTTTCACAAAGCTCCATTTTTCAGTTTTCAATAGGTATTAGTTTTTTTTTAAGGTAAAAAGATTGTTTTCAGGATAACGGTGCAAATATAGTCGCTTTTACTGATACTCTCCAAATTATAAAACATGTCATATAACATCTTTTTGAAATTTCTTTGGATTTATTATCATTTGACGCAAAACCGCCCATAACTTGTCCGTTACAAGGGACAAATATAGGATTATTTTCTAAGTAGCCCTAATTTTTGTTTAAAAACATGCAAAAAATTACGATTTCGGGTAGTTTTCGTCCACTTTTCCGCTATGTTTTAAGACTTTCGCATCAATAAAGAAGACTATTTCTTCGGCTATATTAGTAATATGGTCGCCCGAACGCTCCAGTTTGCGGAACACACCAACCAAGTCAACACATGTATGCGCCGTCTCCGGATGTTCACGGATATAATCTGCCAGGATGCCTGTGGCTTCCGCATTGATATCATCCAGCAGGTTATCTTTGCCGAATACCGCCGTTGCCATTTCAATGTTCTCTTCGTTCAAGGCACGTTTTGCTAGTTCCAGCATGGACAATACCTCTGCCTGCATCTCTCCCAAACGCAGACGAGTCAGCAGATCGGCGTCCAGTACCGGTTCTTTACAGCGAATAACGAAACGGGCTATCCCTTCTGCAAAGTCTCCCAGACGTTCCAAATTTGTATTGATTTTCAGCATTGCCAGCACAAATCGGAGATCAATCGCCACCGGATTGTACAATGCAATGATATCCTCTATATCACTGTCGATCTTCAGTTCAAAGGCATTCACCCGACGTTCGCGAACCATTACCTGTTGTGCCAGCTCTTTGTCAAGTGTCATGACTGCTTCCCCTGCACGGTCAAGCTGATTGTACACCAGTGTCCACATTTCATCTACTTCTTTCTTCAATAGAATGAGTTCCGATTCTATAAACTTTACCATAGTCTATTTATATATAAATGATTAATATTCTCGTTTTTCACAAACACTCCGGTGACGCTTAGCCGAAACGTCCTGTGATATAATTCTGGGTAGCCTCTTTCTCAGGGTTGGTGAATATCCTTTTCGTATCACCATACTCTACCATCTCTCCCAAATAGAAGAAAGCCGTCTTGTCACTGACACGTGCCGCCTGCTGCATATTGTGAGTTACGATCACGATTGTATAGTCCTTCTTCAGTTCATGAATCAGTTCCTCTACTTTGGCCGTAGAAATAGGATCGAGCGCGGAAGCCGGTTCATCCATCAACAGTACCGAAGGAGATACCGCCATGGCACGGGCAATACAGAGACGTTGCTGCTGTCCGCCGGATAAAGCATAGGCAGACTCTTTCAGTTTATCTTTCACCTCATCCCAAAGCGCAGCCCCTTTCAGCGTCTCTTCTACCCGCTGGCGGATGAAAGCGTTATCTTTCACTCCATTGACGCGAAGCCCGTAAGCGACATTCTCGAATATGCTTTTCGGGAAAGGGTTAGGGCGCTGGAAAACCATGCCCACATTCTTGCGAAGCTCGTCCACTTCCACCCCTTTGGCATAAATATTATGCCCGTCAATCCGGATTTCACCTTCCAGACGGGTAGCGGGAATCAAGTCGTTCATCCGGTTGAAAAGGCGAAGGAAAGTCGATTTGCCACATCCCGACGGTCCGATAAAGGCAACTACAGACTTTTCTTCAATCTCCATGCTGATCCCCTTCAAAGCGTGAAAATCACCATACCAGAAGTTTACATCACGCGCATCTATTTTTATTGTATCCATATACTTATCAATTCGTTTTTACTCTTTTCTCGAAATATTTTCTCAATGCATTTGCCAGCAGATTAACCAGAAGGATAATCACAATCAGTACCAAAGCCGTACCATAAGCCAACGGCAACTGCGCTTCCATATCCGTTCCGCTGGTCGAAATCACATACAGGTGATACGGCAGCGCCATACACTGGTCCAGAATGCTCGTTGGCAACTGCGGCAGGAAGTAAGCGGCACAGGTAAACAGAATCGGCGCCGTCTCGCCTGAAACACGTCCCAAAGCAAGGATTAATCCCGTAATGATGTTCGGCATCCCCATCGGAAGAATCACATGCCAGATCGTCTGCAATCTGGTAGCCCCCAATGCCCTGCTTCCTTCACGCATACTGTCGGGAATCGCTTTCAACGCCTCCTCCGTAGTACGAATAACCAAAGGTACGCAAAGTAAGCCTAACGTCAAAGAACCCGCCAGAATACTGTCACCAAAGCCCATATAATTGACAAACAGCGCCATACCGAACAGACCGAAAACGATAGAAGGAATACCGCTCAGATTGTTCGTCATCACTCGTATAAAGCGTACCAGCTTTCCTTTCGGAGCATATTCATTCATGTAAATTCCACTCATCACTCCCACCGGAAAAGCGAAAAGCGCACTGCCAACCATCAGATAGAAAGTACCGACAATAGCCGGCCAGATACCTCCGCCGGTCATCCCGTCCGTAGGTGCCGAAGTGATGAACTCCCAACTGATAGCGCCCGCTCCCTTATATATAATGAAACCGAGAATCGCAAACAAAATCAACACTATGCAGAGACTCAACAACCGGAAGATTCCGAAAGCCAGCCTCTGAGAACGGTGTTTCGCTTTATTATTACTTCGTATTTCCATATCACTTGCTACGTTTTATTCCTTTAGAAGAGATATACTCCACGCTAAAGTTGATGATTAATGTTATAAAGAACAGTACGACACCCAACAGGAACAACGCTTCGTAGTGCGGTCCTCCTGCCGGAGCTTCTCCCAGTTCCGCCGCAATCGTTGCCGGAATCGTGCGGAGCGGTTCGAGAATCGTTGTCGGTATCACTGCGGCATTACCCGTTACCATCAATACTGCCATCGTCTCTCCGATGGCGCGTCCGATGCCCAGCACCACTCCGGAAGTGATTCCGGAGATCGAATAGGGAATCACGACCTTATATATAGTCTGCCACTGCGAAGCTCCCAGCGCCAGACTTGCTTCCCGCATCGAACGCGGACAATTGCGCATGGCATCTTCGGTAACTGTTATGATAGTAGGCAGCGCCATGATAGCCAGGATGATACTTCCCGCCAAACCGCTCTCCCCTACCGGCAGATCAAAGAATTTCTGAATCAGCGGAACGATGACGATCAGGCCGAAAAAACCATAAACCACCGAAGGAATACCACTCAGCAGCTCAATAATCGGTTTCAGCCAGTTACGCACCTTCGGATTGGCGACCTCAGACATATAGATAGATACCGAAAGCCCGAACGGAAGTGCAAAAAGTATAGCGAACAGACTCACCCACAAGGTACCCGCTATCAACGGCAGAAACCCGAATAAGGCGGCAGGAGTCGCTGTCGGAAACCATTCGGCACCCGCAAAGACATCTTTTACCGAAATGGTATTATCCTTGATAAAATGCACCGCATCGGGCTGTACTATAAATTTCTGCGGAACAAAAGCCACGATACCGGGCGTCTTTTCCACCAACTGCGTGATTCTTTCACCGGCATACTCGTAAGCCGGACCCAGTTCTTCCTCCGTATAATACTCCGTGATGTCTTCCAAACGAAAAACCCGGATAGGGAGATCCTCCCCACCGAGTTCTTTCCAGTTCGTTATCTCCTCGTCGAAAACGTCCTTTATCTGAGCAGGACTCAGCGTATTTACCTTATTGCCTTTGTTCAAAGCCAACACGTACCCTTCTTCAATCACCTTGCTATTGAACAGCCCGAAAGCCTCCGTAAACAGGAAAAGCACGATCAGCAGGATTGTAATACTTGTTACGAAACCGCTACAAGTCAGAATTCCTTCTATTATTTTCTCAAAAATCTTCTTCATACCTATTGGTTTTCTGATGCAAAGAAAGCAACTCCTTATTAAGGAGGTGTGACTAACGTTTGAAGGAAGTATTTCAATGCTGTTACATTTGTGTTACAAACATTATTTCTCCCTTATCTGAAACAAAAATGTAATATGCGATTGTTTTATTTGCACCAACAATAAAAAGAATAATTATGAAAGTGAGAAGAAATTTATTAATCGCCCTTTCCCTTCTGTCTCTCAGCGCCAACGCACAGCGTATCAAAGGCAGCGACACCGTATTGCCTGTTGCCCAACAAACAGCAGAGCGATTTATGAATCAGCATCCGGATGCGCGGGTCACTGTCACCGGAGGAGGCACCGGGGTCGGCATCTCCGCACTGATGGATAATACGACGGATATTGCCATGGCTTCCCGTCCGATCAAATTCAGCGAAAAGATGAAAACCAAAGAAGCCGGACAAGAGGTGGACGAGGTGATCGTAGCCTACGACGCCCTTGCCGTAGTGGTGCACCCTTCCAATCCGGTGAAACAGCTCACCCGCCAGCAGCTGGAAGATATCTTCCGCGGAAAAATCACCAACTGGAAGCAAGTGGGCGGAGACGACCGCAAAATAGTTGTCTATTCCCGCGAAACCTCTTCGGGAACTTACGAATTCTTCAAGGAAAACGTGCTGAAAAACAAGAACTATATGGCAGGCAGCCTTTCCATGCCCGCCACAGGTGCTATCATCCAGTCCGTCAGCCAGACGAAGGGAGCCATCGGGTACGTCGGGCTGGCATACGTATCTCCCCGCACCAAAACGCTTTCCGTTTCGTATGACGGAAGCCACTACGCCGCCCCGACAGTGGAGAACGCAACGAACAAGACTTATCCCATTGTCCGCCCCCTTTATTACTATTATAATGTGAAGAACAAAGAGCAGGTAGCTCCTCTGATCAACTTCATTCTTTCGCCCGAAGGACAGGAGATTATAAAAAAGAGCGGTTATATTCCAGTAAAATAAAAAAAATGTCCTACTTTTGTAGCCTATAAATAGAGTTAACATTTTAACGTTATGACAGATATTAAAAACGAAGACACAGGCGATAAGAAAAGCCTGAACTTTATTGAACAGGCAGTAGAGAAGGATTTGAAGGAAGGTAAAAATGGTGGAAAAGTGCAGACCCGCTTCCCGCCCGAGCCGAACGGATACCTTCACATCGGTCATGCCAAAGCTATTTGCCTTGATTTCGGCATCGCTGCCAGACATGGCGGTGTATGTAACCTTCGTTTCGACGACACAAACCCGACCAAAGAGGACGTGGAATACGTAGAAGCCATCAAAGAAGATATTCAATGGCTTGGCTACCAATGGGGAAACGAATACTACGCTTCCGACTATTTCCAGCAATTATGGGACTTCGCCATCCGCCTCATCGAGGAAGGAAAAGCATATATCGACGAGCAAACAGCTGAACAGATTGCCCAGCAAAAAGGTACTCCCACGCAAGCAGGTGTGAACAGCCCGTACCGTGACCGCCCAATCGAAGAAAGCCTGGAACTCTTCAAGAAGATGAACAGCGGTGAGATAGAAGAAGGCGCTATGGTACTCCGTGCCAAAATCGACATGGCCAATCCTAATATGCACTTCCGCGACCCGATCATCTATCGTGTCGTGAAGTATCCGCACCACCGCACAGGTACTACCTGGAAGGCTTATCCGATGTACGACTTCGCCCACGGACAGAGTGACTTCTTCGAAGGAGTAACCCACTCTCTGTGTACGCTCGAATTTGTGGTACACCGTCCGCTCTATGATCTCTTCATCGACTGGCTGAAAGAAGGTAAGGATCTGAACGACAACCGTCCCCGTCAGACTGAGTTCAACAAGCTGAACCTGAGCTACACGCTGATGAGCAAACGCAACCTGCTGACGCTGGTAAAAGAAGGATTGGTGAACGGATGGGACGATCCCCGTATGCCGACTATCTGCGGCTTCCGCCGTCGTGGTTATTCTCCGGAATCTATTCATAAATTTATCGATAAAATCGGTTATACGACTTACGATGCCCTGAACGATATCGCATTGCTGGAAAGCTCCGTACGTGACGATCTGAACAGCCGTGCTACCCGCGTATCTGCTGTCATCAACCCGGTGAAACTCATCATCACCAACTATCCGGAAGGACAAGTGGAGGAACTGGAAGCTATCAACAATCCGGAAGATCCGGAAGCAGGAAGCCACATGATCGAGTTCAGCCGTGAATTATGGATGGAACGCGAAGACTTTATGGAAGACGCGCCCAAGAAATATTTCCGCATGACTCCGGGACAGGAAGTACGCCTCAAAAACGCTTACATCGTAAAATGTACCGGATGCAAGAAGGATGAGAACGGCGTAATCACAGAAGTATATTGTGAATATGACGCGAACACCCGCAGCGGTATGCCGGATGCCAACCGCAAAGTGAAAGGTACGCTCCACTGGGTAAGCTGCAACCACTGCCTGCAAGCAGAAGTACGCCTCTACGACCGTCTGTGGAAGGTAGAAAACCCACGCGACGAACTGGCTGCCATCCGTGAAGCAAAGAACTGCGAAGCTCTGGAAGCAATGAAGGAAATCATCAATCCGGATTCTTTGAAAGTTCTGCCGAATTGCTATATCGAGAAGTTTGCGGCAACCTTGCCTGTGCTCTCATACCTGCAATTCCAACGCATCGGTTATTTCAATATCGACAAAGACTCGACTCCGGAGAAACTTGTATTCAACCGCACGGTAGGATTAAAGGATACCTGGGGCAAAATCAATAAATAAAATTCAGCCCTCACAGGCTACTTAAACATAAAAAGGCAGTGCCAAAAGCCGAATAAGGAATAAATCTATGATATTATTCAGGCACGGATTACACGGATTGCACGGATTTAAAGAGTTCACGTAACTTACAAGCCGCTTCAATCTGTGTAATCCGTGCCTAAACATCTTTTTAGCGCTGCTTTATTCAAATCAAAATAAATCAGAATGGGGAGAAAAAATTCACCGTCCGCAAATAAAGAACTAAACGAGTTAATCGCTCAATATGAAACGGCAAAAGCAGAAAACCGACAACTCTATCTGGACGGAGACCAACTAGCCGACATTGCTGACCGATACGCTGCCGAACGGAAATTCGACGAAGCGCAAGAGGTCATAACTTACGGCCTCCACCTGCATCCCGACAGCACAGATCTACTGGTAGAGCAGGCCTATCTTTATCTTGATACCGGTAAAATACCTCTGGCGAAAAAAGTTGCAGAAAGCATCACAGATGATTATATTACTGATGTAAAAATGCTGAAAGCGGAACTTCTGCTGAACGAAGGACAACTGGAAGCAGCCCGAAGCACATTAGATACCATAGAAGATACGGATGAACTGGAAACAATTATTAACATCATCTATCTCTATATGGATATGGGATACCCCGAAGCCGCCAAGGAATGGTTGGATAAAGGTACCCCCCGATTCGGTAAAAAAGAAGATTTCATAGCTGTCATGGCAGACTATCTCGCAGGCACCAATGAACTCGAAGCCGCATCGACCTATTACAATCAACTGATTGATATGGACCCTTACAATGCCAGTTACTGGGTGGGACTTGCCAAATGCCGCTTTGCAGCTGAAGACAGCGAAAAAGCAATCGAAGCCTGTGACTTTGCACTGGCTGCCGACGAGACGTTTGGAGAAGCCTACGCTTACCGCGGACATTGCTATTTCTATCTGAACAATTCGGATGCCGCCATTGAGAATTATACAAAGGCGATAGAATACAAAGCCTTTCCTCCCGAAATGGGTTACATGTTTTTGGGGATGGCATATTCCAACAAAGGAGCATGGCAAGAAGCAGACGATTGCTACCAACGTGTCATCGACCGTTTTGTAGCAGACGGAGCCGGCAACTCTCCTCTATTGATAGATACTTATACCAACAAAGCTGTAGCCGCCTCCCAACTAGGCAAGCATGAGGAAGCGCATCTGTTATGTAAAAAAGCCAAAAAGATCCAGCCGGATGATCCCGGTATCCATCTGACAGAAGGTAAACTCTACATGAAGGAAGGTCAGAAAAAAAAGGCAGTCAAGGCTTTTGACAAAGCACTGGTGATGGAACCGAGTGCAGAAATGTGGTATTTGGTAGCTTCGGCCTATTCGGACGCAGAGTACTTATATCAAGCCAAACTCTGTTTTGAAGAGTCATACCGGATTGATCCCAACTATGCAGACGTCACAGAGAAACTGAGTATTCTCAGTCTGATGCATAACGAGATAGACGACTTCTTCAAGTACAACAGTGAAAGTGCCCATCCGATCAGCGAGGACATCATTCTGGATCTGCTGTCCAGACCTAACCAAACGGAGGAAGGCGAACAAATGCTCAAAGAAGTCTGGAAGCGCATGAAGAAAGAGAAAGGAAATAAATAATTATATTAATAAACTTTAGCCCAAAAACACATGGAATCAGTAGCTTTTATCCAGTGGTGTCTCGAACATCTGAATTATTGGACAATCACTTTATTAATGACTATAGAAAGCTCCTTCATCCCTTTCCCATCGGAAGTGATCATCCCGCCGGCAGCATACAAAGCAGCTGTCAATGACGAGCTTAATATTTACTTGGTAGTCTTATTTGCCACCATCGGTGCAGATATCGGCGCATTAATCAACTATTATCTGGCCAAATGGCTGGGACGTCCCATTATTTATAAATTTGCCAACAGCCGCATCGGGCACATGTGTCTGATCGACGAAGCCAAAGTACAACATGCCGAATCTTATTTCGACAAGCATGGCGCACTTTCCACCTTCATCGGCCGATTGATTCCGGCAGTTCGCCAACTGATTTCCATACCGGCAGGACTTGCCCGCATGAAAATGCACACCTTCCTGTTGTATACCACTATCGGAGCCGGATTATGGAATACAATCCTCGCCGTAATCGGGTATTACCTCTCGACAGTGCCCGGCATCGAAAGCGAAGAACAACTGATTGCCAAAGTAACAGAATACAGCCACGAAATCGGCTATTGCTTCATCGCAATCGGAATATTCATCGTGGGCTTTCTGGTTTATAAAGGAATGAAGAGAAATAAATAATAAGTATTAGGTAATAAGTATTAAGTATTAACCGAAGCTGCTGTGTTATCAGCTTATCCGCATGGTTTAATACTTAATACTTATTACCTAATACCTATTACCTAAAAATTAAACTGCACTCCTACGCCCAGTACTTCTTTGAATTGCAGGCGTGATCCTTTGCTGCCGTCTTTCTGAACTATTTTGATATCATCGTCATAGACCATATTGGTGGTCAGCGTAGTAGAGAACCATTTGTTGATTGCCATATTAATCTGCACTTCCCAGTTCACATCAATATTCTGAGGTTTATGCAAATAGTCAGAGTACAAGTCCAGACGGGAATATACAGTCATGTTCTTTAAGAATTCATATTTCACCTCTCCTTTCAGATTAGCACCGAAGCTTGACAAAAGATGTTTGCCGGGATCGACACCAAAAGCGCCTTCATCAGACAAACGGTCATTTAGAACAAAGGTGCCGCGCCAGGAGGCAGGAGACAATACAACCGTGAAAATCTTTCCCGGATCATATGTGAATCCCAAACCGGTAGTCAGATATGCCGGAGACATAAACTCGGAGATAGCGATATCCTTATTGACTGAATAGTCGTATCCGGGCGAGAATTGTGTCTGAAAAGTGGTAAATGCACTTGCATACCAGTGTTTGGCGATAGAATACCCATAGTTGGTATTCATATATATTTTATCATTGGCCTTTCTCATGCCGTCCTCACCTGTCTTATTCAAGCCATAAGCCAGTTCAAGACGGTTGTTCCATATATGCTTTCCTTTTTTATAGTTAGCTTGATAAGTACCTTGCAAGTCAAAAGCGACGGAGTTATCACCTCCGGCAGACCAGTTGGTCAAACTAACCTGCGTCAGTTTGAGTCCGGCAAAACCTTCCGTTGTCCAGGGAGAAGTTTGTGTACTATCGGCCGTTTGAGCCGACAAGTGTGCAGCGCCCATACCTAACAGGGCGATGAAAAAAAATCGAATTTTGTCCATGTGGTTAAGGTTTAATGTAAAGTAATAGGTAATAGGTAATAGATATTAAGTAATAGGTATTAAGTAATAAGTAATACTCCGCATAATTAATATCAATAATGAAATAAGCGACTTCGGCTAATACTTATTACTTAATACCTAATACTTATTACCTATTCTTTAACTGCCGCCAATGCCTTCTCATAGTCAGGTTCCTGAGTAATCTCCGGAACAAGTTCCGTATATGCTACTTTGCCGTCTTTGCCGATTACGACTACTGCACGTGCTAGTAAGCCTGCCAACGGTCCGTCTGCCATACGCAGTCCGTAGCTCTCGTCAAAATCAGAGAAACGGAAATCTGACAATGGAATTACGTTTTCGATGCCTTCCGTCGTACAGAAACGTGCGTGGGCAAAAGGAAGGTCTTTGGAGATAGCCAATACTACCGTATCTTTCAGGCCTGCTCCCATTTTATTAAATTTGCGTACCGAGGTTGCACAGACACTGGTATCCAGGCTTGGAAAAATATTTAGAATCACATTTTTGCCGTTCAGGTCTTTCAGGGAGAAAGAAGACAAATCTGTTTTTACTAACTCAAAGTCAGGAGCGACTTTACCTACTTGTATAAATTCACCGATCAGTTTCACCGGTTGTCCTTTGAAATTTGTTGTTGCCATATTGCATTTACATTTTAAAATTACTTTATAATAAAAACAACTTATCCCCGGAATATGTTCACACGAAAACCTTTTCTAAAATCAATTTGTTATTCCTCCACAAATCCACAGAGTATTCATTTAAAATTAAAGAACGTATGGAAACTGTTTTCAATGAGATCAAACATTCAGTAAAAAACTGGTGGACCTCTCTCCTGTTAGGAATCGTGTATATTATTGTCGCCCTTTGGCTTATGTTCTCACCTCTCAGCAGCTACGTGGCACTGAGCATTGTTTTCAGCATATCGATGCTGATAAGCGGTATTCTCGAAATTATATTCTCCCTCAGCAACCGCAAGGGTGTACCGAGTTGGGGCTGGTATCTGGTAGGAGGAATTATCGACCTTATCTTAGGTATTTATCTGATTGCCTATCCGATGGTCAGCATGGAAGTGATTCCGTTTATCATCGCCTTCTGGCTTATGTTTCGGGGCTTTTCCTCTACCGGCTATTCCATCGACCTCAAACGTTACGGCACCCGTGACTGGGGCTGGTATATGGCCTTCGGTATCCTCGCCATCATCTGTGCTCTCATCATATTGTGGCAACCGGCAGTAGGTGCATTGTACGTGGTCTACATGATTTCCTTTACTTTCTTCATCATCGGACTTTTCCGCGTCATGCTTTCGTTCGAATTGAGGAATCTGCATAAAAGAAAATAAAAATCTTTCGGCAGTTACTTCGTATTTTGTTTATCTTTGTAGGCAATTTACACGAATCAATAAACTAAAAAAGAAGAAAAATTATGGCAATGCATACTTGGTTTGAGTGCAAAATCCGTTACGAGAAAACAATGGAAAACGGAATGCAGAAAAAAGTGACTGAACCTTATCTGGTAGATGCACTCAGCTTTACAGAAGCAGAAGCACGTATTATTGAGGAGATGACTCCATTTATAACAGGAGAATTTACAGTATCGGACATTAAACGTGCCAACTATAGCGAACTTTTCCCCAGCGACGAGGAAAGTGCCGACCGCTGGTTTAAGTGCAAACTGATCTTTATCACCCTTGACGAAAAAAGCGGTGCGGAGAAAAAGACTTCTACCCAAGTGCTGGTTCAGGCTGCCGACTTGCGCGACGCAGTGAAGAAGCTGGATGAAGGCATGAAAGGAACGATGGCCGACTACCAGATCGGTATGGTATCCGAGACCCCGTTGATGGATGTATATCCTTACAGTGCCGGACCGAATGACAAACCGGAGTTTGATCCGTCAAAAGCATAAGTAACCATGAGTATTGCTGACAATCTTAAGCAAGTGCTGGCCGAACTCCCACAAGGAGTCCGGCTGGTTGCTGTCTCAAAATTCCATCCCAACGAAGCGATAGAAGAGGCTTATCAGGCGGGACAGCGTATTTTCGGAGAAAGCAAAGTGCAGGAAATGACAGCTAAATACGAAACGTTGCCGAAAGACATCGAATGGCATTTTATCGGGCACTTGCAGACAAACAAGATCAAATACATGATCCCCTACGTAGCGATGATACATGGAATCGATACGTACAAACTGCTGACGGAAGTCAACAAGCAAGCTGCCAAAGCGGGACGTATCGTGAACTGTCTGTTACAGATTCACGTTGCACAGGAAGAGACAAAATTCGGTTTCAGCCCCGAAGAATGCAAGGATATGCTGCATGCCGGCGAATGGAAAGAACTGTCTCACGTACGCATCTGCGGATTGATGGGAATGGCAAGCAACACCGATGATGTTGAACAAATTAACCGGGAATTTTGTTTACTGAATAGGCTCTTTCAGGAAATAAAAGCAAACTGGTTTGCCGAAACCTTTACTTTCCGTGAATTGTCGATGGGTATGTCACATGACTATCACGAAGCAATCGCCGCAGGAAGCACTCTGGTACGGGTAGGAAGCAAAATATTCGGAGAAAGAAACTATTAATCAGTAGCCAACTACTTTAAAAAGATATAATTATGACCGATTTAAAAACTACTTTCGCAGGGCTTTCTCTCAGAAACCCAATCATTATCAGTAGTTCGGGACTGACCAACAGTGCCGGCAAAAATAAGAGACTGGCAGAAGCAGGTGCAGGTGCCATCGTACTGAAATCTCTGTTTGAGGAGCAAATCATGCTGGAAGCGGATCAACTGAAAGATCCCGCTTTTTATCCGGAAGCAAGCGATTATCTGGAAGAATATATCCGTGAACATAAATTAGCTGAATATCTCACCTTAATCAAGGAAAGCAAAAAAGAGTGTAACATCCCCATCATAGCCAGCATCAACTGCTATTCGGATGCGGAATGGATAGACTTTGCCAAACAGATACAGGAAGCCGGTGCCGATGCACTGGAAATCAATATTCTGGCATTGCAATCGGATGTACAATATACGTACGGTTCATTTGAGCAGCGTCATATCGACATCCTGCGTCATATCAAACGGACGGTAAGCATTCCGGTGATTATGAAACTGGGGGACAATCTGACAAATCCCGTAGCTCTGATCGATCAGCTGTACGCTAACGGAGCAGCTGCGGTGGTTCTTTTCAACCGTTTCTACCAGCCGGATATCAATATTGAGAATATGGAACAAATATCCGGTGCAGTATTCAGCACTTCCGCCGATCTTGCCACTCCTCTCCGCTGGATTGGAATCGCATCCTCAGTGGTAGACAAAATCGATTATGCAGCCTCCGGCGGTGTTGCCAGTCCGGAAGCAGTAGTAAAAGCAATCCTTGCCGGAGCTACTGCTGTAGAAGTTTGCAGCGCTGTCTATCAGAACACGAACGCATTCATCGGAGAATCCACCCGCTTCTTATCTGCATGGATGGAACGGAAAGGTTTCGAAAGCATCGCTCAGTTCAAAGGAAAACTGAATATTAAAGACGTTCAAGGCATCAATACGTTCGAACGTACACAATTCCTTAAATATTTCGGTAAGAAAGAAAATTAAGAATGAAGAACTAGAAACAAAGAATAAAAAAGAAGAATGAAGAATCTGCCGGCGCATTTATACTACCGGTAATTCTTCATTCTTCTTTTTTTTAGTTCTTTATTATTTATAACAGATTACTGGCCAACTCACTCAACTGACTGCGTTCGCCTTTCACCAGATTGACATGTGCAAAGATATTCTGGTCTTTCATACGGTCGATCATATATACAAGACCATTAGACTGACTATCCAGATACGGCTGGTCAATCTGCTGGATATCTCCCGTAAACACCATCTTCGTGCCTTCGCCCGCACGGGTAATAATCGTTTTTATTTCATTTGGAGTCAGGTTCTGCGCTTCGTCAATGATACAGTACATTTCACTCAAACTACGCCCGCGGATAAATGCCAGCGCTTCAATCACCAGTTGCTCGCTCTTCTGCATATCTTCGATACGTTTCACTTCGGTCGAGTTAGCGGCAAACTGACGTTTGATCACATTCAGATTGTCAAACAGCGGTTGCATATATGGAGCAACTTTTTCCTGTGCATCTCCCGGAAGGAAACCGATATCTTTGTTGGACAACGCCACCACCGGACGTGCCAGCAATACTTGCTTATAATCAGTCAACTTACCTAAAGCTGCCGCTAAAGCCAGCAATGTCTTACCCGTTCCTGCCTTTCCTGTCAATGCCACCAGTTTGACGTTCGGATCGTTCAGTATCTCGAAAGCAAAACTCTGTTCGGCATTGCGAGGTTCAATGCCATAGTTGCGTCCCTTCGTGACGCGGCAGATGGAATGGGTAAAAGGATTGTAGCGTGCCAGTACACTGTTCCGGTCACTCTTCAGAACAAAGCATTCGTTAGGATGAATGACGTCTTTAAAGTCAAATTCACTCAGGTCGATGCCTTCTTTGGAGGAATAGATGCGGTCGATTAATGCCGGATCCACGTTTTCAAAGATCTCATTGGATTTCTCGAATATATCGACATTGGATACTTTATCTGTGATATAGTCTTCGCTGGTAATACCGATGGAACGTGCCTTCATACGCAAGTTCACATCCTTGGTCACTAAGATAGCCGGAGTCTTCGGATATTTGCCCGCCAGATATTCAACGGCTGCCAATATCAGATGATCGGGTTTCTTCACCGGAAAAGATTCATGAACCTTGGGAGCATCCACATTGCCGGGGACAATGAACAGGCGTCCCAATCCTTCTCCCAGACTCACTCCTTTAGAGAAAAGTTCGTCACTTGTCAGCAAATCCAGTTCCCGGACAAACTCACGGGCATTGAAATTAATCTGCTCGTTTCCTTTCTTGAACTTGTCCAGTTCTTCCAGTACGACAAGGGGGAGATAAATATCATTTTCCTGAAAATTCTTCAAACAATTATAGTCGTGAAGAATAACATTTGTGTCAATTACAAAATTTTTCTTAGTTCCCATGATTTCTTAGATTTTAATGTTGATATTTGCAGTCTCATTCATCAATCCTCCGTTTACAGTTGGAATGATGGTTCTAAAGATAAACAATTTTGCGAGCAATAAAGATTGCCCGGAGTTAAATATTATAAAACATGGATTATCAGAACACTTTAAAGTACTTATATGAAAGTGCACCTATGTTTCAGCAAATAGGTGGCAAAGCATATAAGCCAGGTTTAGAGACAACACACAAATTGGACGAACATTTAGGTCATCCGCATCAAGAATTCAGAACGATACATATCGCCGGGACAAATGGAAAAGGTTCCTGTTCGCATACGATCGCTGCCGTGCTACAAGCCGCGGGCTATAAAGTCGGGTTATTCACTTCCCCGCATCTGATCGATTTCCGCGAGCGTATCCGTATCAACGGTGAAATGATTCCCGAAGAGTATGTGGTCAACTTTGTAGAAGACCACCGTTCCTTTTTCGAACCTCTGCACCCTTCTTTCTTCGAACTTACCACGGCAATGGCATTCCGCTATTTTGCCGATCAGAAGGTAGATGTGGCAGTGATCGAGGTAGGCATGGGCGGACGTCTGGACTGTACCAATATCATCACCCCCGATCTGTGTGTTATTACCAATATCGGTTTCGACCATATGCAATATCTGGGCCACACACTGAATAAAATAGCCAAAGAAAAGGCCGGAATTATCAAAGAAGATGTTCCGGTAGTAGTGGGAAAAGTATCCGGAGCGGTGAAAAGAGTATTTACGATGAAAGCCAAGGCAATGAATACCTTCATCACCTTCTCGGAAGAATTAAAGAGTTTCACCCATGTGCAATATTTGTCATATGATAACCTGAAGGAGTCCAGAGCCGATTTGCAGGAATTATTGGAGGAGGAAATAAAACTTCAGCAGATACAGACGCTTCCAATGAAAATGATGCAATTTGTCTCTCTTATCAACCCGGCTGACGCCATACGTGCGATAGACAGAATCATGGATAAAAGAAAAGACGCAATATCCATTCATAATTCCAGTTTTATGACGGGATTATACTACGAACTGAGCGGTCTCTATCAAACAGAAAATTGTCTCACAATCCTGGCAGCACTGGATATTTTAAAGAACCTGGGATATGAAATCTGTAATAAAGATTACTATACCGGATTCTCTAATGTATGCGAGATGACCGGTCTGATGGGACGCTGGCAGAAACTCCAAAGCTATCCTGACCTCATCTGTGACACAGGCCACAACGTTGATGGCTTTAAAAGTATTCGCAAGCAATTGAAGTATATACACGAAAAGTTGCATCAGGAATTGCATATTGTATTCGGCATGGTCAGCGACAAGGATATCAGCAGTGTTCTGGAACTGTTGCCGAAAGACGCCACCTACTATTTCACCAAAGCGAGCGTGAAACGTGCAATGCCGGAAGATGAGCTGATGAAAATGGCTTTGGAAGCGGGACTGAAAGGCACCTCCTACCCTACCGTAGTGGATGCCGTACGGGCAGCAAAAGAAAACTGCCCCCCTAAAGACTTCATCTTCGTGGGAGGCAGCAGTTTTATTGTCGCCGATTTGTTAGCGAACCGCGATACACTCAATCTCCACTAACGCATCCTTCGGCAAAGCCTTTACGGCCACAGCCGAACGTGCCGGAAAAGCTCCGTCAAAATACGTAGCATATATGCCGTTCATTCCGGCAAAGAAAGACATATCCTGAAGGAATACAGTCGTTTTTACAATGTTTCCCATTGTCAACCCTGTTTCTTCCAGGATGTGTTTTATATTCTCCAACGACTGGCGTGCCTGTTCTTCAATTCCTTCCGCCATCTTTCCGGTAGCCGCATCGATAGGCAACTGACCCGATACGAATACCATTCCATTGGCTTCTATCGCCTGACTATAAGGACCGATAGCTCCCGGTGCTTTTTCACTGCAAATTACTTTTTTCATATTTATCTTCTTTTTTCTGTTTACCAATCCTCAAAGGTAGTAAAAAAATGCCTCTCGCAAAACGAATTTTGCAAGAGGCAACCATATTTCTGCTTATTAAAGACTATTCGGCTTTTTCTGTTTTTTCTTCTTCAGCAGGTGCTTCAGCAGGAGTTTCTCTCGACACATTCACTGTTACATTTACAGAAGTTGGCTGCGGCTGATATGGCATACGGTTCTTCGGATCTTCACCATACTGATTAGGACCTACCGTACCATCGGCAAACAACATATAGAGACTGAACACCCATCCGATGATAGGAACACAGCAAATGAGTATCAACCAACCGGACTTGTTCAAGTCATGCAACCGCTTCACGCCCTGCGCCAAAGAGAACCATATAGAGGCTATTCCCGCTACGATACCAATCAAGATACCAAACAGGGAACCACCCGCGGAACCGGCAGCCGCACCAAGAAACAAAGTAGCTAAACCGAGAGAATAGGCAACACCAAAAACGATACCACCGATAATACCAGACAGGAAATATTCGATTCTACGAATACGACCGTCAAAAGAAAAAGGAGCTTTGAACATAATTTTATTAAGTTTATGTGAATAAATAGTTGATTGTAATCTTGATATGCTAGCAAAGATATAAAATAAATTAAATAAAGAAAGCTTTTATGTCAAAAAATTACCTCTCCTATCAAGAATAGAAAACAAAAAAGCAACCTGCTAGTTTTTTTGTAGCACATTTTCTTAAACCAATAAACTGTTGATCAATGAAATCTCCTCGTTTGCGAAGCCTGCCACAAAAATATTCCCCCAAAAGCATATTACGCGATATTACAACCTATTTTGAGGATTCCGTTTTCCCTATCCGAGAAATAAATAGCATGTTATAATCTGGTTTACAAAAAGTTGCATGCACTCATCCGCATTCGACACTTCGCTTTATCCTTCTCTCTCAAAAAGACAAAATGACAAAAAGGCACATGATAGTTTTGAAGATGGCAATAAGGAAAAAGAAGTGGATCAGCAAGGTAAAAAACAGAAAGCAAAGGCCATGTTTTCCTAAAATCGTGTACAAATATCTGCCTGATTTCCTGTTGTTATGAGCATAACCAGTTATTATTGTCCTTAATGCTATCTCCCACACTTTATCCTTTAAATAATCCGTACAATATCCAACACTTTATTGATAAGCTACCGGAAGCGTTCATCAACAAAGCAACAATCTAGCTCGCGTAAAATACGATTTCGGCAATCACATAAAAACAGTCCATAAAAGGCAATCAATAAATTAAAAATCAGCAAAGTAGTTTAAAGAACGCATCATAAGAATTTATAAAAGAGGCCATATGTCCTTTTTGTCATTATGTCACTTTGAAAGCTTACAAAAATCATTGGGAAGTTTGAAAAAATCTTCTTAATGATTGGATTCAAACATTGAGAAGATTCAATACAATCTTCTCAATGTTTTTTTCTTTATCGGTGCATTCGTTCAAGAATATGCTCCCAATCGTCGTTTATTTCAATTCTAAGAACTGAATTGCAGGTAATTGGAGTAATATCCTAAAACACATTCTGCCAATCTTTTAACCTTGGATGCTTACTGTCTTTCTCTGAGAGAACCACTTTTTCAGCAGGAATACGCCAATCAATATTCAAATCCGGATCATTCCATGCTATTGCTCCTTCACTTTGAGGAGAATAGAAGTTATCACATTTATATTGGAAAATCACTTCTTCACTTAAAACACTAAATCCATGAGCAAATCCACGAGGTATAAAAAACTGACGATGATTTTCACCTGTTAATTCTACAGATACATATTGTCCAAATGTAGGAGAGCCTTTTCTTATATCAACAGCAACATCTAACACAGCTCCTTTTATAACTCGCACTAATTTACTTTGAGCAAAAGGAGGTTTCTGGAAATGTAAGCCTCTCAATACTCCATAGCTAGACTTACTTTCATTATCTTGAACAAAAGTCGTTTTACAAACCTTTTCCTCAAATTCTCTTTGAGAAAAAGATTCAAAGAAATAACCACGATCGTCTTTAAAAATACGAGGTTCGATAATAACGACTCCTTCTATATTAGTCTTTATAATTTCCATTACTTTATTTCTCTACATAAACTCCTTCATTCATTGATACAACTCAGAATTTCTTTCCAAAACAAATACTCAAAAATGTTTTTACTAATATTTTAAAATCAAACCACCACGATCGATGTTGCAAATAGAATAAATCGTACCGTAAACGGCGCAACATTTTCTCCATAGTATCTGTATAACCATTATACAATGTAGCATAAGAAGTTACTCCAGGACGAATCTGATATAAAAAACAATAACGCGAATCATGTTCCATTATTTGATCAATATAAAATTTTCGTTCAGGTCGTGGTCCAATAAAAGCCATATCACCACAAAATACATTCCAAAGTTGAGGCAACTCATCCAAATGATGTTCACGAAGGAATTTACCAATTTTAGTTAATCGGCTGTCCTTCCCTCCAATATAAAGACGTGGTCCAGCAGATTCTGCATCTAATCGCATACTGCGAAACTTATAGATATAAAATGGACGCCCAAATCTTCCGATACGCTCCTGCTTAAATATTGCAGGTCCACCATCCTCACGCTTTACAGCTATATAACATATCAAAAATAATGGAGAAAAAATAATCATTAATACTACTGCAATTACACAATCCCCAATCCGCTTAACATTGCGTTCAAAGGCATTCATCCCATCAGGAATGAAATTTTCATTATACCTCATAGTCACTATATTAAAAAAATTACATATATCAAAAAATCAAAAGTTCCTTTATAGATCAACACTCATTTTCGCAATTCCTCAAGTACACGCTTATTGATATTTCTCCGTTTTAAATCGAACAACCATCCCCATTTATTAAAGTACTTAATCATATTAAAAATATGTATTTTCAGCATTCTTTTGTTTGTTTTTGAAGCAGCAGCGTGTGCATGGACAATAGATACTTCAGGAAAAAAAATCGTCAGATACTTTTCATGCATACGGCGAGTAATATCTATATCTTCTGGATACATAAAAAAACGTTCATCAAATAATCCAATATCCTGTAAAGCAGATATTCGAAAAAACATAAAACACCCAGACAAATAAGGCACATTCATTATTTTATTGTATTTTGTAAAGCGTAATTGAAATTTAAGCATGCGTTTTTCTACTATTGAAGAAGGTATAAAACGTTTAAATATTAAATCCAAAGGAGTAGGTATTAATTTACACAAATATTGCAAATCACCATTTGGATAATAGACTTTTGGCATAATTTGTCCTACATCTTTATGCAAATTCATAAATGACACTAACTTTTCCAATACTCCACTTTCAAAGTAAATATCAGGATTTACAACTACATGATAAGTTGCTCCCAAGTCTATTGCTTCCTGAATAGCAATATTATGCCCTGCACCATACCCACGATTCACACTATGTATATAATGAACTCGGTCCGAGATACACTCTAGCTCCCGTAAACGATCATCTGATGAATTATCTATAACATAAAGTTTTTCTACCGGTCCAGCAAGGACACAATCTATAACTTGTTTTATCTCACTTACACGATGGTGGTAAGAAACAATTGAAGCTGTAAGCATGTACAAAATTATATTTTTAGATTAATTGAAATCAAACAGTTTGACATTGTTTATTTTCTATTACAAACAGGTAATTCTCTTGTATACAAAATACAAAGGATTAAACAACATATAGAAAAAATAAAACGAAAGCTGAAATATTAAAGATACCCCTCCCTTATCACATACTCCATTCTTAAGAGAAGATATTTGGTTATAATAATTACGACGTTCGTCAAAATTCCCCGAATAATTTAATAAAAGTAAAGCGGTATTAAAACGATAAAAATTAAAGAAATGTGCATAACATTCAGCATAATTATTACATATACATCTATTTTCCCAATCTAATTTCATTCTCTGCAAAATAAAGAGCAAACTATCTATTTTACGAGCCCCATTCTTATACGTCGTTATTGACCCTTTTCGCACTTTATATAAATATGTATGCTCAAATACCAATGCTATTTTATTCGCTTTTTGAGCAACTTCATAAGACCAAAGAATATCTTCATGTAGCAATTCCTCTTGAAAAAACAATTTATTTTCACACAAAAAAGACCTTTTATATAATTTGTTACATGCACTAATATTCCATTTTCTTTCAAAAAAAGATTGTAAGGGAGGAAGTTGTTCTGCATCATTAGGAATTGGTTTTATATGTACAGATCTAGCTCCAATTAATCGAATATTAGCTACTGTAAAATCAGCGTTACTCCGTTGTATTGATTTATAATGCATTTCTATACAATCTGCAACTATTTCATCATCTGAATCCATAAAATAAACATATTCCCCTGTTGCTTTTTTTAAACCGGTATTTCTAGCAGCTGAAAGCCCTCTATTCTCATCATGATGATAAATACGAACGTCTGATCTACGAGGATGAGCATCAAGTATATCATAAAGAATGTTCATACTATTGTCTGTACCACAATCATCAATTATTATATATTCGATTGATTGAAAAGTTTGATTTAAAGCTGAATAAAAAGATGTTTGTATATACTCAGCGACATTGTATACAGGAATAATTAATGAAACACTATACATAGGTATTATTTTTGCTTCGACAAAATTGTTTTATATGGAATTAACTTATTCTTTTCACCACCAGTACTAATAGTATAGCAAAAAAGACAAGTATACACGACTGTAATAAAAAATATCATAATGCATTGACTCCTATATCGAAAGAGATCCCGTACAATCAATGGCAATAATACTATCAAAACCGGAGTAAAGTAAAAGGCCAATCGCAAAACCACTATAACTAAAGGAGTACCTGCAAAAAAACAAGCAATAGTGAAACATAGTAAAGAAAGAAAACTTATATTAAACAAAACATTCTTTTCAGCAATTCTATTCTTAATAAATAATTCCAAAACGATAAAGAAAGAAGTTATTAATATCAATAAGTATGATGTTATCGTTATTTCTTCTGCAAATTGTTCAAATGCTAAATAAATTTTATAAGACTCAGATGATGCCATAAAAACAATTAAATATTTTGCACAAAACAAAGCTATCACTATTAGAACAATTTTTACATATAAAGAATAATATCGATGCAAAAGAAAATACAATGGAAATAATATAATAGCAGAAGAATGAACAAAAACAACTGTTAGAGCAATAGAAATAAAATATTTGGCCATTTTACGTTGACATATGCATTCTAACAAAGTAAAAAAAATATATATAGCCAAACATTGTCTAATTACATTGAAGGTATATGTATAATATTGTGCAAAGCAAAAAAATATCAAAATGGATAAGAATGGATACGGAGAATATCTTCTGATAAAAACAAAGACACAATAAATAGTAAAAAATGAAATTAATAAAATGATAATAGAAAATGAAATGCCAATATTTCGACACCAATAGAACAAATAAGCCCATCCTAATTCCTTTATCTCTGGATTTAGTTGAAACAAAGAATCTTTATACAACTGTTCATAGGAAGAGTAATCCATACCAACGTCATATCGTAATCCAGAAAAAAGAAAAAGTGCTAAGAAGGAAATAAATAAAAGCGAATATTCCAGTTTCTTATCAATTTTAAACATCCCTAATATTGAACAAGATGCCAAAAAGAATAAAATTACCAAATAATATGACATTTATATTCGCTTCTTTAAAGAAATTAAATTATTATCAATATCCATATAATATTTTTCAACAAATTTCTCCATTTTCTTATAGTCTACAACATCATGTAATACTGAATACAACAAACGATTTTGTTGAGATAAAATCGTAGTATCTAAAACGCAGTCTATTTTACAAAATTTCTTTTTCACAAAATCATTAAACAAAAGATATCTATCACCATTTTGAATATAATTTTCTTCTTGTTTTATATAAATATTACGTCTCATCCCATTTAAATGCATCCATATAAAGCCATATGGAAATGCAAATCTCACCCCACACAAAACTTCTATCAAAGACCTTCTATGTGAATTGAGTTGAGTATACTCCTTCATTTCAATGGGAACAAAATAAGTTTTAGATGACAAACGAAATATTGAATGATCCGTAACACCATTATAAGGAGGAAGTATATTAAGCGTTTCCTTATTTTTTTTGCCTAATGGAACATACCAAGATTTATTATGATAAAACATATTATATCCAGATAAAAAGATTGGAATCTTATAATTAGATACAAATTTCAACAAACACTTTCTATATTGTTTAAAAAGATATCTTTTATTGAAAAGTATCATGAATCCTAGTTTTTTATACAACAAAACTCCCAAATAAAAATATACAAAATTCAGAAGTTCTATAGGATTAATTAAAACTTTGTCTACACAACGATATGCATCACACAAAAGTTTCAACTCACTTGTTAAATAAATTTGGTCAGCATCAATCTTCATTACAAATTCATAAGTAACCTTAGATAATGCAAAATTATAGTAGTTAGCTAATAAATGAGGAGAATCCTCCGGTTGTGATTTTATAAATTTATATTCTTCCTCCGAAAGATTATTAGAGTAAATTTTGGGCTTATACTCATAATATTTTATCTTATTACAATATTGCTTTGCCTTTATTTTTATAATTTCAGGTGACTGATCTGTACAGTCATTATACACAATAATCAATTCATCCAAAGCCTCTATACAAGATTCAATAGAATCTGCTAAAAATTCAGCATCATTTTTAACCCTAAGAATACCGGATACACCACAACGGCGCTTCTGAGAAAAAGAAGCTATATCAACTGAATACTGGCTACTAAGACAAAATTGGCAAGTACATTTCACTTCCATCATATATTATATTTATCAACAAATACTTTCATCTATTTGCTAGCTATCTTATTATCATATTTGCTTCTTTCAAAATAGCCATTTTTTTTTGTTCTTCATTCATTGCCTTTATGGAAAAACAATATGGGCTAATCTTCACACGGTAATTTTCTATTGTTGATATTTGTTTAGCAGGATTTCCTGCAATAATTTCTCCCCCCATGAAACTTTTAGTAACAACGCTGCCTGCCGCAACAATACAAGTATCTCCTAAAGTTACTCCAGGCAAAATTATAGAATTAGCTCCTATAAAACAGTTGTTACCAATATTTATACGACCAAAAACATCCGTAAACTCAGGCAATATTTTTGATATGCTATTATCATGTGTAATAAACTTCACGCCAGGGGCTATTGTAACGTTATCACCAATAGAAATTAAATAAGATTCAGGAGTTATGATTGGGGAATATATAGCACAATTAATACCTATCCTAACCCCCTTCCGTCTATAAAAGTCCACAAGAATCCTATTATTTTTTTTACATATCAAGTATTTCAAATAAACAAAATAGTAAGTTGAAAAAAAATTCATACATCCATTCTTTATTTATATACATTATTCACTTCAGAAATAAACCAATTATAAAAATTAGAGATACTTAAAAAATTAGCTTTTTCCACAGAATTGTTCCTCAGATTGTTTAACTTATCTCCATCATGAGCTAATACAGTCAATGCTTCAATGAAATCTGCAGATGTTCTACAGAATATAGCATTACTGTCATCAACATAATCTCTAATAGAACCGACATCACTAACAACCATTGCCAACCCCATAGCCATTGATGTAACTATCACATTACTACCAATTGTATCTTTCATCACATTAAGAGAAACATCAGCAGTATTCATTATCATCTTTAGTTTATCTTCACTAACAAAAGGATATAACGTAACATTTCTAAACTCGCAAAATACTTTTGCGGCATTAGAGGAACCTGCACATATGTCGAAATTAATAAAAGGCAAATTTGATACTATCTTGTATAATAAATCATAATCACGTTGCATATTCCCCATTACAACGACCCGCAATCGCTCGTTGGCTTTTCTTAAATCAGTAGATTTGTAATACTCATTATCAACATAATGAAAAGTCGTAATAATTTTATTAGAAGGTACTCCAAGAGAATTAAAGTATGACTTTAACGAACTTCCAAGAACCCATATAGAATCAACTATTTTTAATTTAGCAAGAATTTTTTTAGTTGAAAATCTTTCACTTATCTGTTTACCTATCAAATGAGGTAAAGCTATTATACGTACCCCTGGCTTCATTTTCTTCAAAAAAAAGGCAATAATACTTTGATCATAGTGAGAGGATAATAAATACTCCATTAAAATAACACAATCCCCTGTGCGAGTAAACAAAAATAAATAAAAAGAGAAAAAGAGATAATATAAATAACGAAATATTATCCCTCCTTTGAATTTAAAATCAGGAACAGTAACATACTTTATATTTGGATTATAGGCTACCAATTGTTTACACAAATATAACATACCTGCATGATTATTTTTGGTATTAGACCAAGTCTGGCACACTAAATAAATTTTCATGTATTTAAATTAACAAGTGAGTATTTGATTTAAATATTTATTGGATAAGGAAAGGTATTTAACAACTTCTCTTGTATGCTTTTGAGTGGTACAACTATTTGTGATTTATTTGAATGCCTTTCAAATAAATCACAAATAGACGATTCTGAAAATAAAATTTCATCAATATTTTCAAAGCCTTTGTATTGTGATATGCCTACCGTACTAAAATAATCATAAAACTTAAACTCTGAAGATTTTATAAATCCTTTTTTAATCCAAAGAGCAGGAATACCATATGCATGAGCTATAATTATACCATGAAGAGACGAAGAAAGAATATATTCACTTTCATTAATTTGATCTATAACACCTTCGACATCATTAGTACGAACATCAATAATATTGTATTTATCAGCATAATTATCAAAGAAAAAAGCATAATCAACAAAATGAGGAACTATCCCTACCTTCACTTTTTTCTTTGATTGAGAATGGTATATAAGAGGCAAAAGCAATGCAGGATCCCCCAACGCAATATTCTTTTTATCCATTTTAGAAGGAAGTATGTCTAAAGACAATTTACCTCTAACAGCCAAAATCTTTGAATGCCTATACTTACTCGTAAACTCCCGAAATCCGCTACCCCACACAATTGTTTTATAATTGGCATGATCTAAAATAGACCCTATCGCAAATAGACACCTCCTCCAAGGAGGAATATATCCTTTAAATAAAGGAAATACTTTGCCCTCATTTAGTAATATGGATCTTACAACCCTCTTAAATTCTGAAAAAAATGTTGTTTGGGGACTAGCCCAGACAACAGTATCCCCAATCAATTTTTCACATAAATATTGAGATGCTACATCACCAAAATTAGCTTCATCTTTCCACCAATATACTTTAAATTTCATAATGATAAAATTATTCCTATTTTCCCTTAATCAAAAACGAACTACTATTTTATATAATCAAAGAGTTTTTCTTTAAGCAATTTAATCTTATAGTAAATAATACCTAGTTCACTCCTTTTTAATCCAAATATCATTATAAATAGTAGAGTAAATGTAAATGTTATCATCATCGCTACAATATCAGAGCTATCAATAATATTGTTCACAAAAAATGATAATAACACAGAAATAATTGTTACAAGAGACACACGAATAAAAACCTCAATACAGAAAGTTTTAATTGAAAGGTTTATTAATATTCTCAGCATATATAAACGTGCATAAAGACATAATATAGCTAATACAATTGCAATCACATACACCACTTCAGGGGCAAATTTTAAATATAGGAATAACCACGCAAAAGGAAAATTTAATAAATGGAATCCTCCTACAACAATTTGATACCATTTTATTTTCCCCGTAGCTTGTTGCAATGTCACCAAAGGTAAACTTAAAGATTCTACTAATGATAAGATCAATGCTAAACGAATAAAACAAATACTATTATCAGGTACCACAGTCAACCATAACTGCAAAATAAAACAAGTTCCAACCATTATAGGTAACGAAAGTAATAAAAGCAGGAAATATGATAAACGTGCACTACTCATTACTAATTTATATGAATAATGAATATTATTCTGAGAGTATGATTTTATTATCTGCGGATTAACTGCCACCATAAAATTATTGGAAAAACTAGCTATTGCAAAATTTACTTGTTCAGCTATCGCTCTCGCAGCATTCACTGTCGGTCCCAAAAATATATTCAATAAAACACCCACTCCTTGAGATCTTAAAATTCCAGCAGAGGCCCCTATAAAATTCCAACTTGCGAAACTCCCCATTTCTTTTAAATAAAACTTATCAATTATAAACGACCATCTACATTCCAAAAAATGGCATTTACAATAGATTCCATAAATTATACGTATTACTACAGAAATTAATAACAGTAAAACAGCATAAACTATTAATTTATCCCATGGAGAATACATCAATACAAATACAATTATAAGTTTTAAAAGAATTTCTATTATACTGATATAAGCAAATGCAGACATCTGTTCATGGGCAATAATTACAGCGTTATAAGGAAGACTAATTAAATTTACTGCAAAAGTAAAGATAGAACATTGTAAAACCCAATTTGCTGCATATATACGTTCTACAGGAATATTCATTTTGGTATTTAAGAACCAAACTCCTGCAATCTCAGCTAATATAATAATAAGAAGAGCTAATAAAGCCTGAATAGCTATTGCCGTTGAAAAGACCTTTTTCAATTGTTCAATATTATGTTTTCCTAACTCATATGTAATATAGCGACTAATAGCTGTAGACAAAGACCCCGAGATCACAGAAAACATTGCAACAACACCTCCAACAACATTATATACACCAAAATCTTCAACTCCTAATACCTTTAAAACAACACGACTTGTATATAAGCTCACTATCATAGTAAACAACATACGAAAATAGAGCAAAAGAGTATTTTTGGCTATGCGTTTATTATTGCTTCCTACTACAGTCATTATCACAATACACTTTTAACATAAAAACTATATAAAACATTATATCTTCACAGATATCCACACACAAACATAAGCTTAGAACATATTTGCCAACAACACAAATAAACTTATCCCATAAATGCTATATTTCGATAAACTCAATCCTTAATATTTATTCTAGCAGCAATATCTTAAAGTCTAATTTATATCTGTATAACTTTATTGCAAATAAAAAATCATACATTTAGGTTTTCATTACCAATATCATTTTTAAAATTAGTCAAGATTCTTTTACCTAATAACATCCAACCGATAGTCCCCATAAGTGCAATAAAGACAAACATGACAATATAGAACTTGATTCCAATACCAGAAGGCTTCAAAGGAACTACAGCAGGTTCAACAACAGCAAATACAGGTTTTTCCTCTTGGACTTTTGCTCTTGCAACTTGTAATTGATTGGTAACCTGACTATATACCTGATAGGCTAAATTCATATCATTCTGTAAACGTTCTTGTTCAGTACGCACACTTTGGAGAACTAAATTATCATGAGTATCTAGATATTCTGCATATTTCTTTTGGATATTATAGTATTCTTCACGACGTTCCTCAAAGAGTTTTTCCAAGTAAATACAATCCTCTTTTGCTTTAGACGTACGATAATCTATTATATACTCTTTCAATTTATGAATTACAGAATCCGCGACAACTGCCGTAACTTTAGGATTCTGTAAAGTAACAGAAATATAGGTAATAGCAGTTTTTTTATCTATATTAGCAGATACATTCTCCTTTAATAAGTCTATTTTATCTTTTTCCTTTTCGGTTAGTTCTATAGTGCCTCCAAAAGATTTATTAGTTATCTTTATATCATCTTCAAACAATGTCTGTATTCCACTAATCAATATTCCTGGTAGATTTAAAATAGAATTCCACCAAGGGGAAGATTCCTTCTCCATATAAGCATCTAAAGTTATTTTATTATTCTCATCAAAATAGGGAACTTGCATAGATAAAAGTTCTAGTAAAAATGGAGTAGAAGAAACTATATCTGATGACAAAGAAACATTCAAAGCATCTGTACCATCACCTACAGCAGTCCCATTTCCTAAAAAAGATGCAGCAAGTCCCACCAAGCCATCATTCCCTTTTGAATTACCCATTTCTGGAGACAAAGCTACTTTTACTGTATACTTTCGCGGAATACTCAAAGCCACAATAATGCCTATAAGAACTCCTATGATGATAGCCCTATATAATATCTTACGTATACTTATAATTTCATGAAATATCTTTATCAGATCTATTTTCATCTCATCATTCATCTGTTTCCCCGACCCAAACAACAACTTATTAGTTTCTTGACTTTTCATCATATAACTAGAAAACTACTTTTTTATAAGATTAGTAATAGAGGCAATCATCATCCCCAAAGAACTGAAGGAAGTAGCATAACCTAAAATATTAGCTATGTTCCCTTTCTTCTTAGCCTTACCAGGCACAATAATCTCACACCCCGGCTCAATCTGTTTCTTACCACTACCCTTAACCTTCGTCACCTGACCATTCATGTAAACAATGAACTTCTTACTCTTCCTTGCATTATCAGAACAGCCACCGGCCTGATTCAGGTAATAATCCACATTCTTTCCCTTCATATAAGAAACCGTATTCGGAACCATGACAGCACCATTGATAGTTACAGTATTAGTATTCTTTGGTATGAAGACCACATCACCTTCACGTAGGACAAGGTCGGCACTACCCTTAGGATTAGTCAAAGCCTTCTCCAGATCAATGCCTACCGTAAAGGTATCCTCAACACCAATACCCAAAGAGTCAATCATGGCCTCACCCAATTGCCTGCTCATCAAGCGAATCACATCACCCATACGTTTCTTCTCACCGGCACTTGCCACACGGGTCAATTTCGCACCACGAAGATAGGCAAGGTTAGTAGGACCACCCGCTTTATTCACCAGATCGGAAAGACGTTCCTCACGGTTGGTCATGGCGTAATTTCCTCCGAAAAGGATTTCACCATCAATGACTACATTCTGTTGTGCCTGATAACCCGGACTGCGACGGACATAAACTTCGTCATAAGGCTGAAGGATAAAACCGGGCTGACCATCTATTACAAAACCATCCTTTAAAGAGAAGGTA